>Ga0315282_10010234_pt1 | contig 14751 bp, 15 predicted proteins | sample YL17G07_20_MG_FD_203693 | JGI IMG/M metagenome (GOLD analysis project Ga0315282, IMG submission 203693) | Sediment microbial communities from Yellowstone Lake, YNP, Wyoming, USA - YL17G07_20 | ecosystem: Environmental > Aquatic > Freshwater > Lake > Sediment | place: USA: Wyoming | collected...
CATAATCTGTGTTTCAACATCAGTGATTGAATGCCTATGCCTCGTTATTTGCCTCTTAATTCTTATGTCTTCCGGTGGTGCATAACTTAATGGAAGCATGTTTGTCCTCAAAAGGTCTGCAAGCAACCTTGCATCATCTTTATCTGTGTGTTTTCTGAGTTTCTTAAGCGCTTTGACGCCAACTGGATGCGCAAGCACAATTTTGTAACCTGCATCATCCAAATAATCATGCACATATTGCCAGCAAATGTAGGATTCAATAGCAACTATTGAATCGTCTTTTGGCACATGGAGCATAAACGCGTCCAATTCTTGCGGATCGGTATTGAACTCTTGATCAAATAATCTATTTCCTTCTTTGTCCAATACAAATCCGTACACTGTTTTTTGTGTACATCCAACCCTACATAATTTCCTACTTTTTGTTCGTATTGCATATTTACCACCTCAATCTTGTTATAGCTTTCCACAGCTATAAAGATTGCGAGGTTAAACATGCAATCATGTTTGGTAGGGTAGGATATTCGTTTATAAAGATTTGGGTACACCATAAGATTTATAAATGCATCAGAGTTTCTTGGGTTTAATTTATGGGGCTATGGGGTAGTTTGGATCATCCTTTCCGCTTTGGGTTAAAGGAAATCTGAGCAAAAAAGCGGACGACCCCGGTTCAAATGCCCTTAATAGTGGTATTGGGGCTGAATTTCCGGGTAGCCCCATTTTATTAGAATGGCAACAACTGAAAAAATCGGACTGATCAAGAGATTTGGAGCCAGATATGGGACTAAAGTAAAAAATAGGTTTGGTGAGGTTGAAAAGGAGCAAAGAAAAAAACACAAATGCCCATATTGTTCAGCTCTCAAGGTCAAAAGAGTCGCTATTGGCATATGGTTCTGCAAAAAATGCAAAGCCAAGTTCAGCGGAAAGGCATATTCTCTAAGCAAGAGTTCATTTAAGAAAGAAGAGCAGGTTAAGAAAGAGGAACCAAAAAATGGTTGAATATAAATGTTTTAGCTGCAATAAAAAAGTTTCTGACAGTTATTTGAGAAAAAAAGTTCGATGCCCATATTGCGGCAGCAAGATATTATTCAAAGCCAGAAGCGTCATTACAACAGTTAAATCAAGGTAGCGAGATGGCTGATCTACCAAAAGAAGCAGAGGAGAGCATCAATCAATTGCAGATATTAGAGCAAGGATTGCAGAGTTATTTAGCCCAAAAACAGCAATTCCAGACGCAGCTAGTTGAGGTTGAATCTGCCTTAAAAGAATTACAGATTAGCAAAGTTTCATATAAAATAATAGGAAATATTATGGTGGAGGCAAGCAAAGAGGAGCTTAAAAAAGAGCTTGAATCCAAAAAAGAGATGCTTACTATTCGGATTAAAATGCTGGAAAAGCAGGAAAAACAAATAAAGGACAAGAGCGCAAGACTTCAATCCGAAGTTGTAGAGCAGATGAAAAAGTGATTAAATTGGCTTCTGATAAAGAGCAAATTAATAAGGTTATTGAAGCGCTTACTGAAATGGAAGAGGATATGACTGTCCCAAAAAATGTCAGGACCAAGATCAAGGAGATTAAAGAGACATTGGGGGGAAGCACAGAGCTTTCTTTAAAGGTCAATAAGGCTTTAAGTCAGCTTGATGATATCGCTGATGACATGAATCTTCATTCTTATGCCAGGACACAAATATGGAATATAGCTTCAAGTTTAGAAAAATTAGGGTCTCCTAAGTAGCTTGCTTTCTTCTTCCAGATATTGGGACTCGGATAACTCCCCTAAAATATGCTTAATCTGTAGTTGCTTAAGATCAGTGTCAATGTCCTTATAATTTATGATCAATGTGCCGGTCTTGCTTTGTTCTTTTTCCTGTAGATTAATCTTTTCAACATAATTTTTTCCCCAATTCATTGTAATAGTACCTATTGCAAGCGAAAATATAACTAATAAGATTGTTGCTACCAAAGGCGATAAGGCTCTTTTATTCATATGTTCTCCAATTATCTTAATACATACTCCCTTTGCAATAATAAAACATAAATAAAGGCAGTTATGATTATCATCTCCAAGATTGGATTAACAAGGATTAAAGATGATGCAGGGATAACTTCCAGACCAGCAGATACTGTCAATACTTCCTCTATTACATAGACTATTACTGCAAAAAATAAAATTTTCCAGGGTATAAGGTATATTTTCTTTTTTTGCTTAGTAAATAATTTGATAAATAAGAGAGCTACAATTACAACCAAAACCAAATTATAGTAAGGTGCAATCCTTCCAAGACAATTTGCCAAGTATAGGTCCATTTTAATGTTTCATGTTTATTTGAAGTATCAGCGCAACTATTAACAAACCTAATATTACAGTCGGAACTACATGGGTGAGATAGGGTGATTCATATATTTTAAAAGCTCTTAAGGCTCCCAGGATTTCTTGTATAACGAAAAATATTAATGCAACGATCAAAACTTTCCAGGGGATAAGCTTGTTTTGCTTTTGCTTGGTTGAAAGTGTAAACAAGGAGATTGCCAATATGCCGGCAATTAAGGACAAGAACAGGTTTGCTATCTTAAATATGCCTTCTACAAAATTAAGCAAATTGGTTACACCTCTTTTATTTTGTAAATAAGATTACTCCTATAAAAATGTTTCTGTTCAAAAATAAGTGGGGACGCGGAGATTTGAACTCCGATTAGCCGGTTACGCCAATTCAATATCATCGTCAATTAGACTCAACGCTCCATAACTGGAGCCGGCGATAATAGCCAGGTTGTACCCTCACCAGAGGTTTATACGACGTCCCCGTTTAATCCTAAGGATTAGCCTGTTATTTTTAAAGATTTTGGAAAAATGTTTTAAAATGATTAAAGTGATAAAATATCAAAATATATGTATAGGAAGACAATAAAGATAGAAATATTACCGAAAAGATGATATCATGAAAAAATATTTGGTTGTGTTTGCGATTTTGGTACTATTATCTGTTAGTGTTTTTAGTGGATGCCAAATGAGCAAAAGTAGGGGGCTTATCCACCAAGAGGGACTGTATTAAAATCAACCCCAAGACCAACTGGGAATATATCACAACCAAGCCCACGACCAACTGGAAACACATCAAATTCATCATAACTAAGTCCAATTGTGACGCCAAAGCCAAGTTAAATGATTATACCAAAACATACACCATTAAGAAGGTAAGGAATTATCAAAAATTAATTAAATCACCAATCTCTGTTTTTGATTTTTTTATTGTTCCGGTTTCTAGCTCTATTATATATAAAGCTGGTTTCCTTGCAAAAGCTATTCTGAATGGTTTTAGATTTTCTTTTAGCTGGACAACTTTTTTGTTTTTGTTTAACCACAGAATATCAATTGGATACCAAACAAAAAACATATGTATGTGCTGCAATATTTCTTTTTTAAAGGGGAAGATTAAAGCACTAGTTAATTTTTTTGTGAACATCAAGCCTTTTACTTTGGAAAACTCTGTTTCACAGTACCTATATTCTTTTGCCAGCAAAGTTTTTTTTGTTTTGTTAATCAACACATATAATAATAGTATAAAGTGATATTTAAATGTGTTGGCATGATTTTTTTGAGCGATTTAAAATTGGGATTATATAATAAAACTTGATATTAAAGATTATATACAAAAATTGAATTCACCAAAAATAAAATTAGTTGGTAATGAAGATATTTCTTGGATTTATTAGGTTACCATTTTTTAGTAGGTAAAGATAAATTAATTTTATATTTTCTCCTCGATAAATTTAAACAGTTTTGTTTTTAAACAAATTATTCATCAAAAATAAGTGTAATGAAGAACACAAATATTTATATATTAGTTGTTTTATTCTTATCCTAATCGTTTTACAAAAAACGAAATATTTAAATAGAATGAAGGGTGTAAACTCTTTAAATGAAGATAAATTTAATATTCAAAAGGGGTGTTTGATAAAATGAGAATTTTATCCAAAAAAGAAGGTGTTTTATACAATAAATTATTGATCGTTTGTTTTCTGGTTTTGTTGATTGCTGGAATGGCGTGGGTTGTGATTGCAGGTGTTTCTCCAGGCGGTATCACTCTAAATAAACCTGATGACAATTCTGTTGATTGGGATGGAGGTTTCCAGGATTTTAACTGTACATTAGCTGGGAGTGCCGGTACATATAATGTAACATTATGGCATAATTTTAGCGGAACGTGGAAACCGAACCAAACAATCTTACAAACTAGCACTATGGGTTCACCACTTAATTTCACACTAAATTTGAGTAATGTTCCAGATTTTGTTAATGGTATCTGGACATGCGCCATAAATGATTCAACCTCTCAAAATTTCTCAAGTACAAATCGCACCTTCCATTTAGACAATACAGCACCAACTGCATTTGACCTTCAGGGTTCTTCTGGTCCAATCTCTAACCTATCGGTTACAACAACTAATACACAGGTGCTACTTAATTGGTCTGCAACATCAGAACCTCATTTTATGAATTACACTGTTTCTGTATTTAATGGAAGTGATTATTCTGGTGCAAACCTTACAGCTAGGAATGTCTCTTTTTCAATTTCCACTACATCTCTTACATTAATTCCTACATCAGGGAGTAGTTTCCCAGATGACACATACTATTGGTATGTTATTGCCTATGAAAATAGCAGCGGCGGAAGATCCAGAATGTCCAGCCACAATTGGTCTTTTACGGTTGATACTGATTTTGGAAGCATTGCAATAAATTCCCCAGAAAATAGGACATGGGATAATGATGGTAGCATAACGTTCAGTTATACTGCAAGTGATAATAATGTAGACACTTGTAGGATTTATTATAATGTGACTGGGGCTTCTGCATTTTTTGCAAATCAGTCGAATAGTTCCCTTACTGATGGGATTACTGTTGTTTCTAGTCCAGCCATAACTTTAAGTGATGGAAATTATACATGGTATGTCTGGTGTAACGACACAGGAGGGCATCAGGAAAATTCATCTCGTTATTATTTTTATATAGATGCTACAAATCCATTTGTTGCCTTAAACAACCCATCAAATGCAAGTTATAACTCAGAGGGAGTAGTTTACTTTAATTTTACAGCTACTGACACTAATCCAGATAGTTGTGTGTTATGGACAAATAGAAGTGGATGGGCATCTAATCAAACTACAACATACGTATCAGGAACCCAAAAACAATTTAGCAATAGTTTAACATTTAGTACTGATGGGGCATATGTATGGAATATCAAGTGTAATGATAGTGCAGGGAATTCAGCATTTAATGCAACTAACTATACATTACGTATAGATACTGCAGGTCCTTCTTCACTAACTTTGGCTTCACCAAGTAACAATGGGTATAGTAGTAGCGCTGCTACAACTTTTAATTACTCAGCTACTGACGTTTTCTTAGATTCATGCGTATTATATGGGAATTTCAGTGGAACGTGGGCTAAAAATGTCACAAATAGTTCATTACCCGGAGGTTCAGTTAGCGTGTTAGCAGTACCCACATTAAGTGATGGAGTATTTAAATGGAATGCATTATGCAATGATAGTTCAGCACACACAACATGGTTAAATTCAAGCGGGAATTTTATAGTTATCGTTGATACAACTGCTCCAACAACACCGGGAATGGGTAATGTTTTACTTGGCGGTATTTATTATGGTAACAATACGTTAGGCAATTCTTTAACGCCAACTGTAAACTGGACTGCTTCAAATGAAACTAATTTTAGAAATTATACTATACAGTTTTCAAATTCTACTGGATTTGGGGCAGAAAACATAACTGCAACTATATATCAAACCAGTAGGACAAATACAACAGCAACAGTAAGCAGTAATCTGGCAGATTCTACAACCCATTATTGGAGGGTAATTGCCTATGACTTAGCAGGAAATAGTGCTACATCAATAGGGTATAATTATACAACAGATGCTACAAATCCAACTGTAAGTATAAAACTTCCAACTATCCCAAGCCTAAGTAGTACAAGCAACGATATAACTTTTAGATATAATGCATCTGATAATAATTTATACGGTTGTGTTTTATGGGCTAATTTTAGTGGAACGTGGGCAATAAATAGAACTAACAACTCCGTTTCGTCCAATATAAATGATACGTTTACAGTTATAGTGCCGGATGGAAATTATGTATGGAATATCAAATGTAATGATTCAGCTCATACTCCAAATACAGTCTGGGCTAATTCCACTACTAACTATACTATGATAGTAAGTGCATCTGGACCAACTATCTTGACTTCAATAAACGGGACAAGGACAGCCAGTAGAGTTATTAGTTTTAGTGTGGCTCATTCACTATCTGCCATAAATCTGACTAGTGTCACAATAACTCCAGACTCTGCTCCCACCAGTAATTTCAATAGGACTAATGATTGCACAACATCTGATGGCAATTATACCTACAGCTGTTCTTATACTGAAACAGGGCTAACAGTAGGTACTAATATACTTAATATTACTGCCAGGAATAGTTTAGGAGTTTCTGCATCGTATTACTTGTGGATAACTCCTACAGGGTCACAGAACTTTACTAAAGCATTGGCATCTGGATGGAACTTAATATCTACTCCCTTGGTGTTAGAATCAAGTAGTATAACTAATGTTGTGGCCAACAATACGAAAATTTCAAAAATATACTACTTCGATGGAAATTGGGAAACATGGGATAGTGGAGTAACCTGTACATCTGATTGCCTAACTACTATTGAACCATTAAAGGGATATTGGGTAAAGACCACAGCAGCAACTAGTATTAGTTTCTTTGGAAATTATACAATAGATGGAGGAACTAAGAGTTATGGGATGTCTTATCCATTAAGCTTAAGTGCAAGTACTTGGTATACAATAGGTCATTATGACTCTAACGGAGATGATGATGTAGATACAAATGATGCATTATCATCATTGAGTACAGGAACTTTATGCAGTACAGGTGGTTGTAATTTTGATCACTTATACTTGTATAATAGCAGCGGACTCATTAACGTCTATAAGACATCTAACTTTGCAGCAGATAACATTTGGGATAGAGGAGTTGGATTCTGGATCCATACAACCTCTGCAGATACATTGACAAATTAATTTTTTTTTATTGTTTTTGGGGGGGTAAATCCTTATGAATAAAAGTTTACTTATTTATCTTAGTATGTTAATATTAATTATAATTATACCTAGCGTTATTTCTTTGACTTGTGATACAACTCCAGAATTTCCAAATGTTTTTCATGGATATGTAACATATAGCAGTAGTGCTGTTACCAGCCAAACAGTGACTGCAACTTTGGGAAGCAATTCCTTTTCAAGCACTACAAATTCAGATGGATATTATTCTATAAATGTTCAAAGATGTAGCGGTTCCTCTGATACTTCAATAACATTTACAGCTTGCACTAGGGATGCAGGAACTGCTACATATAGCGCAGATACTGTTACTGAGCGTAATCTTACAATATCTATTGCCTGTCCAGGTGGTGGCGGGGGAGGTGGGGGAGGAGGCGGTGGTGGTGGGGGAACTATAGTGATTACACCAACTCCAACACCTTCCGAAGGAAAAGTGGTAGAGCCTGCATGCATAACAAAGGAGATGCTCATTAAATATGCTAATGATTGGGTTAATGACATAATCACAAAGGAAAAACTGATTTATTATGCAAATTTGTGGGTGATGTGTTAAAATGAAATATTTAATGATTCCATTATTTTTAGTTATTTTATCAGCAACAGCTTTAGCAGCTAGTTTAGATGCTTCAGTTAATCCTAAAAGCGTTGCTCCAGGTAGCGATATGAAACTTACTATTAAAACAGTAGGTGTCCCAAATGGCAAATGGTTTGTTGCATATGATATTACTTTAGGGGGGGGTTGCGTTAGAAAAGAAAACAGCCAGACAATTATCAAAGATTTTTTACTTGATGAAGTAAGCGCGGACCAGACAAAAGACTATAATATAAAAGCACCTTCTACTGAAGGTTCTTGCACATTTAATGTTAAATATCAGTTTACTGGGAGTTCTGAACAGACAATTAACTTTAACTCTGAAATAAAGGCACCTAAAGCTCCAGAACCCAAGAAAGAAGTGACACCAACTCCAAAGATTCCAAAAACTGGAAGAGCATTTGGATGGGGAGCTAATCCTCAATTGATTGGCTTAATAATTGTTGGGGCAATAGTGGTCATTGGATTGATAATATACTTTGTGATTACAAAGAAGAAAAGGTAAAACCTTTTTTTTCTTTATTCTATCAAGATGGAAGCGTATCCAACTACAGAACCGTAATCTCCAATTATGTCTCCTGAGGTATAGTAGTGAAGAAGTCTTGATTTCTTTGCCCCTAACAGCTTAGATGCTTCTAAAGCAACAGCAATGGGGTATTTGCCACAAATTGTGGCTCCTGTTTGTTCTGTGTAGTCTAAAAATTTGTAAGCGTTAAGGGTGTTTATTTGCTCTATTGCGCCTTTATCTAAGGCGTATATATTTTCCTTGATATGTGTTTTAAATGGAAAAAATGCATAGTTAAATCCAAAATGCGTAAAATCACTTGAGGTAATGATACATGCTTTGCGTCTTGATTCGTTTACAGTTTCGGCAATTATCTTAGCTATTTCATCATACGCCTTATCTGGAGAAGCTATTATAGGCATTATTTTTAATTCTTTTAAGTATTCTTTATTTGCAAATTGGAGAAATGGAAGCTGGACTTCAATGCTATGTTCCTGTTGATGTGCTGCTTCATCCTGCTTTATGCCTTGTTTGATCAATTTATTACCAAATTCTTTATCAGTTTTGATTATTCCAAATGGGGTTTCCCAGTCATCTAAAGAAAGGCAGGTCCCAAAACCTGAGTGACTCAGCCCCAATATAATATAAATATCTGCAATCTTAGATTCTGCAATTTCCTTATATGCCCATGCAGCACCTGGTCCAGAATATATATAACCTGCATGAGGCGCTATGATTCCTCTTATGTTTTTAGTTCGTTTTTTTATTGGCAGGGCACCAGGTCCAAATTTTGAGTTAAATGAGTCCTCAATCTGAGCATTCAGCTCACCAAAATCAGCTGGGTAAAATTGTCCTGCAACTATTGGTTTTCTTACCATTAGTTAAGGTAAGGTGATGATTTATTTAAAACTTATCATTCCTGAATTTAAGCTAAGTTTAGACAGTGTATTCTGTAATTTTTATACCCTGAAAAACAAGGATATTGTTAAGTACCTTCTTCCCAGCTAGAAAGATATTTTTCCTGCTCTGGAGTTAATTCATCTTTTTTTATTCCCAATGCTTCAAGCTGTAATTTTGCAATATTTATGTCAATCTCCTCTGGCAATTCAATAACCCCGTGCTTCAGAGAATCCTTGTTTTTAATTGCATATTCTGCTGCCAAAGCCTGGCCGCAAAAGCTTTGAGCCATCACAATGCTAGGATGACCTTCTGCTGCTGCTAAATTAACCAACCTTCCTTGTCCGCATAAATAGAGGTTTTTTCCATTTGCTAAAGTGAACCTTTCAAATGACGGCCTGATTTGTTCTGACTTTTTGGTTATTTCTTTTAGTCCAGCAACATCTATTTCGATATCAAAGTGACCTGAATTAGCCAGGATTACTCCATCTTTCATCTCTTTGAAATGCTCTATTCTTATGATATGTTTGTTACCAGTCACTGTTATGAAAACATCACCTATTTTCGCAGCTTCTTTCATAGGCATCACTCTAAAACCATCTGTAACTGCTTGCAGGGCCTTTATTGGATCAACTTCAGTCACAACGACATTAGAACCCATTCCCTTTGCTCTTGCTGCTACGCCCTTTCCACATTGCCCATAACCACAAACAACCACTGTTTTTCCTGCGAATAAGATAGAAGAAGCTCTTAAAATGCCATCTATTGTGCTTTGGCCTGTTCCCAAATAATTATCAAACAAATGCTTTGTCTTTAGGTCATTTACAGCTATAATTGGATATTTAAGGGCATTATCTTTTTCCATTGCCTTTAGTCGGATAATGCCTGTTGTTGTCTCTTCTGCACCTGCTATCATGTTTGTTATCAATTCAGGATATTTGCTATGGATCTCGGATATTAAATCACATCCATCATCTAGTGTATAATTGGGGTTGAATTTTATTACGTTGGTTAAGAACCTATAATAGTCTTCCTTTGTCTCTCCTTTGTATGCCCATATTTTTATTCCTTCTTTTGCCAAGCTCGCTGCAACGTCATCTTGTGTGCTTAAGGGATTGCATGCGCAGATTGCAACATCAGCTCCCCCAGCTACCAATGTCCTTACTAACGCAGCTGTTTCTTTTGTAGGATGCAAAGCCATTCCAATTTGGACTCCATTTAAGGGTTTTTCTTTTGCAAATCTTTCCCTTACTTTAAGCAGAGCACCCATCTGGGATTCTGCCCATTCTATGTTTTTCTTACCTTGTTCTGCAAGTTTCAGATCTTTAACCTCATAATTAACGGATTTGTCCATTATTATCACCTTCATATTTTGGTTTAAGCTGATTAATATAGTTTATTCTTTAATAAATTGATTTTGTCCAAAAAAGTTAATAATTATTGGACAAATATAGGAATATTTATATATTTGTTGGACAAATTAAAAACATATTATGAATTTAGATAAAAAAGATTCTGCAATAATTGCATTATTAAAGGAAAATTCCAGATTTTCTATAAGAGATATTGCCAAAAAAACAGGGATTAGGCCAAGCACAGTCCATCAACGGATTACTCAGCTTAGAAAAAATAATGTAATCGAAAAATTTACTGTCAAACTAAATAATAGAGAGGTCAATGAGAATTTTATTATCTTATTGCTAATAAAAACAAAACCTTCTACTTTGATTGACAATAAAATGCTTCAAAACAATCCTCATATCAAAGAGGTTTTTGGAGTAACTGGAGAATATGATTTATTGTTAAAATTAAAATTCAAAGATATTGAAGAATTCAATGAATTTATCATAAAATTCAGAAAAGAGCAACCGGTTGAAACAACTTTGACAATGGTTTCAACCACGACAATCAAGGAAGAGATTTGATCATGTTCCTCGAAACTGTGAGGGGGCTGGGATGTTTGCGTTAATAACACCCCCAACGTTATTAATCAAACACTTTCTACAAATATCCCAGCCTTTTTTATTATTTAGGGATTAAACCTAGAATTCTAAAGAATCATCTTTTAACTTGTGAAATTAACTTCCTTAGTTCATTTTTGTCTATAGTTTGTAGTCGAGCACCCATTTGATCCACAACTTTTGCTGCAAAATAGCTGCCTATGTAGCCGCTTGTTTTGAGATCATAATTTTTGCTTATACCGTACAATACACCGGCTGCATACATGTCTCCTGCTCCTGTGGTATCCACTGCCTTTGCCTTGAATGCAGGAATTTTTAACATCGTTTCACCTTGTTTAATTAAAGAACCATCTACTCCTATTTTTACTATTGCGATATCTGTGATTTTGGCAATCTTGTTTAATGCATTTAGGGGTTCCAATCCAGTTAATGCTTTTGCTTCATCCTTGTTGGCAAAAACAATATCTGTGTATTCCTTAATCATATTTTCGATATCTGCTTTATTCCTCAAAACAATACCGGGATCACCTAGATCGATGCTAATTTTTGTATTATGCTTTTTAGCAAATTCCATTGCATGCAATGAAACAGATCTTAGGTTTTTATCTTCAAGCTGATAGCCTTCAATATGGAGTATCCTGCTGTTTTTCAAATCTTCAAAGAAAATGTCTTGTTTTTTTAGTTCCATTGATGCACCTAAATGCACAGCAAATGTTCTTTCACCATCGGGAGTTATAAGGGTTATTGCATTGCCTGTAATTTTTTTGCCCCTTGCAAGCTGGGTTCTAACACCACCCTGATGCATTTCTTCTTCATATGCCTTTGCATGTGGATCTTCCCCCACCTTACCGCAAAAGACAACATTGCCTCCAAGCAATGCAACGCCATATAATGTATTTGCAGAGCTTCCGCCAGGGCATTTTTTACATTTGTGGTGTTCTAATGTCTGCAATATTCCCTGAGAGTTTTTTTCATCAACTAGATGAAACTGGCCTTTCTTAAGGCTTAGCTCTAATAATTTGTTGGGGTCTACTTCAATTAGAATGTCTATCAATGCAGAGCCTATACCAAATACGTCATATTTCATTATATACCTAAAGTATCAGAATTTGCGGACGTATATAAAGTTTGTTGTGATTTGAGAATCAAGGTTTAAACCTAAATTATCATACAAAACTTTCAAGAAATAGCAATTTTATTAAACTTATAATAAGTACGGGTATTGGATTTATGACAATATTTTTAAATGAGCCTAATTTAGCTTTCAAAAAGGTGGTAGAATGAGGATTGCAATAATTGGTACCGGATACGTTGGGTTAACAGTTGGAATTTCTCTTGCTAATCTTGGTAATGAAATTATCTGTATAGATGTAGAAAGAGAAAAGATTGAGAAATTAAAAGAAGGAATTCTCCCAATTTATGAACCTGGACTAAAAGAACTCTTAGATAGGAACATAAAAGAAAAAAGAATATCATTCACAACTGATAAAAAACAAGGCATTCAGTATTCACAGGTAATTTTTATTGCTGTGGGAACCCCGCAAGGCAAGGATCATAGGGCAGACCTTTCCTTTGTTAAAGCAGTTGCAAAAGAGATAGGAGCCTATATGGCTGACTATAAAGTTATTGTAGATAAGAGTACAGTTCCTGTTGGAACGGCTGAGTTAGTAAAAAGAATCATAAAAGAAAACCAAAAAACTCATATTGAATTTGATGTAGTATCAAATCCAGAATTTTTAAGAGAGGGGAAAGCTTTAAAGGATTTTAGTAATCCAGACAGGATCATTATAGGCGCAGAATCAGCAAAAGCAGCAGATATAATGCTTTCTATCTATAAACCGCTTGAGAGAGTTGGAAAACCTATCCTTTTAACTGATATAAAGACAGCAGAACTAATTAAATATGCCTCAAACGCTTTCCTAGCTACAAAGATATCCTTTATCAATGAGCTATCTCATCTAGCTGAAAAGGTTGGGGCGGATATAAAATTAGTCTCAAAAGGAATGGGCCTAGACAGCAGAATTGGACCAAGATTTCTTCAGGCTGGGGTTGGCTATGGGGGATCGTGCTTCCAAAAGGATATCAATGCGTTGATTCAGACTATGAAAGACAACAAATGCGGCACAGAACTACTTGATGCGGTGGAATCTGTAAATAAAAAACAGCGCTTATCAGTTATACCAAAAATAAAGTCCTTATTAAAGGATATAAAAGGAAAGAATATAGCAATATGGGGCCTTTCTTTCAAACCTGATACTGATGATATGAGAGATGCGCCCTCTATAACTATAATAGAAGAGCTTCAAAAACTTGGCGCAAATATTAAGGCATTTGATCCTGTTGCAGCAAACCAGGCAAAGAAGGTTCTTAAAAATGTTTATTATGGAAAAGATCCGTATGATACAATAAAAGGGTGCAATATACTAGTTATTTTAACTGAATGGGATGAATTTAAAGAATTGGATAAAAATAAGATAAAATCCCTATTAAAAGAGTCTAATATAGTTGATGGTAGAAACTTATATGATTCCAAGGAGATGAAAGAGATAGGTTTTAATTATATTGGAGTAGGGAGAAGATGAAACGATACTGCTATTTAAAGATCAGTTATTTTGCTTTTCAAATATAAATTCAATAAATAATTTTTATTTGAAGTTTCCTGAAAATGAGGCAAATATTATGAAAAATCAAATAAAAAATAATCCAATTGAATTTGTAAATTCAAAAAGCAAGAAAAAACAGAAAAAAGGTGGTAAACATTAAGGCTCTGGTGCTCGCTGCAGGTTATGCAACAAGACTTTTTCCCATAACGAAATATATTCCAAAACCGTTACTTCCAATAAACGGAAAACCTATGATAGAGTACATATTAGACAAGCTATGTATAGTTGATGAGATAGATGAAATATTTATTGTTACAAATAAAAAGTTTTATCCTCATTTTAAGATATGGTATGAGCGTATAGAAGCTGCTGAAGTCTATGACAAGAAGATATTGATTATTGATGATAATACCACTCAGGATGGAAAAAAGTTGGGTGCAATTGGCGATATGAAACTGGTAATCAGCAAGGAAAAAATAAGGGATAACCTTCTAATAGTCGGGGGGGACAATTTATTTGAATTCAATATGATTGATTTCATAAATTATTTTAGTGAAAAAAATAAGAATCTGATTGCACTACATGATATAAAGGATAAGGAAGCTGTAAAAAGGTTCAGCATAGTGGAGCTTAATCCTGAAAACAAATTGATTAATTTTGAAGAAAAACCCAAGAATCCAAAAACGACATTGATAGCTATTTGCCTATACATATTTAGAAAAGAAACTCTGAACAGGATTGATGAATACTTAAAAAAAGGGAATAATCCGGATGCACCAGGATACCTTATAGAATGGCTATATGAGAATGATGAAATATATGGGTGGGTCTTTTCAGAACCATGGTTTGATATTGGCTCCATAGAGCAATTTGAGGAAGCTGTTGGGAAGTATGGGGGTTTATAGCGTATTATAGTATGTATTAAGCTAATGTCTGTTCCTTGGTTATTAAATCTATATACTTAATCACCATAAAAAATAAATAGTAGTTAGCTACATTGTAGCTAATATGCCAAAAGAAACAAAAATTCAATTAATT
>Ga0315282_10010235_pt1 | contig 14749 bp, 15 predicted proteins | sample YL17G07_20_MG_FD_203693 | JGI IMG/M metagenome (GOLD analysis project Ga0315282, IMG submission 203693) | Sediment microbial communities from Yellowstone Lake, YNP, Wyoming, USA - YL17G07_20 | ecosystem: Environmental > Aquatic > Freshwater > Lake > Sediment | place: USA: Wyoming | collected...
AACGATAATTCCAATGATGAAAGTGACACCGAAAGCGCCCCAGAACGTTGCTGGGTCACATGTCGTTGCGCCGCTTGTGGTTTTACATGCTGTAAGTGTACCCCAAACGAGCCCGCCAAAGAAAGCGAACAGTACACTGAGAATCAATGTGATGATAAGTGATGATTTCTTCCATCCATGCGACATCATGCTCGTCTACCTAACCCTAAATTTATCTGGGCCTTGTAATTTAACACTTGCGCTCGCTCTATGTCTGGTGCGGTTGTGAATAACTTGGCGGTACTGGTGGTTCCCGGAACGCTCTGACTGCCAATACAACGATTACTCCAACTATGGCGGCCACTATTACCGCAACCATTACGATGGTGAACCCCCACACCGTTTCTACAGCTTCAGATGTGGTTGTAGTCGTCGTTGAAATCGTGGATGTACTAGTAATCGTTGTGGGAATCACGCTTGTAGTTGTGCTAGTAGTCGTCGTTGCCACTACGCTTGTTGTTGTTGAAACTAACGTTGCCGTCGAAGATACGGTTGTGCCCGTTGAAACTGTACTTGTTGAAATAATGGCCGAGGTACTTGTGATAGTCACGGGAATCGTGCTTGTGCTCGTCATCAAGGCGGTTGACGTGCTCGTGACCGTTGTGGAAATTGTGCTCGTGTGCGTAGTGGCTGTGGGAACGGTGACTGTTGAAGTGGTTGTGATAGGCAGAGTTGTGGTAGTCGATATAGAAACAGTTTGGGTTGATGTGAGAGTCACAGTCGTAACATAACTCGTGCTAGTCGAAGTCTGAGTTGTAGTTCCTGAAGTCAATGTAAAATCTGCGGTGGCTACATTGCCAAGTATGTCTGTAGCTTGCATACTATAGAAACCGGGGTCAGGTGATGGTAAGTGATGGTAACTATCAACTGTGTAATCGCAAGCAAAAGCACCGCTAGTCACAGGACAAGTTATTATTGAGCTTCCTATCCAACTTGGAGAGTGAAGTTGAAGCACTACGTAAGCATCAGAATTAGGGAAGTTGCTACCGGATACGTGTACTAGTGTTCCGATTGGGCCCGCTATTGGGTTAAGAGTTATTGACGGACTAATTGCGTATACAATTGTAGATACGGGGTATGCTAACATAGATAACAAGAAGATAAGCATCACAATGGTTGCTTGCTTCAATCCATTTTCTCCTTTGTGGTAAAGTATTCGCTTAGAACCACACGAGCCGTCTCAGGAATAGAATCAAGCATCCTCCGTTTACGCTCTTTTTCAAGTGCGTCGAATAATCCTTGAGTGACTGAGAGAAGGACTCGTTTCATAGCCAACTTATGCTAACATCCTGTAGATACTTGCAGTATCACAACTTACACATATACCTGCCGATATACGCTCGGGCCATCTATATACTTAAAACCTTAAATCATTGGATCGTATATAGAGGAAATTGCAGTGAGAGGTGGGATAAGTTTGATGGCCGCCCGCAAAGTGGCACCCCGTATAACATTCACCCTCTCCCCGCAACCTTGTCCCACCAGTTCTCGCTGAATCCGCGTATTCGTCTTTTACATTCTCCCGAACCGTATAGTACGCTCGTTTGGGAAGTTGACAGCTTCACCGAACCATTCCTAACCTACATTGTGAAATGTGTTTACGGTAGCTGGACATGCACCTGCCCAGACCACATTTATCGTATGCGAAACTGTAAACATATTCGCCTCGTCATAGATCGACTACGGGTTGCTTACGCATTCAGCTAGAGAGGCTCATCAAAACATGCAACCTTGTATTTTCTCAAGGTTAACAGCAAGAATGCACCTCGCCTATCCTTAATAGACGAGCAACGAATACAGAAGGTCTTCAATGAAATCAACCAAATCCTCAAATCTCGAAGCCGAATACATCATGTGATGCGTGCTTACGCCTTCGTACATGACAAACGTATCCATCTTGTCACTCGTCTACCAAGTAAACCAGTTCTAGCAATCAGGTACACGCTCGACAATTACAACCTCCAAGACTGGTGTATTACCGCCCCAACAGCCATGCGTAACCGCTTATCCAAGAAGACCCGAGAGCAAGTAGGAGCAAGCTACTACCCCACACGAATGATGCTGGAGCAATTACGGGCGTTCGTCATCCCTTACATGCATGAAATGCGTCTCAATAACTGGCAACTACGTGACATTCAAGCCGAAATCTACAGGCTAAAAGGTGCAAAACTCAAGATTAAGACTCTAATCCGCTGGATGATGCAAGCTAGACACCGAAAACACATGGGAGAGAGGGTATAGAGAGAGTATATCTATCTATCATACTAGGCATAGCCAAAACTCAACGCTATCGTTCGTTCCCTTTCTGAAAGTTTTCAACTCTAACTGCCTACTAACACTATCGGCTCGGTTTCACCCGGGAAAGTTCTCGTATGCGCTCGTTTTCGGGTTGCACGGAAAGCTCCCGAACACACACCCTACGCTCGCTTAGACCTTGCGCTGCTCTCCATTTTCTGTCTGCTCTGACCCTGCCATAGTCTAACTAGCGCGAATGTCCATGTAACAAACCAGAGAAAAAAGGGCGCAAGGCCAAACAATCCTTGAGTGTTCCACAGATATTGAAAGTACATCTTTCCCCATGTGTCAAATGGCAACAAGACGAGAAAGATGAAAAGCATGAATGGAAAGTACCCTGCTATCGAAACGAACACGAGATCATTTGGTCGTTTCATGCTAGACCACTAACCTATTGCTCGTTTTCGGGTTGCCGTGCCGTTTATGTTCTTGTAGAATCTGATTCCAATAATCATCACTGCGGACACTACGGATAGAATCACGATGCCAGTCAATGCTACATTTACGATGCCAAGATATTTTTCAGTATCAGACAAGTAAAGCCTTGAAGATAATGTTATCAATGCCATGCAAACATCCAGTATCAGGGACCCATAGGCGAGCCGATCAATGAATCTTCTTAACTTCTGCTCAAATCCATCAAACGGTCCCACATAGAGGCTATGCTGAAGATTCCCAGATGAGGGCAAAGGAAGAGCCGGTGCCTATGTGGTCCGCACCTCCATTTGTGTAGACGCGTATTTCCACGTAGTCGCCAGCAGCAAGGGTGGCAGGAACGTTGAAAGTAGTCTTTACGCCACCGGTATCTATGTTGAGTCCTGGAGAGGTGTGCCCGCCAAGTTCACTCGCACCATTCTTCATGATGGAAAGTACTCTTCCGCCAGTTACATTCGCGTCCCAGTACATACAACCACTAATACGATAAACACCCGCCCTTCCAATGGTGATCCGGCTGTTGTTTGTGACGTTATCGTGCATGTTCTCTGGATCAGCGCTCTCTGTATCCCAACTCAAATAAGTCCACGTTTGGTTAGCGATACTTTGAGGGGCTGTCTTGCCTAGGATGCAGTAGGGAACTCTTGGAAGACCAACAATTTTTGTCGAGGAAACCCAGTAGAGCGTAGCGCCGGATTCAATAACTGGATCGGGTTCCCCATTACCCTGATCGTATCCAAAGAGCCAATTATCAGTCGTCCCAGTAAGCGCATGAGCAGTAGAAGATGTCGAATAGAAGTAGTTGTTTCGGGCGTAGTATCCGCTGGCGCTGCTGAACACGATGCCGTACCCTGCGCCGCTGTTTCGTATCCCCTGATAGCGAATGAAAGTATTGTTATCGCCGTTGTTGAGGACTATGCCTCCTGTACCGGAATAGTTGATTAGAATCCGCTCGAACAGGCACATGCAGACGTCGGAGCCATTACTTGCACCGTTCATCTCGATGCCAATCACACCACCGAGGATGAGGTCCCTGAATGAGCAATACTGAACATTCGCTCCAGTTGCCGCGTTTAGTTGGATTCCGGGTCCGGTTATGTGTTGTATCCAAATTCGTTCAAATGTTGAGTAATCAACAGCGGTAACGACCAGACCTTTCGTTGCAATGCTTGAGTCCCCCCCATTAATCGTAATGTCGGATAGGCCTACGCCTTGGCAATTCTGGAAAGTAAGAATTGTCCCCGCGCTACCAGAAGACCACTGAAGCATAGTTGCACAGACACCTGGTGTTCCGCCCTGATCTTCTCCTTCAATGATGATGCCGAATGTAGATACGACAAGTCCGGTTGCAATAAGGTAAACGCCGCGTTTGATGAATATGAGGCCGCCATTGGACAAGGCGTCAATCGCGGCCTGTATCACCGTCGCCGCGTCCGTGCCTGAGTAGTCTACTGCGCCTGTTCTGCCGTTCACAGCCTTGATCGTGGAGCCGTCGATGAAGATCACGTAGCTTGCACCCTTCACAAGCCAACTACCATGCGCTAGACCCGAACCACCCTTCCCTGTCGTCAGCGGAGTTTCAGCAGAAAGCACACCCGCAGTGGCCGTTACTACACCAGCCAACGATCCGACGGTTGCGGAGTTAATCTTGAGTGATTTGTTTACAGTTCCACTAAGGTCTGAGATTATTATGTCGCTGCCTGATTTGCGGATTGACCAGTCATCAAAGTTCACATAGTCCTCACCAATTTCTCGTGGATTCGATGTGGGTGTCGCAAATGACAGAGCCCACTGGGTGGCGGCAACCCATGTGAGACCTAGCGAGAGCGCGTACATGAGCGCCTTTGCGAAGAATTCCCGCCGTGCTGATTCCTCCCCATTCTGTTTCTTCGGGAAAGGCCATAGTTTCCTTAGAAAGTCACGCCGCTCAACCGAGACGCTGTTCTCTTTAACGGTTAGTCCTGCTAGGAAAAGCAGCCACTTCGTTTCAGGCAACCCGATAACCCAAAGCAAGGCGACCGCGATCACAAGCGAGAGAACCTTTGCCCAGAGTGGGATGCGGATGCTTGCACGTTGGATGCAGCGGTTCCGTCCACACACCAGCTTCTTGTTGACTGTGTTTGATGCGTGGCGGCGACCACAAACAGAACAGTTACCATCCCTACTGTTTCCAACAAGAGCGGCTGGAAGCTGGACCGAGCGATTCTCACGTGTGAATCCACTGAATGTTTGCGTGAGCCTCGTCTTGAGTGGACACCACGACGCAATCTTATGGTCAAGATCGTGTTCTTTGCCGCATCGTGGACAAGTGTAGAGTTTCGGCGCGAAGATGCTGCCGTTCACATGATGCGAATGAACCTCGGCGCTACAGCAGGGACTAACATGAGAAGCCAAGCTACTCTTCCCCCTTGAGGCTCACCGAGTCATGGTGTCTATCTATGCAACGATAATTAAGACTTACTGTTTTTGCTTCTCCTCACGTCCAATTCGCCTGTAAACGATGAAGGCGACTATAATTACTACCGCAAGGGCCACTATTGCGTATTCGATTAGGGTCCTAGTCGTCAGCCAGACGTATATGTCGTTTGGGGATGGGAAGGATACGTTTCGGAACCATCCGATGATGTCGAATGGTTGACCGCTAGGCGGCTGCTGCGTGCTTGGACCTTGCGGGACGGTGCATGTGAGGGGAAGCGGAAGCGGGTTCTGAGTGGTGAAGTCGCCTTGCAGGTTAATCGGCACATCGTCTGATTTGCAGTTGGTGGCTTCAATATGGATCGTGTATGGGCCTGCCTGCTTGCGTCCGAAGTCCACTAGCCCGTTCACGTCGGATAGTTTTCCTTCTCCAGGCAGGCTGACTGTCGCACCTGAGATGGGGTTCCCGAATGTGTCCTTAACTTGCACTATGAGGCTCCAAGTAGATGAGGATGATGAAGGCCCAACGGGTGGTGGGTTCTCTGATGCTTGCCACAGGATCTCCCACGTTGATCCTCCCGTGAGCGTTAGCTGCGCGTTCGGGTCGTCCCATGTCCATCCGTTACCTTCAGGTTTGTTTACGCTGTCCAGAGTAACGGTGTTCGGTTTCCCCTCCATATTCGACAGCTTAATCGTGCCCGCACTTGAGGTTACTATGGTGAGTTTGTGTAGTGAGGAATCATATGTTGGCGCTTGAGCCATGATAGCGGTTGAATAGTACAGTCGGATGCCTGTCGTGCCAAGCGTCGAGAAAACAACTGTAACCGTCTTGTTCGCCTGCTGCCCAAAAATCGTTAACACATTCGACGACCATGAATTGTTGAGCGCATTTAGAACGTAGGCGGGCTTGCTTGGAACCGTCAACACAAGCTTGGGTGTACTCGTATTCGTGGCGTTCTGCAAGTAGAAGACAAGTTGACTGCTCGACCAAGCGGTGTACGCGCCTGTCCCATCAAAGAAGAGCCCCGTCGAATTGAAGCCTATGGGACTCTTGAATGTGTAGTCATTCTGAAACTTAACGATTGATACCCCGTTGGTTATCCGCACATTCGCCTTCACCGTGAAATATCCTGCATCTGCCGCATTCGCAAGCGCTCCAAACCAGAGAATCATAATCACTGCACAAACTACGCCAATGATCCTCCGGTGATGCGACTTCAAACGCGCAGGCACCTTACAGAAGACTTGTTGTATTCAGTGGCGATATATGCGTTGCCTTCATGTTGGTGGTTAGCTCCACTCTCCTGAAGGATGCGGGGTTGCTTACTCGATTCCTCTCTCACTAGTCCCAAATTTGAACTGATGTGCCTGTTACGAACACTAGATTCATGATGTTCACGGTTCTCGACAGATTGGTTGCTTGGAGGGTGACGCTGGTGACTTCTGGCACCTCACTTAATGTGAGAGAAACTAAGCTGTTGCCGCTGTAACTGTTGCCAGATTGCGTCAGTATTACGGGAGTTTGCTGGATTAATCCACTTTTGTTGAGCACGGCATAATGGTAGTGTGTGGGTTCGAATATTGTGGCAACTTGTACGTACTGCTCGTTTGAGCCTGTTGGCGTTAGTGTCAAAGTCACGGCGAGGGCATCGTGGAATTCGTTGCGGGGGATAGAGTAGATGTATGTTGCCACATCGCTGATGCCTGTGACTGTGAATGTGTTGATGATTGCTCGCCCTGATGTAGCATCTACCGCAAGCAACTTCACATTCACACGTACCCGAGTACCGTTCTGGATCAGTTCACCTTTTACTTGAATGGAATCGCCAACCCATTGCCAAATGAGCACAGGATACGTACCCGCTAAGCGTGGATCGTTATCGGATGTGAGTCCCATATTGTCCAGCCAATTCTGGAATGTTAAGCCGTCGATTATCGTGTTTGCACCTACGATGCTGATTAAGGTGGAACGCATCTGGTCGCCCGTGTTTCCTTGGTAGTATGGCAAGGTAGCGAGTTGCGTGTTCAGTTTCGTGAATATTTGGTGATCGTACATCCATAGGATAAGCCATTGTGTGCTAAGTTGGTAACAGTCACTATTCCACGCTAACCCATATGTGTGTTGACATGATGCAGATATGCCTAGCGCCGTACTAATTCCCGTAGACGGGTTACGATAGACATCTCCGTCGGGAACATAGTTTTGAACTGTAAGGTCGCCTCTATCTTGTGCATAAATGGCGGGCATTGCTTCAGCGGTTGCCTCCACATACCATGCGGGATAATCACCCTGTGCGTGAACGATGCCCTGGTAGACATGGGTTAGTTCATGTAACTCAAGGTATGGATCGCCTAGTGGCATGACTAGGTATGCATTGATAGCTGTGGCTTTACCGTTCTGATCGTATGCTGTCGCGTATGCGCTTGCGGTTCCATAGCCACCGCTCGCGGGTGGATGCACGGATAATTGAACTGGCACAGTCGGATTATGGTAGACTAGATTGAACCATTGTAGGTACTGAATAAGCTGGTATCGTTGCGCGTCCGTCGTACCAGAGAAGGATACTGTGATCTGCCCGATCTGCACAGGATTCACTGGAGGCATGGTCGTAGTAGGGCTTGTTGTGTAGACTGAAGAAGTCTGTACGCTCGTACTTGTTGATGTTGATGAGCTTGAGGAAGTAGTCGTCGTAGTCGTAACTATGAATTGTGTGAAGTGGGCTGTGATTGTTCCTGTGCTCGTGATTGTTAGCGTGGAACCTTGAATTGTGATGCCGCCTGTCGTAGTCCATGAGTTGAAGTACCATCCGCTCACTGCGGCATTAGCTGTCACAGTGTATATGCCACTCATAATGTTTGTCTGTGCATTCCCGTATGTGCCTAACCCTGCCAACGTGATTGTGCCTACATCTTGCGGGTCAATGTAGAATGCGACTGACACGCTCGTAGGCACGTTTTGAATGTTAATTATTGCTTCTCGGATAGCGTTCATGGCTTGACCTTCACGAAGACGAGCCGTCAGATCGGGAACAGCGGGAGCGTCAGCCCAAACCTTGTGAACGATGTGATTCGGAACCCAAAGCGGTGATGTGACACCAACAAGTAGTAGGAGGATTATGAACACGCCAGCGACAATAATGACCTTTGACTTGGAACCCTGCATGGTCATCAGATTTCTCTCCGCTGCCCCGCAGGCACCAAGAGCGTGGGGTAAAGTTCATTGATTTCAGCTTTCAGTTCGCCTACCGTGGTTTGCTCGTTGATTAGAATCGTGTATCTGCCTCGAAACGGAGCACCCACTTCTACGGTGCCCACTATCTTGACAGGTGTTCCGTCAGACAGAGCCTTCAACATGTCAGCGTCAGCGAACATGTTCAAAGTGAGGTGTAGTTGCTGTTTCGCTCGTGCTGGAATCGTCACTGGATTGTTCAGCGTCACGGTCGCAATGGTTTCCCAGCTTCCACCGTAGCCAGTAGGTGCCGACGCTGTGAGTTGCACACCGTATATGGTTGCAGGCCAGAGGGATTGGTTGTCAACCTCAACCGTGACCACGTAGACGTTGACGGCTACAGGCATCACGGAGACTAGGGATACCGTGAAGACGGAGAGAACGATTGCGGCAAGCGCAACCTTAGTCTTCAGAAGCGCAACGGCCATCAACGGGTGAATGATTCACTACCTCCTCTATCCAAGTGATTAGCTCCCACCTATGAATGGGTGTGGGCTTCTGGGCTCTCCGCCTACTATTTCTCTTGGCGGTTCATTCCCAGCATAGGCCAAATCATCTGTGGCCCGTCGAGTCGTCGCCGCTGGCAAGAAAGGCGACCCGACATTCGCTCGGTCGTTCGTCGGAAACCCGTCACGGACGGGCATCAAAAGTATGCCTCCATCCCGCTTATAAGGTCCACAGATGCGTGAAACTATCATGCGGAATCGGTCAGCCTTCAGGCTGACACGCAATTCATCCCACCCCTGAAGGATGCGGGGTTGCTTGCTCGATTCCTCTCTCATGGTGAACACCAAGCTATGACATAATGTTTACTCTTCTCAAAGCAGCCTTCATTGTCGCAGCAGATAGAAAAATGGAAACAGCGGCGAATAATATGACCGTCGCACCAACAGGGTAAGTTAAGTCAACAGCCATCTGCACTGGTGTACCCCACTGGAATGGTGTTGGATTACCGATTTGTAACAGCCCAAGAATGAGCGTGGCTATGGTTACCGCCGTAACCGTTGTGGTAGCTACGCCTATAAGTCTCAAACTTAACAAGCCAGCAAACAAACCCACGATAATGAATGGGATGTAAATTAAAAGTTGGCTTTGTGGGAAGTGAAGGGTTTGCGTCCACGGCCAAATATAATAGAAAACAATTCCATCTTCCGTAGCGAGTAAGGTATTGGGAAGCTGGCCTGTGCCACCGCTAGCTAAACTACTCCACTGACTTTCATCCCAATTCATTATCATCCAGAAGCCAAACATCGTTAGCAAACTACCTAATGTTGTGGCGACTCCCCAATGTGAAATAGTAAACTTACCGACACGCACTCCAATACCTGCTAAGAAAACAAAAATGAATACGCCCATGAATGCATACCATGTTAAGAGTCCGATCACGGGATTTTCATGGTTAAGCCATTGGACGAAGAACTGACGACTGAAGAACCACCCGAGAATTGCCATAGCCGCAACAAACACTATTTCTGTCCGTTGTACGCGACCTGCCACACCTATAGTTGACATGACTCAAATACTCCTACCCAAACATTTCATCATCAAATCACCCCAAGGAAACCCACACCATTTATGGGTGGGAGGAATTGGGGTCTTTCAGTTCTATGGAATATTTGCTGGTTGAACAGTCGCGTGCAATCTTCTGGTTTAGCGGTTTGTGTGAGACGCTTGTTTCTTAAGCCGTAGCTGTGCAGTGAGAGTCTGCGACCATCCATGAAGCCTCCAACTCTTGCGAGCCTACCATGCCATAACACTACATCGCTTTTCCTGAATGGTGGGATACTCCATGAGCCACCATAACGCCTGCGAACTCCGCCTGCATCGGGTTCAAGCCTGTGAAGCTGACGCTTAGCATACTCGAAGCGTTTCCAAACCCAGAATTCTGGCGGATACGGGTTGACGCATCCAATCTCTGCGGAGCCGATGGCTATGGCGTCTACGGCGTGGGTCGTCCATGAGAGTTCCTTCTTGATAGGATTCTTTTGTAGACCGAACCACTCACGCAACGCAGCGGTTTCTACGCCTGAATAGAGGGTTAATTCGCCGAGCATTCGCAGGTGCCTGTAGAATTCCGCCTTACCGATCTCGACGGTGCTGAAGTACTTACCCCAACGTTTCCGATAGTGGTTGAATCGCACATCCTCGACAGCGAATCGGGTCACGGGATAGAGGCGGCATAGCTCGTCCACGATTTTGGTTCGGAAGTCCACTTTCGCTTTCTGGCTTGGAGCAATCCATCCATCCCTCTGCCGTCTGTTATCGAATCGTTTAGCGCGTCTAGGCGTCTTCCTGTACCGTCTTGCTCTACGCATTTCCCTACGCTGCTTAAGCTTTTCAGCCACCTTCGAGGGAAGCACAAGCATCCCACACGTTAGAACGCTCTTCTCGGAGACGACTGCTACTCCATCCCATTTGCTTCCTGGATCAACTGCTAGGCAAAGTTGCTGGTTCGCGTTCAACTCTGATTCTGGCTGAAACTTGAGCTGTAGATAGAATTGGCCGAGTTTGTTCCAACGCTTCTCTGCTAGGCCACGTTCTAGGAGCTTACGTGCTTTCGATGGTTTACATGGCATCAATGGTGTATCGTCTGCTGAGGCGACTGGGACTCTCCCGATTACGGGCTCCCCAGTCTGAGTTGAGTGACCTTCGACGTTGCATGGAAGGCTTAGACTACCATCCCTGGCAGCCGTGCTATTCAGTGGTTCTAGCGAAGAGGGCAGATCTAGGTCTCGCAATCTGCCGTTCTTGTAGCCTTCCACGCCGCTAACTCGACCCTGCGAGCCGAGCCGACTAGTCAACTTTTGCATTGATACCACCATCACAAGCCAACGAATTCATTCGTTGGTAGCTGACGAACCAAGGTCTGCTGATGATGAGTCTGGTCAATCCGAGCGCGAACATGATTACAAGTTCTGTGAGTGCGATTCTATGCCTCTGACGGAAGCCCAAGGATCTTTACCTACTGTAGCTTACGCTATTGAATGCATAAAAAGCATTGGATGTTGTTCGATGCAGGGTCGGGGGATGTCACAGGCCCATTATGGCGAAGCCTTTGAAGATTGTGATGGTGATGACGAGGATGATGCCGATGTCGATGAACCATAGCATGGCAGCCTCGTATGTGGCTCGTGTGCGAACGGTTAGGGCGGCTACGCCTGCTGCCCACGCTCCGAATATGATGACCAGCCCAGCCCAGATTGCGTACATCCAGCCTTCAGCCCAGCCGAGACCGCGCAGCATCCCGAGGAAGAGCCAACCTGTCGCGTATGCAACGGCGAAGCCGATGAATAGTCCTAAGATCGCGTAGGTGACGCCTAGTAAGCCTGTGACTTTCGGTGCGTTCATCAAGTCTTTTCAGTATCTAAGTAAGCCGCGAGGTAGTATTTAAGATGTGCCCAGTTTTGCTCCATCGAGTTTCAAACTATCTTTCTATGGTGTCGGTTTGCTTGGTTCGGCGATGCCGGGTTGTCTGAAGCGTTGTTGCTGTTCACGTTCGCGGCTGGCACGGAGTATTCTCTGAACCACATTGTAGACCACTATTACCATGACGAAAGCAACGACGAGGACGGCTATGAGGGTGATCCAGGGTGGTTCAGTCACGGATTCGGTTGTGGTCACCCACGCGGTTGTGTGAAAGCTTTCCGTTATGTAGCTGCTTGAAACGATCTGGCTTGTTGTTGTGCTCGTCTGAGTAATCGTGGTTGATCCAGTTAGGGTTGTTGAAGCGTTCGTTACGGTTGTGCGGATGGTGCTTGTGGATGTGGTTGTTGTTGGCGTCGTCACCGTTGAGACGTAAGAGGTGGATGTTGCTGTCGCAGTTACGGTCGGAGAATAAAATGTTGATGTAACCGTCGGCGAGTATGAAGTTGAGGTTACGGTCGTTGTGGTTTGGTAGATTGTGGTTGGCACCGTCGAGGTCAATGTTGTTGAACTTGTGGAGGTGGATGTAACGGTTTCGATAGTGTTTGCTTTCGGATATAATGCGAGCCCGATGCTGAAACGTCCACTCGCGGAGTTCAAGCCACCGAAGAACATGGCAAACTCATTTTGATTGTCGAACGGCCCAATCCACACTACGGCTGGTGTGCCTGTCCGCTGATTCCGCCATGATGGCGGTGACTCGATGCTTAGGATCGGATTATCGCTGTCAAGTTCCCAATCGTAGCCGTTGTAGCCGTAGGCATGTCCTATGCCAATATCAGGCCAGCCTTTATTGTTCTGTGTCATGCTGAACCATATATCGTACCTGAAGCTTGAACCGATTGGGCGTTTGATGACTGAGGGTTTCCAGAATCCATCTGATTTTGGTATGCTCGGTATTGCGTTAATGTTCCACATGAGACCGTCGCTGCTTGTGCCATACATGATTTTTGCGGCCTGCGAAATCCATGCTTCATATTGGCTGATGGGTGTGAATACGACATGCATGGAGTATGCTTGGTTGCTTGCTGGGTCGGGACTGGGATAGACGCATGTTCCAGTATCGCATCGCAAGCTGCTTTGGTCAATCCATGATGTTTCTCCGTCCGTGCTGTCGGCGGCTTTAATTCCAATCCAGCCTGTGGAAGTCAGATTCCAGAGTGCATAGTAGAGACGAACTTGGCCACTTGGCAGCATCAATGCTTCTGGGTGATTCGGGTAATATCCAGATGCGCTCGGTAGAGTAAGTTGTTTCGGGTAGCCTGTCGCAAGCGTGAGCGCAAGCGTGAGTCCATTCTCTGTGACCTGAAACTTCGCAAGCCAGATTGCGGTGCCTTTCGTGCAGTCTTTTCCTCCACCATCTGGGGTAGTCGTAAGGGTGTCCGTGTCGGCATAATAGATGAGAATGCCGCTCCCCGTGACAACTACGGATGGATGAGCATCGCTTCTGTCAGCAACATTGCAGATGTTTGTGAGGATTGGTGCAGGAAATGGTTCGATCCATCCGCCTTGCACATCTGAGTAGACTGTGACGCTAGAAAACGATAGTATAACTATTATTATAGTCGCTACTAGCGCTGTGTCTACAATCTTCACAATTTTGTTTTTCATTATTTCCACCGTGAGGTTTCGAGCAACCTTGTCTGCATTTTACGTCACACTCGCGTATGCATATAGGATTGTGACTGTGAGTAAACATCGGGTCGCGCCGAGTTGCACATCCTTTGTTTCATATTCAATGATCAGTCGAACCGCAACATCTTCTGCGACTTGATACTGAAATGTGGTGGATTGAGAAGCAAGTAGGTCTATTCGTGTGAGGTTTTTGGTGCCGTCGTTTACGGTTATCGTAGCCTTATCGAAGATGCGGGAGAGCGTTTCGGTTTCGGTGCCGTTTGCGAACTTTAACGTACCGTAGCCTTTGAGAGTGTACGTGACCAGCTTATTGCCTGTATTGAGAGTTAGATAGTTAGTTTCAATCCATGATCCTGTACTGTTCGCCCATATGTCAGGAATGGTGACGCTGGGCTTGAGGATGCTGATTGGCACATGAACCTCCGTCATCATTTGGCTTGAGCTGTACCATTGTGCGACGACGTAAGTGAAAGATCCCGCTATGATGAGGGCGATTAGAAGGATTGGTATCTTTGGTATGGATCGCTTAGGTTCTGCTCCAAGTTTAATTATGCCCTCACGAGCGAGCGCTTCAAGCTTACGGGTCTTTCCTTCAGCAAGCGTCGTGTAATACTTGTCCGCCGCACTTTCGAATGTGACACGCATCGGTTTCCCGAATGCGCTTGGCGGACGAAGCACATGCCGACGTGCTGGGCGGGCTGGTTTTTCCTCGCCTTTTTTTTCGTCTGAACCGCTCAGGACGGTTTCTCTCCTTTAACTAGTTCTGCGAGTCCCTCTTCGTCGGCGAGGAGGTCTAGGGCACGTTTGAAGACGGCGCTCTTGGTGGGGTAATGTCTCTTCTTCATCAATTCATCTACGAATATCCAGTATTTGGCGGGGAGGCTGATGTTCGCGGCTGGCATGGGTGATGATGACCCTGATAAGGACCAACATCATGATGTTGACTATATATCATTTATGCTTAATCGTGACTTGATGATGTGGGTTGCAGAAAGAGGGAAGAAAAGGGTGATTGAGGTGTTATCGTGCCCGTTTTCTGGCTGTACTGAGTTGATCGGCGTATTCTCGGCTCATCCAGCGGTAGTCTGCTCGGGCTACCTGTTCGGTTTCCTTGTCTGCTGTCACATTCGCTAGGCCGAGCAGTTTATTGTATGTCCGTAGGTAGCCCTGTCGTTCCGCTGTTCGTTTGATGACAGCGTGCCTTTCCTCAGAGGGCAGGTTCTTCCCCCAGCCGTCCAGTTTGCCTTCGGCTTCGAACCAGCGTTGCCCCATACGGGT
>Ga0315282_10010237_pt1 | contig 14748 bp, 14 predicted proteins | sample YL17G07_20_MG_FD_203693 | JGI IMG/M metagenome (GOLD analysis project Ga0315282, IMG submission 203693) | Sediment microbial communities from Yellowstone Lake, YNP, Wyoming, USA - YL17G07_20 | ecosystem: Environmental > Aquatic > Freshwater > Lake > Sediment | place: USA: Wyoming | collected...
TTTTCTTCTCCAGAATTCAATCAACCAATTTGTATTTGTTTTAATTGCTATAATCTAATTTGCATCCGCAGTGAGCACCTCCTATCCAGTTATATGATATAATATTTAGATATATTATAAGCATATTTATTTATATGTCAAGGGAGGGAGAGTGTTAAAAAACAAATTACAAATTTGGCATTATTAAAGGATTGTGATTCAATAGCAGCAAAACCAAGTGGAGGGTGAAGAGATGCAACAACCCCGAACAAGGAATTCCGGTGGAGACCTATACAGCTGATAAAGAGTATGATGATGGAGACAACCATTACTATTTAGAGAGCAAGGGGCTACATTCGGCAATCCGGTTGAAACGTACCCGCACAGAGAAGAAAGACAAGTATAAACAAATATGGTCAGATTTGCGGGCAAGTGAGCCATATAAGCAGGGATTGAAAGAGCGCTAAAAAATTGAGCGCAAGTTTGGAGAGGGAAAACAGAATCATGGATTGGGACGCTGTCGTTATCCTGGAAGTTGAAACTCGGTTTATTCATGACCTTTTATCCTTGATAGTTTTGAAATCACCCTGTCTCAATCATCTTTGCCCCGCGTATCTTACTGTTCTTCAATTCCCACAATACCCTATTAGCTTCTTCCAGTAGCTAAGTATGTACTTCCGCTTTCAGCCCAATCCTGGCTACCTATGCCGGACACTCCTCCACATCCCTGCGCGGCGGGTTTGCCACGCTCTTGATCTCTTTTTCCATCAGAGTTGGAAAGGATAATCCAGCCTCGCTAAAACGCTCTGGTCGCTGCTTACCTGAAGTGGGGGAGGCTTATATATGCAGGATTGAATCCAGCAGGTGACAAGATTGCTCTGACAGAGGCATATCGTCACCCCTAATGATGATTTGCTCAGGAGTACAGATGGTGAGTTTGCTAATAACTGACTGAGGTAGGGTAACAAAGACGGAGGATTAGCTTTACGATTCCGTAATAAGGTCGGGGCGGGCGGATTTGAACCGCCGACCTCACGGTCCCGAACCGTGTGCTCTAGCCGGACTGAGCCACGCCCCGATTTTGATTTCGTTTCCCGAATACACCAGGATTATAATCTACCCATTCAGCTTTAGCAAGCATATCTCTACTCTTTTATCTTTATCCTAAGTATAATGATGGCAAGGAGTTACGATCCATCGGGAAAAAGTATCAAAATCTGACAAGGAGAATTTCATGGGTGAATCAAAAAAAGTACGCGTCGCTATCATCGGGGTGGGTAATTGCGCTTCTTCTCTGGTTCAAGGAGTCCACTATTATCGAAAAGCGAAACCTGACGACCAAATTCCCGGTCTAATGCATGTGAATTTGGGCGGTTATCATATATCTGATATCGAGTTTACAGCCGCTTTTGATGTGGTGGATACGAAAGTAGGCAAAGACCTTTCGGAAGCAATCTTTGCGTATCCCAATAATACTTATCAATTTGCCGATGTTCCCAAGCTAAATATCCCGGTTCAACGGGGCATGACCCACGACGGCTTAGGGAAATATCTATCTCAGGTCTTGAAAAAAGCGCCTGGCCCGACCGCTGATATCGTTGGGATCTTAAAAGATACCCAAACCGATGTTGTGGTCAATTATCTACCGGTTGGTTCGGAGATGGCTACCAAGTGGTATGTGGAACAGGTGTTGGACGCCGGTTGTGCTTTCGTTAATGGCATCCCGGTATTCATCGCCAGCCAGGATTATTGGGCGAAACGTTTCCGCGAGCGAGGGTTGCCAATCATCGGCGATGATATCAAGAGCCAGGTTGGGGCGACGATCTTACACCGCGTTTTGACCCGTCTATTCGTCGATCGGGGTGTTCGCCTCGATCGGACGTATCAGCTTAATTTTGGCGGGAACACCGATTTCTTGAACATGCTCGAGCGCGAACGCTTGGAATCAAAGAAGATTTCAAAGACTGGCGCGGTAACCAGCATGTTGCCATATTCATTACCAGCTTCGGATGTTCATGTAGGTCCAAGCGATTATGTGCCCTGGCTCACCGATCGTAAATGGTGTTATATCCGCATGGAAGGCACTACCTTTGGCAATGTCCCACTGAATCTCGAAGCTAAGCTAGAGGTGTGGGATTCGCCTAACTCGGCTGGGGTGATCATCGACGCAGTCCGCTGCGCTAAGATTGGATTGGAACGCGGTTTAAGCGGGCCGCTCATTGGTCCATCTTCCTATTTCATGAAAACGCCTCCGAAGCAATTTCAGGATGATGTCGCTCGTCAGATGGTTGAGGCGTTCATCAAGGGCGAAAGTAACGAATGACAAGAATGGTATAATGGGCATAATCCCTCAACTCGAGGAAGTTACTTAAGCGAAGTGTTTTTTATCAGGAGAACGCTTATGTCTGGACACTCTCATTGGGCAACAATACGGCGTAAAAAAGGCGCCCAGGATGCCAAGCGGGGCCAGATTTTTACACGCCTGGCGCGCGAAATAGTCATCGCGGCACGTGAGGGAGGCGGCGATCCGAGCTCGAATATGCGATTACAGTATGCAATCGATAAAGCTCGGGCAAGCAACATGCCCAAGGATAACATTGAAAGGGCAATCCGCCGGGGTAGCGGTGATGATAAAGAAGGCGGAGCATTAGAGGAGATCCATTACGAAGGTTATGCCCCTAATGGCATCGCCTTGATCATTTCCTGTGTGACAGACAACCGGAATCGGGCGGTTGCCGAGATACGCCACATCCTCAATCGATATGGCGGCAGCATGGCAGAGGCTGGCTCGGTAGCCTGGCAATTCAAACGCTCGGCATATTTTTCCATGAATACCAAAGGGAATGACCCCGACCGGGTGTTCGAATTGGCCGTCGAAGCCGGCGCCGACGATGTCAATATCGATGAGGATTTCATCGAAATATATGCGCCGGTTGAACTCTATAAAGAAATTAGCGATAAATTGAAAGCGGCCCAAATAAAATTTGATGAAGCCGAAATCCGCATGATCCCCAATAATGAAGTCGAGCTTTCTCCTGAGGAGACTGTTCAGGTTTTAAGGGTCATCGAAGCACTGGAAGATCTGGATGATGTCCAGGAAGTCTATTCAACTCTCAGCATCACCGACGAAGCCATGGCGCAATTAGAAGCTGCTTGATATTGGATGGTTTACCTCGGTATCGATCCAGGCATTGCCATTACCGGATACGGTGTGGTAAGGGAAGAAGAAGATGGTGGGTTGATTGTCGTTGGCTATGGCGTCATCAAGACTTTACAGAGACTGACTTTACCAGAAAGATTACACGAGCTTTATCATAAATTGACCGAAATCCTGTTTCTCCACCGCCCGGCAAGCGGTGCGGTGGAGAAATTGTTTTTCCAAAAAAATGTACGCACAGCCATGAGCGTTGGGCAAGCGCGGGGGGTGGCTTTACTGGCATTTGGAGAGGCTGGTATTCCGGTGGCTGAGTACACGCCACTTGAAATCAAACAAGCGGTGACCGGTTATGGCGGAGCGGATAAATCCCAGATTCAACAGATGGTGCGAACGCTTTTGGTTCTCGACCAGGCGCCGCAACCCGATGACGCCGCCGACGCCCTGGCAGTTGCCATCTGCCATATCCACTCAAGAAAGATGAAATCGCTCTAATATTCAAGGGTAAAGCCAATGATCGCACACATTCAAGGTCGAGTGGTTGAATTAGAAAAAGATCAAATCGTTTTAGAGGTTGGAGGAGTTGGATTGCAGGTATACGTACCCACTCCTCTAATAACTCGGGTTCGACCGGGAGAAAATATTTCTCTTTTTACCCAACTCGTTGTGCGGGAGGAATCTCTGACGATCTATGGCTTTGAGACGAAGGAGTACAGGCAATTCTTCAACCTGTTAATGGGGGTCAATGGAATTGGTCCAAGATCGGCTTTGTCCATTCTTTCAACGCTTGAACCGGGGATAATCCGGCGGGCTGTCATCCATGAGCAGGCGGAAATTTTCACGCGCGTCCCCGGCATTGGAATGAAGACCGGCCAAAAAATTCTTCTTCATCTCCAAGATCGTATCAAAGCTGTCCCAGGTATGGAACCGCTCGCGGCGATGAGCGAGACGGATAGCGAAGTGCTGGCTGCCTTGACTTCTTTAGGTTATAGTGTGATCGAGGCGCAATCAGCACTCCAAAGTATCCCGGCCGGTACGCCTCCGGATGTCGAAACCCGCTTACGGCTCGCTTTACAATATTTCTCCAAACCTTAAGGATCTTATGAATGAAATTTTTGGTTTTTAGGCAAGGATTTTTAACCACAAAGGAATACGAAGGTTTAAAAATTCTCCTTTGTGAGTCTTCGGGTACTTCGTGGTTATATACCTTTTAGTTCCGGCTTGCCCGGATTAGGCTTAGTATTTTTTAGGAGGAAAGCATTTGTTACAGGAATCAAAGATAACGTTTATTGGTCCTGGCGTTATGGCGGAAGCAATGATTGTAGGATTGTTGCGTAAAAAATTGGCAAAACCGGAAGCCATTACCGTTGCAGGTCCAAATGCTGATCGCCTCGAATTTTTAGGTCAGAAGTATCAGATTCATGGAGCCAGCGATAATGCAACCGCGGCAGCAGATGCAGATATTATTATCCTTTCCGTAAAGCCACAGAGATTAGATCGGGTTTTGGATGGCTTACGAGGAAAATTCAAACCAGATGCGCTAGTACTTTCCATCGTCGCTGGGGCATCGATCGATAAGATCTCCGGAGGGTTGAAGCATAAGTGTATCGTCCGGTCCATGCCGAATACTCCAGCCCAGATCGGAGAGGGAATAACTGTTTGGACAGCGGCGCCAAAAGTATTGGCTGAACAACGGGAAATGGCACGTCAAATTCTAGGCGCATTGGGAGAGGAAATCTTTGTCGAAGAGGAGAATTATCTGGATATGGCGACGGCCCTTTCAGGAACCGGGCCGGCGTACGTTTTTTTGTTCATGGAAGCGATGGTCGACGCCGGAGTGCATTTGGGTTTTCCCCGCCGGATAGCTGAGAGATTGGTCGCCCAGACGGTGCGCGGTTCGGTGGACTATTACGAGAAGCGAGACGATCCGGTCCACCTGGCGCGGCTTAGAAACGAGGTAACTTCTCCAGGCGGAACTTCGGCGGCAGCTTTGTATTACCTGGAAAAGGCGGGATTTCGCACCGCAATCTCACGCGCGATTTGGGCGGCTTATGAACGCTCGCGCCAGCTTGGAGCAGGAGGAAAAACTACTCCGCCCGAAAATGTAGGCGCTGTGAATCGTGAATAACTAGACAAGTGAATTACTTTCAGGTATCATTTGTCCACTTTAGTTGGAGGATATGAGAATAGATGGATGAACTTGAAATTTTATTAAAAGAATTGACAGAAGCCCATGGCGTGCCCGGATATGAATCACCAATCCGGGCGCTTATTCGAAAATATCTTGAGCCTCTCGGTGAGATCACGCAGGATAAAATTGGTAGCGTAATTTGTAAACAAATCGGTAGCTCGGAAACTCCGCGGGTGATGCTAGCCGCTCACATGGATGAGATTGGGTTTATGGTGAAGTACATCACCGAAGAAGGATTTATCAAATTCCTGCCTTTGGGCGGATGGTTCGACCAGGTGCTGTTAGGACAAAGAGTGATCATCAAAACCCAGAAAGGGGATGTGGTTGGGTTGATTGGCGCGAAGCCGCCTCACTTACAATCTGCCGAAGAACGTAAGAAAGTTGTCGAAAAGACCGATATGTACATCGATATCGGCGCTACCAGTCGTTCAGAAGTTACTGAAGCCGGCGTCGCTCCAGGCGATCCGATCGTGCCGCGGGCCGACTTCGTCGTCCTGGCGAACCAAAAAACCTATCTTTCCAAAGCCTTCGATGATCGGGTGGGCGTTGGGCTGATGATATCTCTGTTGCGGGAAATGGAAGGGAAGAAGCATCCCAATACCTTGTTTGGGGTCGCAACGGTGATGGAAGAGGTTGGGTTGCGAGGTGCTACGACCAGCGTCAGGGCGGTTGATCCAGATGTGGCGATCGTGCTCGAATCCGATATTGCCGGAGATGTACCCGGGATCAAACCCGAAGAATCGTCTGTCAAAATGGGAAAAGGCGCGACAGTGTTGATTTATGATGCCAGAATGATCCCTAATTTGAAACTAAGAAACCTGGTGATAAAGCTTGCGGATGAAAATAAAATCCCACTGCAACTTTCTTATGTCGAAGGCGGAGCCACGGACGGCGGTTCAATTCATCTTCATCATATCGGCGTGCCTACGGTAGTGATTGCTGTTCCGGCCCGGCACATTCACTCACACAGTTCGATTATCCACCAGGACGATTATCTGAATGCGGTCAAATTGTTGAATGTTTTGGTATCGAGTCTGGATGGAAATACTGTAGCCGACCTGATACTGTAACCATTGAATTTACTCTGACCCGGGCAGTCAATTTGGTTGTTCGGGTAATGGAGGTTATATGACTGATTATATCGGCCAGATTTCAAATGAATTGAAACAGCAAATTGAGGCTTTCAAACCGCAATATGAACTTCGTGATATTGGGTCGGTGGTCGAAGCAGGAGATGGTATTGCGCGGCTTGAAGGTTTAGCCGATGTTCGATCACAGGAGTTGGTTCAGTTTGCCAATGGCGTTCTGGGCATCGCCTTCAACTTGGAGAGAGACGCTGTGGGCGTGATCATCTTGGGCGATTATGCAGGCATCGAAGAGGGTATGGCAGTGCGTTCGACCGGCAGGATAGCATCGGTGCCTGTGGGTAACGGTTTGATTGGGCGGGTTGTAAATGCCTTAGGGCAGCCAATAGATGGGAAAGGGCAAGTAAAATTCGATCGTTTCCGGGAGATCGAGCGAATCGCACCGGGAGTCGTATTCCGGAAAGATGTAGACAAACCGGTTCAAACCGGTTTGAAAGCCATTGATTCAATGATCCCCATTGGGCGGGGACAACGTGAATTGATTATTGGAGACCGCCAGACTGGGAAAACCGCGATAGCCATCGATACGATCATCAATCAAAAGGGAAAAGACCTATTTTGCATCTATGTTGCAATTGGTCAGAAAAAAGCCGCAATCGCCAGGACTGTAGCCATATTGGAGCGATTTGGCGCTATGGATTATACAACCGTGGTGGTTGCATCTGCTGATGAATCAGCCGCAATGCAATACATTGCGCCGTATGCCGGATGTGCTATCGGTGAAGAGTTCATGGAAACTGGTAGAGATGCGTTAGTCGTTTATGACGATTTATCCAAGCATGCCTGGGCTTATCGTCAGGTGTCTCTCTTGTTACGCCGACCACCTGGACGAGAAGCATATCCTGGGGATGTGTTTTATTTGCATTCCCGTCTGTTGGAAAGAGCAGCCAGGCTGGCAGATCAGTATGTTGTTGTTTCGGCTTCATTCATCGGTGAGGTTGCAGATCAAAGCGTGAGCGTGGATGGAAAAGTGTATGGCGGGCCAAGAGCTAAGCACGATGCCCAGAAATCAATAGAGGCTATGCCAGATTCTGATTCGTTTAAGGTGGTCAAATTGCGCGGTTCGGGAGGATCGCTAACAGCTCTCCCTATTATCGAGACGCTTTTAGGGGATGTGTCTGCTTATATTCCTACCAATGTGATTTCGATCACAGATGGACAAATTTACCTGGAAGGTAATCTCTTTTATGCGGGCATTCGACCGGCAATCAATGTTGGAATTTCCGTCTCACGGGTTGGCGGCGATGCTCAAACCAAAGCCATGAAGCAGGTTGCTAGTAGCCTTCGTTTGGATATGGCTTCGTTTCGGGAACTGGCAGCATTTGCACAATTTGGTTCAGACCTGGATAAAGCCACCCAGGCTCAATTGAATCGAGGTCAACATCTGCAGGAAATCCTGAAACAACCGCAGTATGAACCAATGCCGCTTGAAAACCAGGTTATGGTCATTTATGCCGGGACCCAGGGGTATGCCGATAAAATTCCCCTGGAGCAGATGAAGAGCTGGGAATCAGCATTGTTACGTTTTCTTGAAACAACCCACCCCGAGATTGGGAAAGACATAGCTGAAAAGATGATCATTACCGAGAAAATGATCGAAGCTTTGAACGGAGCGCTTAAAGAATTTACCAGCACGTGGGCATAATAGGTAGACTGGACCCTGTGATAGATACAATCCTGAAGAGAAACAATCGATGGCAAGTGCGCGTGAAGTTAAACTCAGAATAGCAAGCGTCAAAAATATCGCTCAGGTTACGCGAGCGCTTCAGGCGGTGAGCGCCAGCAAAGTGCGTAAAGCGATGGCTGCAGTCATGCATACCCGTCCGTATGCATCTAAAGCCTGGCAGGTGTTGACGCACATCGCCGAACAACCTGGTAGAGGAAACCTGCACCCATTACTGGTTGAACGGGAGCCTATCAATAATGTCATCGTAGTAATCATCACCGGGGATCGCGGTCTGGCTGGCGCATATAACACCAACCTGATCCGGTTTGCGCTTCAACACTTCAACCAATACCCGACGCCCGTCCGGTACATCACGGTAGGAAGCAAGGGTAGGGATTTGCTTGCCCGGCGCCATAAGGAGATCATAGCCGAATTTAGCAAGCTACCCGCTGCGCCGGTATTTAGCGATGTTTCCGCAATCGGGCGGATCGCGGTGGACGAGTTTTTAAGCAGAAATACTGATAAAGTATTTCTGGTTTATACCGATTTCATCAATATGGTTAAACAAGTACCGGTAATCAAACAATTATTGCCTCTTGAATATAAAGTAAGCGGAGAGAGGGTGGAAGAATTCGCTCATGAGCAAAAGAAAGTCCATTCAGTATATATTTATGAACCTGGCGAGGTGGAAATTTTAGATCAGATTATTCCAAGATTCACAGCGTTGCAAGTTTATCAGGCGATCCTTGAATCGCTGGCTAGCGAACACGCCGCTCGCATGATTGCGATGAAAAATGCCACCGATAGCGCAGCCGAGTACGCTTCTATCTTACAATTAGAATATAACAAAGCCCGGCAACAAACCATTACGAATGAAATGCTCGACATCGCCGGTGGAGCCGAAGCGCTGAGGCGATAAATAAATGAAAACCAACCCGATATTTAAAGATTATCAACCCTTTACGGAGGAAGTATGCCAGGAGCGACAGGTCAAATTGTACAGGTTTTAGGAGGCGTGGTGGATGTTGAATTTCCACCCGATGCTCTTCCCGAAATATTCGAAGCTATCGAAGTGCCTGGCGATGGAGATTCGACTCTCATTCTTGAGGTCCAAAAACATCTGGGAAATAATTGGGTTCGTTGCGTGGCAATGGACAGCACCGATGGCTTGCAGCGCGGTCGGAAAGCCAGAAGCACCGGAGAACCAATTAGAGTACCGGTTGGACCTGAGACGCTCGGACGGGTGTTCAATGTCGTGGGAAAACCGATTGATCAAAAAGGCACGGTAACAGCCGAGCAATATTACCCGATTCACAGACCTGCGCCGAAATTCGTTGATCAATCGACCCGCGTAGAGGTTTTCGAAACTGGTATCAAAGTAATCGATCTGATCGCTCCATTCACTCGAGGCGGTAAAACGGGTATTTTCGGCGGAGCAGGGGTCGGAAAAACGGTCATTATCATGGAGCTGATTCGTTCGATTGCCACTGTTCATCAAGGCAACTCTGTATTTGCGGGTGTTGGAGAGCGAACCCGCGAAGGCACCCAGCTCTATCGAGAAATGCTTGAATCGGGGGTGATGAAAGATACGGTGATGGTATTTGGACAGATGAATGAGCCGCCTGGAGCCAGATTGCGAGTGGGTTTGGCCGCTCTCTCTATGGCTGAGTATTTTCGCGATAAAGGGCAGGATGTTTTATTGTTCATCGATAATATCTTTCGTTTCAGTATGTCTGGTTCGGAGGTGTCTGCCCTATTAGGACGGATGCCCTCGGCTGTTGGATACCAGCCTACTTTAGCGACCGAAATGGGCGAATTGCAGGAACGCATTACTTCTACAAAACACGGCTCGATCACTTCAATGCAAGCGGTTTATGTACCCGCAGATGATTATTCGGATCCGGCTCCAGTTGCTACATTTACCCATCTCGATGCGACCATTGCATTGGAACGTGCCATATCAGCCAAAGGGATTTACCCTGCAGTTGATCCTTTAGCTTCTACTTCTCGCATTCTAGACCCAGTGATCGTGGGAGAGGAGCATTATGCTACAGCTCGCGAGGTTCAACGGGTTTTACAGCGATATAAAGATTTGCAAGATATTATCGCTATCCTGGGATTCGATGAATTGGGCGAAGATGATAAAATCATTGTATCCAGAGCCAGAAAAATCGAACGTTTCTTCTCGCAACCGTTTTTCGTAGCCCAACAATTTACGGGTCGTGAGGGCAGGTATGTTCCGTTGAAAGACACAGTGCGTGGATTTCGAGCAATTTTGGATGGGAAGTATGACGATTTACCTGAACAAGCCTTTATGATGGTTGGGCAGATCGAGGAAGCTGAAGAGAAGGCAAGGCAACTTGCTGGCTAAACCTGACAAAATGGTATTTTGGATAATATTTTCCCCTTTCAAGGTTATACAAACCGATGCGATGTGAAATCGTTTCTCAAGACCGACTGGTATATCAAGGTGAAGTAGATATGGTAATCCTGCCTGGCATCGAAGGCGAGATGGGTATTTTACCGAATCACGCACCTGTACTCTCAATTCTGGGTATAGGGATTTTAAAAGTGCGCCATGCAGGTGAAGAAGAGGTATTCACTGTCACGGGTGGGGTTGTAGAGGTGCAACCAGATATCATTACCATATTAGCGGATGCTGCAGAAAACGTAACCGAAATCGATATCGCCCGCGCCGAAGCAGCCAGGAGGCGAGCTGAAGAATTATTGAAAGCCGGACCACCGCCAGATACTGATGAATATCTGGCGCTCGAAGCTGCGATCCGCAGATCGAATTTACGATTATCTGCCGTTAAGAAATACCGAGGGGATAAGATCAGTGGAATAAAGAGCACACCCGAAGAAGAAGCAGGCTAATCCATGGCGATGTTATCGAGACAATTGGGTATTGACCTTGGCACTGTGTACACCCGCGTGGCTGAGGGAAATCAAATTTTAATCGAGGAGCCAACAGTTGCAGCGATTATCGTAGAGGAACAGAAAATGGTTGCTTGGGGAAAGGAAGCCCAAGACATGTATGGTCGCGTCCCAGAGACAATCGAAGTAACCCGGCCGCTCCAAAATGGCGTGATTGCCGATTATGAGATCACCGAGTACCTGCTTGAAGCTTTACTTCGCAAACTAAGTGGACCTTTACGAATGTTTCGGCCGACGGTTATGATCAGCATTCCATGCGGTGTGACAAGCGTGGAGAGTCGCGCAGTGCATGAGGCGACCTTGCAGGCTGGTAGCCGGGAAGCGTTTCTAATTCAACAACCACTTGCAGCAGCCTTAGGGGTTGATTTACCAATCAATACACCCTCGGGTAACATGATTGTCTGCCTGGGGGGTGGAGCGACTCAAGCGGCAGTTTTAGCTATGTATGGTATAGTGACTTCAGAAACGCTGCGAGCCGGGGGCATGACCCTCGATGAGGCGGTCATCGCTTATGTTAGAAAAAAATATGGGTTGATCATTGGGCAAATTACCGCCGAACAGATCAAGCTCAAAATTGGCGCGGCTATTCCTCAAGATGAAGAGAAGAGCGTAGAAGTCCAGGGTCAAGACCAGGTTAGCGGATTACCCCGACCTTTTAGCCTTACGACTGGAGAGGTCGTTGAGGCAATGCGAGAGCCATTGTTAGATATTGTCAATGTGGGTCGCAAGGTGCTGGAAAGGACACCCCCCGAGTTGGTTTCGGATATTATCGATCGAGGGATTGCTTTGACGGGTGGAGGCGCCTTGTTGAGAGGGATAGACAAACTCATCACCAAAGAGTTAGGCGTACCAGCCTATCTGGTAGATAATCCAACTCATTGCATCGCGGAGGGCGCTGTTCGAGGGCTAAAGATGTACTCGATCCTCAAGCGCTCACTTCCTCCAGTTTAAAGAATTGGGTTAACGATAGCTTTGTGTGCATGTTTCGTTCAGAGATAATATGTCATCCGTTGCAGGTGAATAACCGGATCGATATATTGCACTTTGACATCTGATGGAACATTGATGCTGATAGGCGCATAATTCAATATCGCTTTTACCCCGGCTTTCACCAGCATATCTGCCACTTCTTGAGCGTGAGAAGCTGGAACGGTGATCATTGCAACTTTGACCCCCGCGTTTTTGATGGAATTTATCAATTCAACGTTATCTTGGATTATGAATGAACCTAGTTTTCTGCCGATTTTGTGCGGATCATTATCAAACACCAGGGCGACTTTGTAACCCCGATTCGTAAAACCCTGGTATCTTGCCACCGCGCTGCCGATATCTCCTGCCCCGACCACTGCGATTTCCCATACTTTATCGACATGGAGAATATGCTGCAATTGCTCGACTAAAAAATTGATATCATAGCCAGTACCTTGTTTTCCAAACTCTCCGAATTGGGATAGATCTTTCCTGATTTGAGCTGCTGAAATACCCACCCGCTCACCCAACTCTTGAGACGAGGTGGTATGCCGATTTTCTAGTGCCATTTGCTGTAGGGTGCGCAGATAAAGTGGAAGCCTGCCTACGACAATATCTGGGATCATTTTTTCAGCCATTGTTGTACCTTCTTTATACAAGTGAAATCCAAGGTTGCCAGGCTTCGATTATGGTCTAAGGAATATGGATATTTCCTGGCGTTATAAATGTCTGCCTAAATCGTTTATAGACAAATTTACCATAAATCTGTATATTGTGTAAATATCCACAATATTTACACAACTTTAGCACAAATAAATAGCATCCATCCCGGATACTATTGGTATAATGCGAGTATAAAAAATGTTCATCGACCAGGCGAGTATTTTATTAATTTCAGGAAAAGGCGGCGATGGTGTAATCCACTTTCGGCGTGAGAAGTATGTTCCTTTTGGAGGGCCGGATGGTGGTGATGGAGGAAAAGGTGGAGATGTTATTCTGAAGGTCGATTCCAAGCTTAATACCTTATCCGCATTCCGTCAAAAAAAGCGATTTAAAGCCGCGGATGGTAAAAACGGCGGTAAACAAAATATGACCGGTAAATCAGGCGAAGATCTTATCATCTGGGTGCCGCCGGGTACGATAGTCTATGATCAAAACACCAGCGAGATGCTGGGTGATCTGGTTGATCCAACCGATGAGCTGATTATTGTGAAGGGAGGGCGAGGCGGTAGGGGAAATAGTCACTTTGCTTCCTCTCGCAACCAGGCGCCACGGGTGGCTGAACGCGGTGAACCGGCGCATGAACGGGAACTCCGTTTGGAACTTAAACTAATCGCCGATGTTGGAATTATAGGCTTACCAAATGCTGGGAAGTCGACCTTGTTGGCGGCAGTCACACAGGCAAGACCAAAAATCGCTCCCTATCCTTTCACGACTATTGAACCTAATCTAGGTGTGGTTGAATTGGATGAAGAGACGAGTTTGGTTCTGGCGGATATCCCGGGATTAATTGAGGGAGCTCACAACGGGATCGGCCTAGGGCATGACTTTCTCAGGCATATTCAAAGGACGCGAGTCCTTATTCACCTGTTGGATGGGCAGTCGGATGATCCGTTAACAGATTATTCCCAAATCAATCATGAATTGGCATTGTTTGATCCTGGTCTGGCTCACAAATCCCAGTTAGTTGCAATAAATAAAATTGATATACCGGGCGTGATGGAGCGAGTGCCAGGTATCAGAGAAAAATTGAAGAAGGAATTCTCAGTTAATGAGGTCTATCCAATTTCTGCACTAGCTAAAACCCATGTCAACCAACTTCTTTACCGGGCAGCCCAAATCCTAAAAGAACAACCACCCGAAAAAATCGGAACTGAGCTGCCTGTTTATCGTTTTGAGACCGAACCGCGCAATTTTGAGATAGTCAGGGAGGGAAAAAATTGGCGAGTAAAGGGAGAATATATTGAGAAGTTAGCTGCCATGACTTACTGGGAGCACCATCAAGCGGTGCGTCGCTTCCAGCGAATATTTCAATCGCTGGGCATCGAAGATGCCATGCGACAAGCGGGGGTTCAGATTGGTGATACGGTATGTATAGGGGATTACCAGCTTGAATGGTCGGAATAATGGCCGTAAGATAGGGGTATTTGGGGGCACATTTGACCCACCCCACCTGGGTCACATGATCCTGGCTCAAGAAGCCTTGGATCAACTCAAGCTTGAAAGAGTGTTATTTGTCCTCACCGCTGATCCACCTCATAAACGAGATCATCAAATCTCGCCAATTGAAAGCCGATTGAAATTGTTGCAAGCTGCCATCGAAGATAATCCGGATTTTTTTATCTCGCGGGTGGATATCGACCGCCCACCGCCATATTATTCTATCGATACCGTTAAGATCCTGGCTGATCAAGATCCTTTTGCCCACTGGGTTTACTTGATGGGCGCCGATTCTCTGGTGGATCTGCCAAAATGGCACGATCCGGTTGGTTTTGTAAAGGTGTGTAACGGTTTAGGTGTTATTCGACGACCCAACATCGAAATTGATTTGACGAATTTAGAAAAACAGATCCCGGGTATTACCCAAAAAGTATCTTTCGTGGATGCCCCCTTACTCGAAATAGCATCTTGCGATATTAGGCAGCGAGTTCGAAATTGCCAGCCTTACCGTTATTATGTTCTGCCGGGAGTGTACGAACTGATCCAA
>Ga0315282_10010238_pt1 | contig 14748 bp, 10 predicted proteins | sample YL17G07_20_MG_FD_203693 | JGI IMG/M metagenome (GOLD analysis project Ga0315282, IMG submission 203693) | Sediment microbial communities from Yellowstone Lake, YNP, Wyoming, USA - YL17G07_20 | ecosystem: Environmental > Aquatic > Freshwater > Lake > Sediment | place: USA: Wyoming | collected...
TTCCTGATATTCTGCACCCCATATCTCAAGTACTGATAGCGTATTATCGCCAAGCTGGATGTTTCTTATTTCTATCTTTGCACCGGCAGGATAAACGATTTCCTTCACAACATTACAGTTTCCGCCAGCGCCCTGGTCATGGATGCTAATGATAGGATTTTTATCACCCATTTCTACGCATGCCCTGATGACCCTGTTTACCTTCTGTTCCATCTCAGCATCGCCTCGCTGCACGGCACTGAAATCAAGTTCGGCAATGTTCTCTCCCTGTATCATGCTCGATGCTGCTCCTCCTCCAATGCCAATTCGATATGCAGGACCGCCAATCTTGACTACGAACATTCCTTTTTCAGGTTTCCCCTTTTCGATATGTCTGTTATCTATCTGTCCTACACCGCCAGTAAACATTATTGGCTTAACCCATTCCCGTCTTTCACCATCCGGTAATCTCAAACCAAAAGACCTTGTAAAACCCTGTATTACTGGCTCACCAAATTTATTGCCATAATCAGATGCGCCGTTGCTTGCCTCTATCTCTATCTGAAGCGGAGAAGCAAGGTTTGGTGGATATTCAAATGACAGATCGTCCCATGGTAAAGGATAGCCGGGTATTCGCAGATTACCTACACAGTATGCGGCAGTACCTGCTATAACTAAGCTACCGCTGCCTGTGGCCTGAACATCTCTTATCCTTCCTCCTGTGCCTGTCTCCGCTCCAGGGAAAGGTGCTACACCAGTAGGAAAATTGTGTGTTTCGGCTGTAAAGATAATATGATAATCGAGTCTTGAACCTTGAAAACGTGAAGGCCTGTCTGGATGCTCAGGTATTATGGTAAATATCTCATAACCGTGAATTGCGCTTGAGTTATCTTTAAAGGCAATGATACTGTTACCATGGTTAGTCTTCAAGGGGTGCTTGATTATATCCATCAGTGTACAGGGCATCTTCTCCCCATCAATAATTAATCTTCCTTTAAAGAACCAGTGTCTTGAATGCTCGCTGTTTGATTGACCGAGATCAAAACACTCTACATTAGTAGGATTACGTCCTATGCCATTAACAAAGAGGTTGTAATAATAATCTATATCCCAGTCATCCAAACCAAGTCCCATTTCAATGTTTATCTTTTTTAGAGCCTCTTTGCCCTCTTCAATCAGTGGAACAATGTAAACAGACTCTGTTTTTTTACATGTCTCAAAAGTGGTAAGGCTTTCTGGATAGGGACACTCTGTCATCCGGTCATGAATAAGTTCTAAAAAAAGTTGAAAGTTGAAGGTTGAAGGTTGAAGGGAAGATGAACTACCCCTCCTTCGCCCCCCCCTATCAAGGGGGGGATTGAGGGGGGGTAATTGCTGATTAAATATTAATTTATATCTTCTTGAACGCTCTATTCGTGTAATTTTTTTGAGGCCACAAGAATGGCATACCGATACTGCATTTGTTGACCATGCTGTTGTAAAGTTCATCCTCGGGCCAACCTCCAAAAGACAGTGACGAGTGACGAGTGACGAGTGACGAGTCAAAAAACTTTCACCCCCTCCCTTACCTCCCTTACCCTCCCCCCTCGAGGGGGAGGAATGGTTGGGGGGGCTGTATTCTGCATTACCAATCAAAAAACTCCTCTCCGAAAAATTCTCCGGCTCGAATGTCTCTGCTAAAAGCCATCGAACTATATTAAGCTCCTCATCTGTAAAAGGAGTTATTGTCTCGATATTAAAGCAGTATTCTGTTTCAATGTCCTTTATATCAGGAGAGACCTTCTGCTGTGCAACTGACAACAGTTCATTTCTCTTTGATAGCGAAAGGGCTGGTTTTCGATAAAGGTGTAATATAGTCATGTAAGTTTTTCTATTTTAGCAGAAATGGATGGTTATATTGATTAATTATAGATGATCCAAAAAACCTTTATGAATATATAATCCGTGTTTTTCAGATAATTCTGAAGTCAAAAAAATATTTTTAATTATAGAAGGATTACAGCGTAAAAAAGAGAAAGCCAAATTTCTCCTTCTATATTTGTCATAGACCTAACAGCCGGTTATACCTCTTTTCTATTATATAACTATTAGTTATACTATGAAAATCCATGCAGATTGTTAAAAAGATATTTGAGGTTACAAAACCGTACTGGCCGAGGGTTATTTTAGGCATAGTTTTTGGTCTGATGGTTTCCGGAATAACAGGAGCAATAGTATGGCTTGTCAAACCAGCCCTCGACATTGTATTAGTTGAGAAGAGATTTGAATATCTTAAGCTTATTCCGCTTGGCGTCTTTGTCCTGTTTACTATAAAAGGCATGTTAGATTTTGGACAGGCGTATCTTATGAGATCAGCAGGGTTAAGACTGATAAGAGATACACAGAATAAGCTCCATAGCCATATTTTGTATATTCCTGTTGGATATTTCCATCAAGAAGCCTCTGGTGTAGTTATATCAAGGGTAATTAATGATGTCAGGATATTGGGTAATCTTTTCTCAGAAGTAATCAAGACCATTATTGTTGAGATCCCTACAATAATTATACTCTTAGGAATTGCTTTTTACAGGAAATGGGATTTAACGGCTTTAAGCATCATGTTGGTCCCATTTATTGCTTATAGTACAAGAAAGTTCGGGAAAAAAGTGAAAAAAAGGACTTTAGAAGCACAGAGTAAATTATCTTATTTAACCCATAGACTCAGCGAGACTATAACAGGAGCAAAAGTAACAAAAGTATTCAACAGGGAAATATATAGGGATAAAAAATTCGAACAGGAAAACGCACTTGTTTACAGAGAAAATGCAAAGGTAATAAAACTAAAAGAAATTACAAAACTTTTAATAGACATGATGACTGGGATAGCAATAGGGCTGGTATTATGGTATGGCGGAAATCAGGTCAGGAACGGTGTGATTACATCCGGAGATTTCGCCTCTATAATTGCTGCCATATATATGGTGTTTTCCCCTGTTAAAAAAATAGGTGAAGCATATACTTCCTTACAGGAGATAAGGGCTGCTTTTGAAAGGATTGAAAAGGTGCTCCATACAAAAAAAGAAGAAACAGGTGAAATCGAAATAAAGGATTTTAAAGAGGGAATAAGATTTGAGAATGTCTCGTTTGCATATTCGCCTAATAATGTGCCTGTTCTGAAAAATATAAATCTTGAGATAAAATCAGGAAAGATTATTGCTATTGTAGGTCCAAGTGGAGCTGGTAAAACAACCCTGGCTGATCTTATCCCAAGATTTTATAATCCTACAGAGGGCAGCATTAAAATAGACGGCATAGATATAAAAAACATCGAACTTAAATCACTTAGAAAATTGATAGGCATTGTCAGTCAGGATATTATCCTTTTCAATGATACCGTCAGAGAGAATATAGCCTTTGGCAATCAAGAAGCAACATTTGATGATATTAAAAAGGCTGCTGAAATGGCTTATGCAAGTGAATTCATAGAAAAATTGCCGGATGGTTATGACACAATTATAGGAGAAAGGGGTCTAACTTTATCAGGCGGACAAAGGCAGAGGATCGCTATAGCACGGGCAATCCTTAAAAATCCACCCATATTAATACTTGATGAAGCAACATCCTCTCTTGATTCAGTATCTGAAGCATTAGTTCAGGCAGCACTTGAAAGGCTGATGAAAAACAGGACTACAATTGTAATAGCTCACAGGCTTTCAACCGTAAAGAACGCTGACAGAACAACTGTACTTGAAGACGGGGAAATAAGCGATACCGGAACACATGAACAGCTTATTGCCAAGAATTCAACGTATAGAGAACTCTATAATGCATTTTTGTGAGACGAATTATATATGCCCGAAAATTCTCAGCATACGACTCTTGGATGTGTTGCTCAAGCCAGCCCTGTTATCAATTTGATCTTGATTAAGTGGTTTTATCTTAATAGAAGAATTTATTAGAGGAGATAATGATACCGGTTTCTGTTGCTATTGTAACCAAGGATGAAGAAAAAAATATACGAGAGGCGATTCAGAGCATTAAAGATTTTGCTGAAATTGTTATAGTTGATGCTTTCAGTGCAGATCGGACTTTAGATATATGCAGAGAATATACTGAAAAGATACATCAGGCAGAGTGGAAGGGTTATGCTAAGCAGAAACAAATGGCAATTGAACATGCAAAAGGCCCCTGGGTATTTATTTTAGATTCTGACGAGCGGTTCACAGAATCTTTGAGGGAAGAAATAACACATATGGTTAAAAACAATGGGGTATACAGCGGTTTTTACGTCCCACGGAAAAATTTCTTTCTTGGCAAATGGATGCGGCACGGTGGCTGGTGGCCTGATTACACGTTGAGACTTTTCCTGAAGGATAAGGCTTCTATGAAGGACAGAGAGGTGCATGAAAAGGTGGTTGTTAACGGTACTGTTGGCTACTTAAAAAACCCCATCGAACATTATACATATAGGACAATCTCAGACTACATAAAGAAAATGGAAAATTATTCTACACTGTCAGCAAATGAACTATGTAATAAAAAGGTTACTCCATCCATATTCTCAATGCTGATAAATCCGGGTTTTGTTTTTCTTAAGATGTTTTTCTTAAGGCAGGGATTCAGAGACGGCATACACGGGTTCATCCTGTCTGTGCTTTATAGTTTCTATACATTCCTTAAATATACAAAAGTTTGGGAGAGAAAAGCTAAAAGGTGAGGCTCGCACTTATTAAAAAAAGATTTTCTTTTTACGGTGGCGCAGAAAGATATCTCCAAACCCTCATAAAAAATTTTAAAAAAGCAGGCCATGAAATACACGTATTCGCAAATAAATGGTCAAAAGAAGAAGGGGTAATCTTTCATAAGATTAATATTTTGTCCCTTGGTTCATTTCTTTCTACAATAACTTTTAACAGAAATGTAAAAAAAACACTTAAAAAAAAAGTCAGACCAGACTGTATTATCAGCTTTGAACGGACAACTTGTCAGGATATATACAGGGCTGGAGATGGATGCCATGCAGAATGGCTTGAGATAAGATCAAAAACCGAGTCATTTTATAAAAGACTGTCATTCAAGATAAATCCCCTTCATATCTCCCTGCTTAATCTGGAAAAAAATCTCTTTTCCAATACCGGACTTATAGTCGCAAATTCAAAAATGGTTAAGGAGCAGATTATAAGGCATTATGCTGTCCCTGATGAGCGAATAACCATAATTTATAACGGAGTTGATTTGAAAAGGTTCACGCCTGAAAATAAAGACGGCAGTCATGATACTTTAAAGAAGAGTCTTGGCATATCCAAAGATTCGAAGATATTGCTCTTTGTGGGATCAGGATTTGAGAGAAAAGGTCTCAAGACACTTATAGATTCTATTCCTTTGTTAAAAAAAGATGACTTCAAGGTTATGGTTATCGGCAAGGGCAATGTAAAGAGATATAAGACTTTGGCAGAAAGACAGAGCATCTCTGAAAAAATTATCTTTTTGAAACCGCAGAAGAAGATAGAAAAATTCTATTTAGCAGCAGACATGTTTATTCTGCCAACTCTGTATGACCCATTCAGCAATGCTACTTTAGAGGCAATGGCATCCGGGCTTCCAGTGATAACAACAAAAAATAATGGTGTGGCTGAATTAATAGAAAATGGACATGAAGGGTTTGTAACAGATAATATTTTCGATCCACAGGAATTGACCGATAAGATATATCTTACACTGGAAAATCTAAAAGTTATGGGGGAAAAGGCAAGGAAAAAGGCCGAAGATTTTCCTATAGAGAGATCGGCCATTGAATTTATAAAGGCAATCGAACAGGTGACAGATGCTAAAAATTCAGACAGAGGAAACCGCTTAAATGATTTTTAATAGAATTAAAAAAATCCTTGTTATAAAACTCCGCCATATCGGAGATGTGCTTCTTACAGTACCTGTATTCAGGGCATTAAGAGAAACGTTCCCCCGTGCCCACATTGCAGCCCTTGTTAATTCAGGCACAGAAGAGGTTCTGAGCGGAAATTCACTGATAGATGAAATGCTCAGTCTGGATAGGGGTATAAAAAGACTTTCATTAATGGGGCGTTACCTGAGAGAAATAAATTTTTTAAAGGAAATCAGGAAAAAAGATTTTGATATGACTGTTGACCTAACTGGTGGCGATAGGGCATCAATAATATCCTTTGCATCAGGGGCAAAATACAGACTGGGATGGAAGTCTAAAAAGGGATTCATCGGGAAAAAATATCTTTATACCCACCTCTGCGAGCCCAATGGTAAAAAACACATGGTCTTGCAGAATCTCGACGTTATCAGCCAATTTGGAATAAGCACAGAGAATCTTTCTGTTGATTTTCATATTCCTGAGAATGACAGACTCTTTATCAAAAAAATCCCCTCTCACCCCCCCGTCCTCCCCTTCCCAAGGGGGGGGCGAGGGGGGGGTAAAGGTAGGATGGCGGGATTAAGGGATACCATCGTTCATGTTCATCCCACCTCAAGATGGTTATTTAAGTGCTGGAAGGACGAATATATGGCTGAGATTTTAAATTGGCTGCTTGAAAAGGAGATAACAGTAATCGTTACATCATCCCCTGATAAAAAAGAGATGGACAAGGCAAAAAGGATATTGTCTTTAGTCGCTTCACGCTTCACGGTTCACGCTTCACGGTTATTAGACCTATGTGGAAGGACAACAATAAAACAGCTTGCTGCAATATCTGAGGTATCGAATATATTTTTTGGTGTGGACAGTGCTCCCATGCATATTGCCGCTGCAGTCGGCACACCCGTCATTGCCCTGTTTGGACCGAGCGGCGCGTATAGCTGGGGACCATGGGATAATAATCAGAAATCAGAAGTCAGAAGTCAGAAGTCGGAAGGGAAACCCTATCCCAAACAAAGTGGAGTACAAGCCTTCGGAAAACATATCGTTGTTCAGAGAGACTGGGAATGTATTCCTTGTGGAAAGGATGGATGCAACAGCAGTAAGATAAGTAAATGTCTTGAAGACATAAAACCAGATGAAATCAAAACCATTTTAGAAGAGAAATTAAAAGTCTTAACAATATAAATGTTTACCATACTTCACACAGAATCATCAATGGGTTGGGGAGGCCAGGAAATAAGGATAATACAAGAATCTCTCGGTATGGCTAAGAGGGGACACAGGTTAATTATTGCTGCACCTGAAAAGAGTATTATTTTTAGAAGGGCGCAGGATGGAGGGATCGACACCTTGTCTGCGCACTTTCAAAAAAAGAACCCTCTTTCGGTATTAAAACTAATCTCGCTGATTAACAGGGAAAGGCCGGATATAATCAATACCCATAGTTCTTCAGATAGCTGGACTACAACAATCGCTGTAAAGCTGTCAGAGGTAAAGCCAAAAATAATCAGGACAAGGCATCTTTCAACACCTATCAGCAGGTCTTATCTCAGCCGCTTGATTTATGACATTTTACCTGACGTTATCATAACCACAGGGGAAGAGATAAGACAAAGGATGATACATGATAACAGGTTCAATGCTTTTAGGATATTTTCCATACCAACAGGAATAGATTTAAAGCGATTTAACCCTGAAAATGTGAAACCAGCCCAATTAAAAAATCCCCCCGTACCCCCCTTTATTAAAGGGGGGCAGGGGGGATTAATGGATGGTTTTTCCATAGGTATGATCGGAGTTTTAAGAAGCTGGAAAGGACACAGGTTCTTCATCGAGGCAATTCCAGAGATATTAGAGAAGATTCCAGATGCATACTTTTACATTATCGGAGATGGTCCGCAGTATGAAAACATCAAAAACCTTATTTCAGAGCAGATATTTAAAAATAAAGTTATTATGCTCGGCTATAGAGAAGATATACCAGAGGTTATAGCATCCCTAAATGTGATCGTCCATCCTTCGTATGCAAATGAGGGTGTACCCCAGTCTATCCTCCAGACAATGGCAATGGAGAAGCCAGTTATTGCCTCTGATGCAGGCGCAATTAAAGAGGTCGTTATGCATGAAAAGACAGGGCTCCTCATCCCTCCCAAAAACCCGCATGAGATAGCTGTGAAGGTTATAGAGATATACAAAAATCCCGAACAGGCTGTCAGATTCGGCAAAGAAGGGAGAAGGCTTGTTGAAGAATCCTATTCGATGGATAAAATGCTTGATAAGATTGAATTACTTTATAGGAATCTGATTACGGGAAATGGATAATAATGAAGGTATTAATTAACAGATTAAAGAATGCCGCAATCCGAAAAATTATAACATTTTCACAGCGCATGAACTTTCCAATGAGAAATACACGGGATAAAACTCAGTCGCGTTTTCTTATTATAAGCACAACAGGTATAGGAGATACGCTTTGGGGGACACCGTCTATACATGCACTCAGGGAAACATTTCCAGAATGCTATATCAGCGTGTTGACAAACCCTGTGGGTTTCGAGATTTTAAAAGAGAATCCTGATATTAATGACCTTTACATCTTTAAAAGGGGACTTGCCGGTTACTTCGGCCTGCCGGGGTTATTAAAACAACTTAAGAAGAAAAATATTGATACAGCTTTTATATTTCACGCCTCTGATCGCATTTTATGGCCAATATGTTTTTTTTCAGGGGCTGCAGAGATTATCGGCTTTAAGGGACAGAATAAGGGGCTCGATTTCATTCTAACCAAGGCAGTTAATTTACAAAACAATATCCATGGTATTGAATCAAGGCTAAGGCTTGTTAAAGAAATAAAGGTTGGGACATCCAAACGAGCCATTTCAGTTTATTTAACAGATAAAGACAGGGAAAAAGCTAAGAGATTTTTACAAGGAAACAGAATCAACAAACATTCATTACTGATTGGCCTTCACCCCGGTGCGCAGAAACCATTTAAATGCTGGCCTGCCAGAAATTTTATAGAGGTAGGCAATATCCTCGTAGAAAGCTTTGGATGTAGGATTATAATAACAGGCGATTCCAATGAAAAAGCGCTGGCTGATGACATAGCTTCTAAAATCAAAGATGCAGTCTCCGCTGCCGGAAAATTATCTTTAAGAGAGACCGCGGCTGTCATAGAAAGGATGAACCTTTTTATCTCCAATGATACAGGGACTATGCATATTTCATTTGCTCTAAGAACACCTACTGTAGCATTATTTTCTCCAACTGATCCCAGACTCTGTGGTCCATATCACGCAGAGAGTGTTAGTATAATTGAAAAACTGAAAACATGCGATCCATGTATTGCCAAAAAATGCAATAAACCCACTTGCATGGAACAGATAACAGTGGAAGAGGTAGTTACGAAGGCAGAATCATTGCTCAGAAAGGACGATAAAATACTGCTTGAAACAGAACAACTCAGTGCCTGAAAATATGGCTGTAGATAATAGAATAACAGCGAATAATCTAAGTCTCGATACATTAAAATTTATCGGAAGTATCGTGATGGTTGTATCTTTGCCATTTTCTGAATCCTTGAAAAGCATAAGCCTGGGTCTGATTTTTCTGGTCTTCCTCATCCAGTGGTTCAGGAAAGAGATAAAAATAGACTTTTCTACGATTCATTATGGTTTTATACTTCTATTCATCTCGTCTGTGATAAGCAGCGCATTTGCTCTCAACCCTGCCAAAAGTCTTAAAGGAGCTAAGGATATCCTGTTTTATTCTTCTGTATTTTTTGTAGCCTCCAGTATATCTTCAGAGAAACACATAAGGATTATCCTCTGGAGCCTTTATATATCAACAACCCTCTCTGCCCTATCAGGAATATATCATTCAATAGAGATGAATAAACCACTCGAGATACATTCACTAGGAAATCAGAATTATACGGCTATGTTCTTTGTAATAGTAACAACATCCATGTTAAGTACCATTGCATTTTCTGATAAGGAATCCCGTCTTATGAAATTTATGTTGATAATCTCTTCTGCCATAATCCTTATCGCTTCTGTGATGACGGTGATGAGAGCTTCTTTCCTTGGTCTCCTTGTCTTTCTCGCTGTTCTTCTGTTTTCGAAAGAAAGACCGCGGATGGCGCTTTTGATTCCTCTCGGATGCATTGGCTTAACTGCATTGGCTGTGTATATTGATAAATCAATGTGGTTGAAGTTCCTATCGTCCCAATCTTTAACCAGCAGGCTGGATATCTGGAAACATGCGATCCAATCTCTGATCGAAAACCCGATAATCGGGATAGGACTTAATCATTTTAGCTACACTTTCCCTCTGACGCATTCCGTTGAACCTGGCAACACAGTGTATGATGCCCATAGCCTTTATTTACAGGTAGCTTCTCAAATGGGAAGCATAGGAGTTCTGGCGTTGACTATAATCATCGTGGGATTTATTTATAGATGGATTAACTTCAAGCCGGCAACCGGGGTTGGTATAGCCTTAAAGTACACTGCAATGGGCGCTTTTTTGATAGTAACTGTGACAGGGCTTTTTGATACGACACTTCACCATAAACATGCAATAGCATTTACACTGCTGACAGGATTAATGTTTGGATACTTTGAAGGGGTACGGAAGACCAATGGCATACAAAATACTGCTTTCCACAACAGTTGAGAAACAAAACCTGCCCCTCGGCAGGGCTTTAAGGGATATAGGATATGATGTCTATATTTTTGATGCCACCATAAGAAGTCCCATTGATAGATACCAGTTCAGACCTATAAATAAGATCCTGTGGAATCTACGACTAATGGATAAGAGAAAGTCTATAGGAACAAACTCTCCATATTGCAACAAAAACTTCAGAACAAATGCGGTGCTGAAGGCAGCAGAGATGTTTAAACCTGACTGCATAATATTTGAGATAGGGTTTAAGCCTTCTTGTGAGGGACTCGAAATATTGAGATCCAAGGTTGATAAGATTGCAGGATGGTGGACGATGACGACAAACTGGATAAATATTGAGGAAAGAGAAAGGGATTTCTATGATGCATTCTTCTTTTTCAGTGAAGAGTTTGTTCCCATGGCAAAAAACATGGGCTTTAATGCATTTTACCTTCCACATGCAGTAAATGACTATATTTTTAAGAAGATTGACTTGACCCCTTCTGAAAAAAAGCCTCTTCAATGTGATTTAGCCTTTGTTGGCGCATGGCAAAGACCGAGGCAGATGGTTATAGATGCTATTGCACCTATAGGAATTGACATGCGCATATTTGGGCCAAAATGGCTAAAACATAATATATTTAAACCAACAATTCTCAAAACAATAAAAGGTAAATGGCTCCGTGAGAATGAAGTTGCTATGCAGTATACAGCATCAAAAATTGTTCTCAATATAAATAGCTGGTTCACGAAAAAAGCATATGGAATTAATCAGAGGGTATTTGATGTGCCTGCCTGTGGTGCGTTTTTCATAACAGATTACGTTAAGGAGTTGGAAGGTTACTTTAAAATTGGTGAGGAGATAGAAACTTATAGCTCAATAGAGGAACTCATAGATAAAGTGAATTTTTACCTGAAGCACGAGATTGCCAGAGAGAGAATTGCTCAAAAGGGGTATGAAAAGGCACAAAGACTTCCCACTTGGAGAGATAGGGCTAAAGAAATAGCCAAAGTTTTAGAACTTCCATTGCCCAGATGAAAAAGATATAAATAACGAAACATTTAACTCTATGAAAATAGCTCTGAACTATAGGAAAGGCAATCCACGCCTTGGAGAAGGCATTGAATTAGCCGGGCATGAGGCCAGACAAAATATCTGGGATATTAATTTCTTTATCTCCGAAGGGATAGAGGCTGCAGTCTTTGAGTTTAAGTATATTTTTAAAGAAAAACGGAAATTCCTATCCTTAGTATACAAGTTAAAGCAGCACGGAATACCTGTAGTTACATGGAATGTTGATTCTCCATGGAATGTAGGGATAAGCCGATGGAAAGTAAACCTGCTTTTGAGGAGCGGTATCTTATCGCTGTATGCTACCCACTCACTTCAGGATACAGATTGGATCAGGCATGCGAGGGTTATATATTTACCGAATGCGGCATGGATTGGTAAATACAACCTTCGTGGTGCTACTTTAGAGAATCTAAGAAAACAGGATAGTTACAAATGGGATGTGTCTTTTATAGGGAATATTGACAAAGGGAGGTATCGTGAGCATAAAAACAGAGTTGAGTTTTTAGAGAGACTTGGTAACTTCTTAAAGGAGAGGGGAATAAACTTTTTATTTGTAGACAGCAAGGATTTACCTTTTGATAAACAGGTCGAAATTATTCAGAAAAGTAAAATCAATTTAAGCTGTTTATCAGCGGCTGATTCTACCGGGTATAGCTGGGGATTGCCTGAAAGATGTTATGGGATTCCAGCATGTGGCGGTTTCCTGTTGATGGAAGATCGTATTCATCTAAGGGACAATTTTATTTTCGATGAAGAAGTTATTAGTTATTCTGACATTAGAGATTGCAAAGATAAGATACTCTATTACCTAAATAAACATGAAAAACGTAGAGAGATTGCCGAAAAGGCTTATGATAAGGTAATGAGGGAACATACTTACATACATCGTGCTATAAAATTGATTTCTGAGATACAGAGGCTAAAAAGCGATTATGATTTCTAGATACATTAAAAAATTGTTTACACCAAGTCTTGGTAAAATTCTTACAAAAACAAGGAAACAAGGCGGAAAAAGATTTCTTGTAGCATGGAATAGAGGGCTTGGAGACATACCATTAGGGCTTTATGCCTTTATAGATAGAGTGAAACAGTATGTACCAGAGGCAGAAATAACTTTTATTACACGTCCCAATCTTGAAGATGCTTTTCGTTTACTCGATGGTGTTGGCGTTATTGTTGTGCCTACTTGGGAAAGAGAGGATGGATCTCCTACAGTCCCTGTCATAAGAAAGACACTTGAAAGAATTGATATTAACTACAAACTTTACGATGTCATCTTAGACAGAGTAGATCCTACTGGTGAACTAAAGGACTGCTGGGGGAAACTTACCCCTCGGCTTAAATGGGGAGAGGAGTATGACAATCTATGGAGGCGATTTAATCTGCATAGCCCTTCGCGAATTTGTATTGGAGTCCACGTAGATACAGAGACTCATCAATTTTATGGCAACAAAAAAGACTGGCCGATAGAAAACTGGGAGATGCTTTTTGAAAAATTCTATAATACTAATGTGCGGGTAATCTTGTTTGGGTTAAAAAGCACACATCTATTTGATCATCCATCAATAATTGATCTTAGAGGTAAGACCAGTTTACTGGAGATGCTCTCTATAATAAAAAATTGCTGCAACATACTTGTTGCACCAGATGGTGGGATACTTTCCATCTCTTATTACCTCGATGTCTATTTCCCTATCACAGTAATATCCCTGTGGGGAGACTACAATCAGGGGATTCTGAAACAGGCAGTCCCTTCACCGAATACAGGACTGAAGCATTTCCCGATAACCGGTAAAGGAAAGGACGTAACAAAGATAAGTGTTGATGAGGTATTCAGCATCTACCATAGTTTACAACGGCAAGAACTTTTGCCATAATAGATAGAATAATGGAGACATTGTTCAAAAATTTATTTAACTTGATGAATTTTTTGGAAATATCTTTAATGGCTGTACTCGATAAAATATCTCTGATACCATCAGTTGAAGGTAAACCAAGGTATCAAAAAATAAATTTTTTCACAACATCTCCATTATCTAAATTGTATTATTTGGATTAATAGCAGAGGAAGGGGCTAACACAGTGCATATTGGAATTATAGGAACAGGATATGTAGGACTTGTTACGGGAGCTTGTTTTGCTGAATTTGGCATATCTGTAACGTGTGTTGATAAGGATGAAAAAAAGATAAGGTCACTGAAAAAAGGGGTTATCCCATTTTATGAGCCTGGACTCGACGAGCTTGTTAAGAGAAACATTAAACAGGGCAGGCTCAAATTTACGACTAAGATAGGGAAGGCTGTTGAATCATCCCTCGTAATATTTATTGCAGTAGGAACCCCCCGGAGAGGAGATGGCTCTGCTAACATGGAATACGTGGAAGAGGTTGCACGGGAAATTGCCAGACATATAGATGGCTATAAGGTAATTGTTACCAAGAGCACAGTGCCTGTAGGTACAGGTGAAAAAATAAGGAAGATAATTTCAAAAAACCTGAAAGAACAGACTGAATTTGACATTGTTTCAAACCCCGAGTTTTTAAGAGAAGGCTCTGCAATAGAGGATTTTATGAGACCTAACAGGGTTGTGATAGGTACAAAAAGCCAGCAGGCAGTTGCAATAATGAAAGACCTTTATAAACCACTTTACCTTATTGAAACACCATTTGTCATAACTAACAATGAGACAGCAGAGCTGATAAAGTATGCCTCCAACTCTTTTCTTGCAGCAAAGATTTCTTTCATTAATGAGCTGGCAAATCTTTGTGAGAAAATCGGTGCAGATGTCCACATGGTCGCAAAGGGCATGGGGCTTGACCCCAGGATTGGACCAAAATTCCTCCATCCGGGTCCTGGCTATGGAGGTTCATGTCTTCCCAAAGACACAAATGCCCTTTTAAAGATGGCAGAGAAGCACGAAATCAAACTTAGCATTGTTGATTCTGTAATTAAGGCTAACAAACGGCAGAGGGAATTTATGGTTAAAAAGATCAGGGATGCAATGGGTGTGCTTGAAGGCAAAACAATTGCGATCCTAGGCCTTTCATTCAAGCCAAATACAGACGATATCCGTGATGCCCCTTCTCTTTATATTATTAAGAGCCTTCTAAAAGAGAAGGCAAATATCAGAGTATATGACCCGGTTTCTATGAAGGAAGCACATA
>Ga0315282_10010239_pt1 | contig 14748 bp, 16 predicted proteins | sample YL17G07_20_MG_FD_203693 | JGI IMG/M metagenome (GOLD analysis project Ga0315282, IMG submission 203693) | Sediment microbial communities from Yellowstone Lake, YNP, Wyoming, USA - YL17G07_20 | ecosystem: Environmental > Aquatic > Freshwater > Lake > Sediment | place: USA: Wyoming | collected...
GATGAGCATCGCCCGGGAGGGCACGGCCCCAGGGGAGGGTCAATGAGGCTGCGGCGTTCGGCTCCGGTGGTGGCCTTTGCCGGCGGGGGGACGGGGGGGCACCTCTTCCCCGGGCTCGCCCTCGCCCACTGGCTTCGCCGGAGTGACCCGGACCTCCGGATTGTCTTCTTCACCACCGGCCGGCCACTGGAACGGCGGTTTCTGGAGGAGGGGGAGGAGGTGCCACCTCTCTTGGCGTGCTGCCGCCCTGTTCCGAGGACCCCGACGAGCATCGGCCATCCGTCGCGCCCAGCCGGCCCGCTTCGCGGGCGCCCCGCCGGGCACCCGGGCCCGGACCCGCGGCGCGGGTTTGCCACGGTCCGACTGCGGAGCCTTCCCGCACCCCGGTCCTGGTGGGGCTGGCCGTTGACGGCCTTGTCGCAGGCGGTTACGGTCGTCAGCGCCTTGGGTCAACTGCGTCGGCTGGGGGCCTCGGCCCTGGTGGCTCTGGGTGGCTACGGGAGCGTGGGGCCGGGGCTCGCCGCGTGGCTCCTCGGCCGACCCCTCGTCCTCCTGGAGCAGAACAGCATCCCGGGGAAGGCCACCCGGCTTCTCTCGCTTTTCGCCGACGTGGTCTGCACGGCCTGGCCGGAGACGGTCGCCGGACTCTGGCGGCGAAGTTTCGCCGTCGTCACCGGGAACCCTCTCCGCCCGGAAATCCTGAGCGGGGACGCGGAGCGCGCAGCACGTGCAGCTGGCTTCGAGCAGGGGAAGCCGGTGCTCCTGGTCCTGGGCGGGAGCCAGGGGGCTTCGGCCGTCAACCGGTGGGTCACCGGCGCCCTCGTGGAACTGGCTCGCGCGCTTCCCGACCTCCAGGTCATCCACCAGACGGGTGAGCGCGACTGCGGCTGGGTCGCCGAGGCCTACGGCCGGACGGGGCTGCGGGCCCGGGTGACCCCCTTCCTGACGGACATCGGTGACTGCTACGCCTTGGCCTCCGTGGTGCTGGCCCGTGCGGGAGCGACCACGCTTTCCGAGTTGGCGGCGGCCGGTCTGCCGGCTATACTGGTACCATACCCCTATGCAGCCGACGACCACCAGCGGGCCAACGCTCAGCTGGCGGCCGCGCGGGGTGGGGCGGTGGTGGTGGAAGAGGCCGAGTTCGCCTGGACCAGCTTGGCTTCGCTGGTTGGTGAGCTGCTGGCCGACGACGACCGCCGGCGGCGGATGGCGGAGGCGCTGCGGAGGATGGCCCGCCCACAGGCCACCTCGCTGGTGGGAAGGTGTGTGCAAGCACTCCTTCTGCACCCGCATGCGCGGGGCGCAGCGTTAGTGGCGGGGAACGGACGATGAGGTTTTCGGCGCGACACGTGCATTTCATCGGCATCGGCGGCATCGGTGCGAGCGGGCTGGCCCGGCTCCTCCTGGCGCAGGGGCTCTCGGTGGGCGGCTCGGACCTGAGCGACAGCCCGGCCGCCGAGTCGCTCCGCCTATTGGGGGCCGAGGTGGTCCTGGGACATGCCCCGGGGAACATCCCGCCCACGACCGATCTGGTGGTCGTCTCTGCGGCCATCCCGCCGGAGAACGTGGAACTGCAAGCGGCTCAGGGGCGGGGCCTGCGCGTCGTCAAGTATGCCCAGGCACTCGGGGAAGTGATGGCCGACCATGCCGGTATCGCCGTCGCCGGGACGCACGGGAAGACCACCACCACCTCGCTCGTCGCCTACCTCCTCGGCCGGGCGGGATTGTCCCCCTCCTTCGTCGTGGGGGCGGAGGTGCCCCAGTTGGGGGGAAACGGTGGTCTCGGCCACGGCCCGCACCTGGTGGTGGAGGCCTGCGAGTACGACCGCTCCTTCCTCAACTACCACCCCACCTTCGCCGTCATCATCAACATCGAGGAGGACCACCTCGACTACTACCGGGACCTGGAGGACATCACCGGCGCCTTTGCCCAGTTCGCCTCCCAGGTCAAGCCCGAGGGCCGGCTCCTGGTGAACGGCCGGGACAGCCGGGCGCTCCGGGCGGCGAAGTCGGCCCGCGCCCCGGTGGAGACGTTCGCCGTCGGCGCCCCGGCTGACTGGTCCGCCGACGACCTCGAGGAGCAGGGGGGTGCCTTCGGCTTCACCGTGAGCCATGGGGGCGAGGGGCTGGGGCGCTTTCAGTTGGCCATTCCGGGCGTACACTACGTGGACGACGCCCTCGCCGCTCTTGCCCTGGCGACGCTGGCCGGAGCCGATGTGGAGGCCTGTCGTCGGGCGGTGGCCGAGTTTCGTGGGGCCCGCCGGCGCTTCGAGCGCCTGGGCGAGCGCGCCGGCGTCCAGGTCGTGGACGATTACGCGCATCACCCCACCGAGATCCGGGTGACACTGCGCGCGGCGAGGCAGTCCTTCCCCGGGGCCCGCATCTGGTGTGTCTTTCAGCCTCACCAGTACAGCCGAACGCGCGCGCTCCTTCGCGAGTTCGCCCGCAGTTTCGACGACGCGGACCGCGTCCTCCTCCCCGACATCTACCGCGCCCGCGACAGCGACCAGGACCGCCGGGCGGTCAGTTCGGCCGACCTGGCCTCGGCCATCCGCGCGCGGGGCCGGGCCGCGGAGGAGGTGCGCTACCTGGCCACCCTGGGCGAGATCGAGGAAGTCTGCCGACGGGAACTCCACCCCGGTGACGTGCTTATCACCATGGGAGCAGGCGATGTCTGGAAACTCGGACACCGATTTCTTCAGTCCCCTGGGGCGGAAAGTCAGGCGGCGAGTGCCGCTGGCGCCCGTGACGACGCTGGGCGTGGGCGGTGAGGCTGAATGGCTCATCACCCCCACGGGCCCCGGTGACCTCGTCCAGGCGCTCCGCCTCTGCCGGGAGCATGGCGTCCCCTGGCGCGTCCTGGGTGGGGGGACGAACCTCCTCGTCTATGACGGGGGGGTTTCCGGGGTGGTGCTCGCACCCCGGGGCATCTGCTTTGAGTATGCGACCGTGGCCGGCGAGCAGGTGGTGGCGGGGGGTGCACTCAACCTCGCCCAACTTCTGACCCGGGCCGCCGAGTGGGGCCTCAGCGGCCTGGAGCCCCTGGCCGGCATCCCGGGGACGCTCGGTGGCGCCGTGGTCGGGAACGCGGGTGGGCGCCACGGCGACATCGGTTCGGTGGTGAGCGCCGTGGTCGGCTACACGGGCGAAGGTGAGCTCCTTCGCCGTCAGGGCTACGAGCTTCACTTCCGTTACCGGGAGACGAACCTCCGGGACCTGGTGGTCACCGGTGTGGAATTGTCGCTTCGAGGGGGAGTTTTTGGCCAGATTTTGGCCCGGATGGCCGAAATAATAGATGAGCGACGGCGAACCCAGCCCCTGGACCAGCGCTCCGCCGGGTGCTTTTTCCGGAACCCGCCGGGGGGTCGGTCGGCCGGGGAACTCATCGACCGAGCCGGGCTCAAGGGCGTCCGTAGCGGTGGGGCCGAAATCTCACCGGTACACGCCAACTACATCGTCAATCGGGGTGGGGCAACGAGCCGGGACATCTTGTCGCTGGTGGCTTTGGCCCGCGACGCGGTGCGGAAGCAGTTCGGCGTAGAGTTGGAGTTGGAGGTGCAACTGTGGTCCAAGGATGGGCGAACGGCGTGACCGGCACCGGGGGGCGCAGGGAACCTCGTCGGGTCGCCGTGGTCATGGGTGGCACGTCGGCGGAGCGGGAGATCTCGCTGGTCAGCGGAAAGGCCATCGCTGAAGGCCTTCGCCAGGCCGGTGAGAGCGTTTTCGAGGTCGTGGCCAATGACCAAGAACTGGCCGAACTGGACGGCCTGTCGCCTGACGTCGTCTTCATCGCCCTCCACGGCACCTGGGGTGAGGACGGGGGGGTCCAGGAACTCCTGGAGCAGAAGGGCCTCGCGTACACCGGTAGCGGCGTCGGCGCGAGCCGCCGGGGGATGGACAAGGGCGCGGCGAAGGCCGCCTTTGCGCTCCGTGGCGTCCCCACCCCCAGGCACGTGACCTTCTCGGCCGGTGAGCCCCTGGCGGGGCTCGTCCGGCGCGTCGGCCCGCTCGGCTACCCCCTGGTGGTGAAGCCCAGGGCACAGGGGTCGAGCATTGGCGTCCACATCGTGCGCGAGCCTGGCCAACTCATCGAGGCCGTGGTCGATGCCCTCGGCTACGGCCCGGACGTTCTGTTAGAGGAGTTCATCGCGGGGCGCGAACTCACCGTGGGCATCCTCGGCCGCGAAGCCCTGCCCATCATCGAACTGCGGACGGGGCGCGAGTTCTTCGACTTCGAGGCCAAGTATCAGCAAGGGGCCACCGAGCACGTCTTCGACGTTCCCCTCTCCCCGGAGGTCTACAACCACGTCCAGCAGGTCGCGCTCGCCGCGTTCCAGGCCCTGGGCTGTCGGGGCTTCGGCCGGGTGGACCTGCGCCTGACCGAGGCCGGCTGGCCCGTCATCCTGGAGGTGAACACCATCCCGGGCTTCACCCCCGTGAGCCTGTTTCCCGAGGCGGCCCGGCGGCGCGGGGTTCCCTTCCCCGAACTGTGCAGCCGGCTGGTGGACCTGGCCCTGAGCGACTACGCTCACGCCCGGGAGACGCAACTCACCAGAGAGCAAGGAGGGTAGCGCGTGATGCCGAAACGGGAGGGTCTCATCCTGGCGAGGAGGCCCCGTCTCGGGGAGTGGCTGCGGGCCGCTCTCCGGAGAAGCGGACGGGTGCTGGCCACTCAGGTGCTCCCCCGCGTCCTCTTGGCCGCCTTCATTGTCGTGGCCGGGTACTTCCTCCTGCGGGAGGTCCGGAAGTACGTCATGGGGCTGGAGCGGTTTCAGGTGAGCCCCGCCACCCTGCGGTTCACCAAGACCCCCTCCTGGGTCACGCCCAAGGTGGAGGAGCAACTCTCGCGCCTGCCTGACCTCCCCGAGCGCTTCAGCCTCCTGGAGCCGGGCCTCGCCCAGCGGGTGGCCGACGCCTACAGGCAGAACCCCTGGGTGGCCGACGTCCCCGTGGTCGAGCGTCGCTTCCCCAACTGCCTCAGGGTCCACCTCACCCTTCGTCAGCCGATAGCCGTGGTCCGCTACCGTGGCACCTACCACCTGGTGGACGGTGAGGGCGTCAGGCTGCCACTCCAGTTTCGCTCCTGGCCCCACCCTGACTTCCCGCTTCCCGTCATCATCGGCGCCACGACGGAGCCGCCGGACTCCGGCTGCCCGTGGCCGGACGAGAGTGTCCGGGCCGCCTGCGCGGTCGCTCGCCTGCTTGCGGCGCAGAGCTTCGACCACCCCCTGACCGTCACCACCATCGACGCCAGTAACCTCGGGGGCCGGGCCAGCCGCGCCGACCCCGACATCATCCTCCACACCACCTCCGGCACCCGCATCCTCTGGGGACGGTCGCCGCTGGCGTGGCAGCCCGGTGACGGCTCCCAGACCGTCGGTCGAAAACTCGCCTACCTCAAGCGCCTCGCTGAGCACGAGGACCTGGGGCGCCTGGAGTACGCCGACATCCGCTACGACCGACTGCTGGTGAAGGACCGCACGTAAACGGGGCCGGCGACGAGCCCGTTCGACAAGGTCAGGGCCGCGAGCCACGTCGAGGGGCTCAGTCGAGTCGTGGGCCCGCTTTCGGCGTACCTCGCGGGGAGACCGGTCATGTCCGAGCCCTGGTCAGCGATGGACGTGGGTTGGATGCGTCGGGCGCTCGACCTTGCCGGCCGGGGCCGGGGCGCGGTGGAGCCCAACCCCATGGTCGGCGCCGTCATAGTCCGTGACGGCGAGGTGGTGGGGGAGGGGTGGCATCAGCGCTTTGGCGGCCCGCACGCTGAGGTCGAGGCCCTGCGGTCGGCGGGGGAGAAAGCGCGGGGAGCCACCCTCTACGTCACCCTGGAGCCCTGCTGTCACTATGGGAAGACCCCGCCCTGCACCCGCGCCCTCATCGGCGCCGGGGTAGCCAGGACGGTGGCCGCCTGCCGAGACCCTTTTCCGCCCGTCTCTGCCAACGGGCTTCCCGAACTTCGGGCTGCGGGCCTCGCTGTCGAGGCTGGCCTCCTTCGCCGGGAAGCCCAGGAACTGAACGCGCCCTATTTCAAACTGCGGGCCACGGGGCGACCCTTCGTCACCGCCAAGTGGGCCATCAGCTTGGACGGAAAGGTCGCTACCCGGACCGGTGATTCCGGCTGGGTCAGTTCCCCCGAGGCCCGGGAGCGCGTCCAGCGCCTGCGGGCTATCTCCGATGCTGTCCTCGTTGGCATCGGTACGGTCCTCGCCGACGACCCGCTGCTCACCTGCAGAGTGTCGAGCCCGCGCACCCTCACCCGCATCGTGCTGGACGCAAGCGCCCGGCTTCCCTTGCCGAGCCAGCTGGTTACGACCGCGGCCGAGAGCCCCGTGCTGCTGGCGGCGACCGCGGCCGCCCCGGCGGAGCGCGGGGCTGCGCTCCGCGCCCGAGGTGTGGAGGTCCTCCTCCTCCCCGCGGCTGAGGAGGCCCGGGTTTCCCTGGACGCCCTCCTGGACGAACTTGGCCGCCGAGGGATGACCAACCTCCTCGTGGAAGGAGGCCCGACCGTGTTCGCTGACTTCTTTGCCCGCCGACTGGTGGACCGGGTGGTGGTCTACGTCGCGCCCAAACTGGTCGGGGGAGCGGGGGCCCCAGGGGCCCTTGGCGGCCGAGGGGTGGCGAAGATGGCAGAGGCTATCGGGCTTGACCTGCGGGGCTGGGAGCGCGTGGGCGAAGACCTGGAGCTTCAGGCAACCGTCCGCGGCGTCTTCGGCGCCTACTTTCCCGCGGAGTAGCCTGCGCCCCGTTCGCGGGTGGCGCCACTGCGTTGGCGAAGGGGCACGCCTTCCTTCGGGGGCTCGGCCAGGAGACTCTCTACCGCCTTCCGCCTCGCTTCCGGGGGAAGTTCGCCGAGCCGACGCAGTTCTGCCATCGGGTGGCTGAGCAGCGCGGCGAGCCGGCGGGCGAGCGTTTGGCGAAGTTTCTCACGCTCGGCTCCGCTCGCGTGCTTGAAGGACTCGAACTCTTCGGGCAGGAGGTGCTTCAGCACCCACAGGGCGCGGACCACCGGCTCTTTCTCTGCGGGTGACAGTCGTCGCCAGTGCTCCAGCCGACGTTGCATCCGCGCCCGTTCCTCCGGGCTGAGCTGCCGCCAGGCCTCAAACCGGTCCCGCAGCGCCGCCCGCTCCGCTGGCGCGAGCGCCTCCAGTTGACGGTAGCGGTCGGAGAGTTCCTGCCGCTGGGACTCCGAGAGGTCCTGCCAGCGCTCATAGCGTTGACGGAGCCGCTGGCGCTCCTCGGGCGACAGGCGCTCCCAACGCTGGCGGTTGTCAGGTGGCGCAGGTTGGGCCACGGGCGTTGGCGGCGCCGGCCTCGGCTGGGCCTCCGCTTGCCGCCATCCGGCGACAAGGACAAAGACAACGAACAGGTAGCGGAGAACTCTCATTTCTCACCCGTTTCCCGACCGATGATGTTCAGCTCCTGCAGCAGTTCCCAACTCTCCAGGAGTTCCTGCTCCAACTCACTGACGGGGAAGGGAGGTTGTTCCCCCGCCTCCATGTTCATCTCTGTCCCCGGCTGCCGCCCGGCCCGTCCCCGCTCCCGCGCCTCCGGCGCCGCCGGGCCGCCCATCGGGCCGCTTGCCGGCCCTGGTGTCGGCCGGACTTCCCGGCGGCCTCCCTCCGGACGGAACAGCCCCGCCTGCCAGGCTTCCTCGAAAGAGAGTTGACCGTTCCCGTCAGCGTCCGCTTTGCGGAACCACTGTTCCGCAGCCCGGCGGTGCTGCTCCAGCAGGTCCTCCCGCAGCGAGCCAACCACCAGGCGCAGCAGCCCCGCCTTCTGCGCCGGGGTCAGCTGCTTCAGCCATTGCCGGAACTCCTCTGCCACCAGTTCCCGCCGCGGCGGAGGTGGGGGAGCGGGCGCGTTTGTCGGCTCCTCCGCCCACAGCCAGAAAGCCAGCCCGGCCAGAAGAAAGACCGCCAACACACCCACCAGTGCCGCTGCGACCACCTTCGTTCTCACTGCGTTGTCCCTTCCCCGTTTCCTGGCGCCCCCTCCAGGGCCGTCAGCGCCTCCAGGTTCTCCCACTCCGTGAGCACGTCGTACACCTCTAACATGTCCATGTTCTCCAGGACCGGAAGTTGCGCCAGCATCTCCTCGGGCACCGTCGTCTCCGTTGGCCGCTGCCGGGAGATGGTGACGAGCACCGCGACGACCACCGCTGCCGCTATGGGGAATGCGTAGCGGATGAGTGGCCGAAGCCACGCTGCCCGCCGACGGGGCTGGGCGACCCGGGCGCCCTGAAGCCTCCGCCAGGCCCGGTCCCGCGCCTCGGCCTTCGCCTCCGCGACCGGCCAGCGCTGAAGAAGCCCGCGCACAGCCTCCAGTTCCCTCAACTCCTGGGCGCACTGCGGGCAGCGGGCGACGTGCTGAGCGACCTCCTCGCGGAGCGCGCCCGCCAGTTCGCCATCCAGGTAGGCGACCAGATGTTCGCTCATTGTGCAGGTCATGGCAGCACCTCCGCTTGGTTAAACGGCCGCGCAGAGCTCAAGTTCCGCCCTTTCCCCCGTACCTTCGCAACTTCTCCCGCAGGGCGACGTGGGCCCGGTTGAGGAGCGATTTCACCGCCTGCGTCGACACCCCCAGCACCTCCGCAATCTCCGCATACGACTGCCCCTCGTAGCGGGAGAGCACCACCGCCAGCCGCTGGCGCTCCGGAAGCGAAAGCACCGCCCGGCGGACCTCCGCCGCCACCTCCGCGCGCAGGAGCCCGTCTGCGGGGTCCGCTTGCCGGGAGTCCACGGCCTCGGGGGCATCCTCTCCCACGTTCACTTCCAGGCTCCGCCTCCCTCGGCGGAGGTGGCTCAGACACTCGTTCGCCGTCACCCGGTAGAGCCAGGTGGTGAAGCGGGCCCGGGGCACGAAACTCTCCGCTCCGCGCATCACCTTGAGGAACACCGTCTGCGTGAGGTCCTCCGCGTCCGTGCTGCTCCCGGTATATCGGCAGACCAGCCGATAGACGCGGCCGTAGTGGCGGTCGAAGAGCTGGGCGAAGGCCCCGTGGTCACCCTGGGCGTAGGCCCGGAGGAGCGCTGCATCCTCATCCCACATCTCGTCGTCACCGGCCGGCATCGCCTTTTCCCTGACCAGCCTCCTCGCTTTCGGGCGGGTGCTGTTTCCAGGAGGGCTGGATGCCCTCGATGCGCACCACCTCGCGGGCCACGTAGGTGACGCGCTTCTCGATAGGCGGATGGCTGAAGAGGATGAGTTCCACCAGCCAGTGAGGCCGACGGTCCGCCAAGTTCAGCCGGGCCAGTTTGGCGAAGGCGGTGAGGAGGGCGCGGGGCTCCGAAGCGTGCCTGGCGGCGTAGATGTCGCTTCGGCGTTCCAGCCGGTGCGAGTAGCCGTTCTGCACCGGCAAAAGGAGCACCGCAAAGACCATCAGCACCAGGGCCAGAAGCGGAAGTGACGACACCTCCGCCACCGCGAGCCCCAGCCTCGGGGCGAGCACATCCATCACCTGCTGACAGAGCGCGAAGCCGAAGAGCGCCGCCACGCCGCCCAGGACGGTCTCCTTCCAGATGTCCAGGCCCACGTGGTGGCCCACCTCGTGGGCGAAGATGGCCTCCACCTCCGGGGGGGAGAAGTGAGCAAGGAGCGTATCGCCAAGGAGCACCCGGCGCGTCTTCCCCCAGCCGACGAGGGCGGCATTGGCTTTGCGCGTCTCCCGGCTCAGGTTGAAGGTGAAGACGCCCGAGAGACTCAGCCCCGCTTCCTCTGCCAGTCGGCCCAACCTCTGGCTCAGTTCCGGGTCGTTGAGCCTCTCGCTCCGGTAGAAGAGGGGGAGGATGAGGACGGGAAAGAGTCTGGCCAGGACCACGGTCACGACAAGCCAGCCCAGGCCCGCGTACACCCACCAGTAGTCAGGCGCCCGACGAAGCACGAAGTAGATGAACTCCACCATGCCGACCACGAGGAGGGTGCTCAGGGCGACCTGCTTGGCCTTGTCGAAAAGCCAGGCGGGGAAGGTTTGGGTGGAGAGGCTGAACTGGTGCTCCAGGAGGTAGCCCGTGTAGTACTCCAGGGGGAAGATGATGACCTGGTAGAAGAGGAGGAAGAGGAGGGTGTAGAAGGCCGTTGCCAGGAAGGCTCCGCTGGTGACCCGGGCGACGAAGGCGGCGAGAGGCTTTGTCCCCCAGAGGAGCATGACGACGAGGAACCCTAACCCGAAGAGGAGATGGAGCAGTGCGCTGAGATACCTCCTCCGCGCGTACCCCCGCGCCCGCACGTCGCTAACGCCCGCAGGCTGCCTCTCACCCACGTCCACCACCCCACATCCGCAAACCAGTCCACCACGGGCCCCCGTTCGCCCGATGATAGTCCGTCGTAGCTTTACCGGTCAACGCCAAAGGGGAAGGCTGAGGGGCCCCGCAGGGCACTACCCACCGGGGCGACGAGGCACCGCCAACGTCTTAATCCGCCGCCAGACGCCCTCAGGGATTTCGAATCGGGGCACTTCGCATCCGCATTGAGCGCACTCCATTTTCACCCGCCGTTCTGGGGTGGGTGAAATAGTGCGGCCGACGTCTGCCCAGACCGTTGCACCGCAGTCGCCGCACTTCGTTTTCGAGAAGCACGCGATACGCTCTCTTATGCTTGACCAAATTGATGACGCGTCCCTTACTATCATACCCCACCCGACCGCGCTTCGCGGGGCTACAGACACGGAAGCCGCGGCGGTCTCGCCCCAGCTGGCGCAGTTCCGCGCACCAGCGAACTTACCGCCGGGACCAACCTTGCACCCGTGAAAGTCTCACGCCTTGAACTTGAATCCGCAACTCTTGCACGTGTACGTCTGTTTGACTAAGAGAAGCAGGAGGCCGATCGGGAAGAGCAGAACAACGAACGGCCAGACCAAGGGGTCTCTGTGGCCTTCGGCGATGCCCGAGCACTGCGGACATGACAGCGTCGCGCCAGAAAGGGCCCTATCAGCCGCGGCAGCCTTTTCAGCCGCCTCAAGTAGCGTTCGCGCCACGTGATTGGGTGCACAAAGCAACACAGCCATCCCGTTCTTGTCATGATATGTATAGTCAGCAGGATTGATTGCGTCAAGAGGCAGCTTTCCTTGATGGAAACGCCCTTCGGCGTCCACATAGTACGGTTGACGCGCTCCGAGCGCTGCCCGAATGGCCCCTTCCCGACCCGCAAGGCCCCTATCAGCTAGCATACGCGCGGCGTCCACATACGTCTTGGAACCCTTCGCGCACGAGACGAAAACTGCGCCGATAGCTTGAAGCATCTCGATTGTTGTGGTTCGCATGGTGGTTCCTCCCCTACCTGAGCGACCTTCCCCTGCGGGGCTGGCCGCAAGCTTACCGACGCTCGGCGCTATCCGTCAACACCGTGACCCGGTACAGCCGGTCCTCCCCTGTTTCTTTGCCGTCTATGGCCGAGCCGAACCGCAGCTTGCGCGGGTCCACCTTCTTGTCCAATCTGTGCGGGTCCCGAAAGACGTAGGGCAGTTTCTGCACCAGAGCGGCGAAGTCAGTGGGTCCAGGCTCTTGTCGAACGATTTCGAACGCCTCCGGACGCTCGAAAAGCCCTTGCTGCGCCGTCTTCTTACGAATCAACGGCACGAAGTCAGGGTTCACCTCGTAACCGATGGAATTTCGGCCTAGCTTCATGGCCGCTAGCGTCGTCGTCCCGCTGCCCAGGAACGGGTCCAAAACCGTCTCGCCCACGAAGGAGAACATGCGAACAAGTCGCCGAGGAAGCTCTTCGGGAAAAACGGCAAGGTGCTCGTCCTGCTTTTCGCCGGGGAATGTCCAGTGGCCATAGAAGTACTCGTTCCACTGCTCGATGGTCAGCTTGGATTCTTCCTTCTGTTTCCTGGAGACCCGCGGGGGTGTGCCCAACTTGCGGAAGAGCAGGATGAACTCGTAATCAATCTTCACGATGCCGTTTCGCGGGTAGGGGAAGGAACCCATTATGGTCGCCCCACCCGTTGTATGAACGGTCGTCACCTTCTGCCAGATGACGGCCCCCATGTAGTCGAAGCCCACCGTCTCGCAGAACTTGATGATTTCCGTGCGGATGGGGATGACCTTGTAGCGACCGTAGTAGACGGACCTAGCGAACTGGTCGCCGATGTTGACGCACAGTCGGCAGCCCGGGTGCAGCACCCGGTAGCACTCGTTCCACACGAGGTTCAGGTTGTTGATGTACTCCTCGTACGTGTCGTCGAAGCCGATCTGGCCGGGGTGTCCGTAGTCTTTCAGCTGCCAGTAGGGCGGAGAGGTCACGACAAGGTGCGCCGAATGGTCAGCCACCTCAGCCATCTTGCGGGAGTCGCCCACGACCACGACGTGCCTGGGTTCGCTCATGCGGACAGCCCTCTTCGAGTGAACGCCTCTCGCCAGGTTGCAGCCGAGAGCGACTATACCTCTTGTCCCCCGGCCTCCACAATAGGGGAGTTCAAACCGGCGCTCAGGCGAAAGTTCAGGCCCCTTGACCGGACGTTACCCGGCGCGCGAGCCCCCGGCGTGGTCCCCTGAACGAGCGTCAGCGCACGAGCAGGCGGGCGAGCGGGGTCAGGGGGTTTCGCCTCGGATGCGCTTACGGACGTCGGGGGGCAAGGGACCGAGTGCTTTCGCCCGCTTCACCGACCGGTTCCAGTAGATGCGGAGCGCCGAAGCGGTCATGGTGCTTCCCTCCTCCCGCCGCACCTCCTTCTTCCCCACCCGGGGCTGAGGGAGGCCGGGCCCCGTCCAGCATCGCCTGAGGATGCCTACGACGACGCCCTGCACCTGGACGTCTTTCGCGTAGATAGGCTCCATGGCCGGGTTGGCGGGCTGGAGCCGAATGCGCTCCGGCTCCCGGTAGAAGCGCTTCAGGGTGACCTCGCCATCGGGGAGGAGGGCGACCACCGTCTCGCCATCGCGGGCCGAGTCGCGCTTCTCCACCAGGACGTAGTCGCCGTCACGGATGTGGTCGCCAATCATGGAGTCGCCCCGCACCCGGAGCATGAAGGTGGCGCGGTCGAGGGCGAGCATCTCGGCGAGGTTGACGTTCTCGACGTTCTCCAGCGACTCGACGGGCCGACCGGCGGCAATCTGCCCGACCAGGGGGATGGTGTAGCCCCGGCCGGCGGAGGCGAGTTCCTGGAGTTCGGGGTCGATGATCTCCAGGGAGCGGGCCTGGTTGGGGGTGTGACGGACGGCGCCCTTCCGCTTCAGGGCGCGCGCGTGCTCGAAGACGGTGACAGGGGAGACGCCCATGCTGTCACCGATCTCCTGCAAGGTGGGGGAGAAGCCCCAACGGGCCCGGTAGTTGAGGATGAAGCGGACAATGTCCAGCTGCCTGGGGGTGAGGTGCATGGCGGCTCTCCTCCTCCCGGTGTCTACGTGGACCGGATGTGCGCCAGGGCCTTCTTGAGTCCGGGGACGATGTAGTCCCGCTCTGCCTTGACGAGGTGCTCCAGGTTCTCCCGGACGCTCATCTTCTCGGGTGCGGGTTTCCCGGTGAAGACGTCGGGGGTGATGGTGGCCAACTCGCCGGCCAGGGGGCCGAGGAAGGCAGCAAGTTCGGGAAGGTGCAGGCTTCGGTGGGCGTAGTACTTGGGCTCCAGGTTCTTGCGGGTCTGGATGATCTGACGGAGATGGGTGCCGAAGTGCCAGTGGAGACGGTCGAGCCAGTGGCGCAGGGTGGGGTTGTTCGGGTCGCCCGTCGGCTGGGACAACTCCTCGTCGGTGATGGTCGCAGCGGCCTCCAGGAACTCCAGGTGGACTTTGTGGAACTCTTCGAGCAACTGACGGGCTTCGGCAATCATCCGCTCACCTCCTCCTGGTTCCTGGCACCGCTTCCGTCGGCAACGTCGGATAGGGGCCGGTCCGGTGAGAGCGGCACCGCTCGAAGCGTTGGCGGAGTGAGGGCTGAGGACAGATTCGCGCCAACGCCCGCCTCGATGAGGCGACTGACGGGCTACGTACGCCCGCTCCTGTGCAGTGAGGGCCACTGCCTGGATCGCGGTGCCGCTCTCGCCGGACCGGAACCCACCAGCACAGCACTTCCTACTGGCATAATAGCCTAATAAAGGCCGAAAGTCAAATTTTTCAGGTGAGAAAAATTCTCACCTCGGTCAAGGTGGGGGGGGGGGGATGGCTACTTGACGTCGCGCAGGAAGTTGTCCAGGAGCTTGGGTCCCTCAGCGGTGAGGAAGCTTTCCGGGTGGAACTGCACCCCCTCCAGTGGGCACTCCGTGTGCCGAAGCCCCATCAGTTCGCCGATTTCCGTCCGGGCCGTCACTTCCAGCTCCGCAGGCAGGCTTGCCTCTTCCACGGCCAGGGAATGGTACCTGGTGGCCGTGAAGGGGTTCTCCAGACCTCGGTACACGCGCTGACCGTCGTGGTAGATGGAGGAGGTCTTCCCGTGCATGATGCGCTGTGCCCGGACGACCTTCGCCCCGAAGACGTGCCCGATGCACTGGTGCCCCAGGCAGACGCCTAAGATGGGCACCTGTCGGCAGAACTCCCGGATGACGTCGTTACTGATGCCCGCCTCCAGGGGTGTACAGGGGCCTGGGGAGATGATGATGTGGTCGGGGCGGAGGTCTCGGCAGTCGGCGATGGTGACCTTGTCGTTCCGGGCGACGCGGATGTCCCGGTACCCCAACTCCCCGATGCGCTGCACCAGGTTGTACGTGAACGAGTCGTAGTTATCGATAACCAGTATCATCTCCACCCCTCCGGCTGGAACTTCTCAAGGCATTCTACTGCCAGCGGGTCGGAAGTACAACGAGTCCTCCGAGGCCAT
>Ga0315282_10010240_pt1 | contig 14745 bp, 9 predicted proteins | sample YL17G07_20_MG_FD_203693 | JGI IMG/M metagenome (GOLD analysis project Ga0315282, IMG submission 203693) | Sediment microbial communities from Yellowstone Lake, YNP, Wyoming, USA - YL17G07_20 | ecosystem: Environmental > Aquatic > Freshwater > Lake > Sediment | place: USA: Wyoming | collected...
TGCCCAGCAACTCCAGCACCCGGCGATACTCGCCGGCGGCCGAGTACGGGGGATCGAGGTAGATAAAATCGGCCGGGCGGGTGGCTTGGGCCAGCGCGGCCAAAACCGGCTGGTTGAGGATGATGCAGCGCGGCTCGACGCCCAGCGCCACGACGTTGGCACGCAGCACGCGGGCGGCCGCCCGGCTGCGCTCGACAAACACGGCGCAGGCAGCGCCGCGGCTGAGGGCCTCCAGGCCCACGGCCCCGCTGCCGGCGTAGCAGTCACACCAGATCGAGCCTGCCACCCGCGCACCCAACACATCGAACAGCGCTTCTCGCAGCTTGTCGCTGGTCGGGCGCGTCGCCGTGCCCGGCAGCGTCTTCAGGCGGCGGCTGCGGAATTCGCCCCCTACGATGCGCATGATCTTCAGCTATCAGCTACCCAACCATGACCAGGCCATAGCGGCGCGACCAGTGCTCGCGAACATAGCGCACCAGCTCCGCGGTTTCGGGCCCTGGAGGCGTTTGCTCAACGAGTTTGGTCGCTTCCCGGCGGGCCAGCTCCAGGATATCGCGGTCGCGAACCAAGTCGGCGATACGAAACGCCGGCATCCCCGACTGGCGCGTGCCGAAGAACTCGCCCGGCCCGCGCAGCGACAAGTCGGTTTCGGCAATCTCAAAGCCATCCTGGGTGCGGGTGAGCACGCCGAGGCGGGCGCGGGCCTCGTCGGTGAGCGGCCCCGAGCTGACCAGGATGCAGTACGATTTGCGTGCGCCGCGGCCGACCCGTCCCCGCAACTGGTGGAGCTGCAAGAGGCCGAATCGCTCGGCGTGCTCGATCACCATCACCGCGGCGTTCGGAACATCGACGCCCACCTCGACCACGGTGGTAGCCACCAACACCTGGATCTGTCCGGCCTTGAACTCGCTCATCACGCCGTCTTTCTCGTCGGCCGGCAGCCGGCCGTGGAGCAGCCCCACGCGGAATTCGGGGAAGGTATCGCGCGAAAGCCGGTCGTGCATCTCCATGGCGCTCTTCAGGTCGGCCTTTTCCGACTCCTCGACCAGCGGGTAAACGATGTATGCCTGCCGGCCGGAGGCCACCTGCTTGCGGACAAATTCGTAGACCTCGGCGGCCCGGCTGTCCGACACGTGGCGGGTGGCGATCGGTTGCCGGCCCGGCGGCATCTGGTCGATCACAGAAACATCCAGTTCGCCGTACAGCGTCAGCGCCAGCGTGCGCGGAATGGGGGTGGCGGTCATCACCAGCACGTCGGGCCAGCGCCCTTTCTGCATCAGGCGGAGGCGCTGCAGGACGCCGAAGCGGTGCTGCTCGTCCACCACCACCAGGCCCAGGGCGCGGAACTCGACGTCCTCCTCGATCAGCGCGTGCGTTCCGATCGTGACGTGTACCAGGCCCTCGCCGATCAGGCGCTTCAGCTTCGTCTTCTCGCCCGGAGTGGCGGCGCTGGTGAGCAGCGCGACCTGGTAGCCGCTTGGGCCAAGCAGCCGCCGGAAATACAGGAAGTGCTGGACGGCGAGAATCTCGGTGGGAGCCATGACCGCCACCTGGCAGCCGTTCTCGATGGCAATCACGGCGGCCTGCAGGGCCACGATGGTCTTGCCGCTGCCCACGTCGCCCTGCAGCAGGCGGTTCATGGGATGTGGCGCCGTCATGTCGGCCGCGATTTCTTTCAGCACGCGTTTTTGGGCTTCGGTGGGGTGGAACGGCAGGATGCTCTTGATCTTCTCGCGCACGGCATCGGTAATCTGGAAGGCGATGCCGGGCGCGGTGCGGGCGCGCCGCCGCTTGACCGCAGCCCCCGTTTGCAGAAAGAAAAACTCCTCGAAGATGAGCCGGAACTGGTGTGCGGAGCGGAAGCTTGCCAGGGCGGCCGGGTCGGAGTCCGGATCGGGGAAGTGCGTCTTGGCCAGCGCTTCCCAGCGATGCGGGAGGCCCAGCTCCTGGCGCACGCAGGCGGGCAGCGGGTCGTCTACCGTGCCCAACTGGTCCAGCACCGAGTAGACCAGGCGGCGGAAGAAACGCGAGGTCAGCCGGCCGCTCCCGGCCGTCTCGTAAATGGGGACGATGCGCTCGACCTCCAGTGAGGCGCCTCCCGGCCCGGCTTCCTCCCCCGACAGGATTTCGTATTGCGGGTGGACCATCTGCAGGTCCGTCCCCCGCCAACTGCCGGGGCTGCTGTCCTCTTCCACCTGGCCGTACAGCGCCAGGATCTGGCCTTCAGCCAGGATCTTCTTCAGGTAATCGGAGTTGAACCAGCGGCAGCGGAGCCGGCGGACTCCCTCGCTCAGCTCCACTTCGAAAATGTTCAGCCCGCGGCGGCGGGTTTGGTAGGCGCGCACCGCCCGCACCACGCCCACCACGGTGGCTGTCTCGCCCGGTTGCACCTCCGCTGCGGTCCGCGGGTGGCGGCGGTCTTCGTAGCGCCGCGGCACGTAGTACAGCAGGTCCTCGACGGTGAGAATGCCTTTGGCGGCCAGGATGCGGGCGCGCGCCGGGCCCACACTCTTGATGTACTGCACCTCGCTCGCCAGCGTCAGCATACGCGGTCTGTGCACCACAAAGGCGCGACGCCACCGAGAGGACAGGGACGCGGCCTTTGCGTCTTTGTGTCTTTGTGGTTATAACACGGTTGTGGAATACCGTTTACGCCGGCGGTTGCCGCGGTTTTGGCATGCGCTGATCGCGGTCCTGGCGGGGAACGCCGTCTACTTCCTGTTGCTCGACCCGCGCCTGCCGGCGCGCGCCCGCCATCAGTTGTATCAGCTCGACTGGGGGCTGGTGATTGATTTCTGGGTATGCCTCTGCTTTTGGGGAGTGATCGAGATGATCCAGCGGCGACGGTAGTGCACCGTCCGGCCTTCCCGACAGCAGTTTCACACGGCTGCGGCGGCAGACCGGTCGGAGTCTTACCCGGCCAGGGCGAAGTTGATCTTCAGCGCCACCGGATCGACCCGCTCAACCAGCACACGCACCCGCGTCCCCAGCCCGAAGCGCCGACGCTTGCGCTGGCCGACCCATTCGCGCGCTTGCTCGCGGAACACGTATTGATCGTCGCTGAGGCTGTTGGCATGGACCAGCCCTTCCACGAACATGTCGGTTAATTCGACGAAAAAGCCGAATTTCGTCACGTTAACCACCAGCCCGTCGAACTCCTCGCCGACGCGCTCGGCCATGAAAGCTATCTTCTTCCACTCGAGCAATTCGCGCTCCGCGTCCTGGGCTCGCCGCTCGGCGTCGGACGACTCCTCGGCAATCGACTTGAGTTCACCCTCCGGGATCGGCCAGGGAGGGGAAACGCCGGGCCGCGCTTCCTGCCCGCCGCGCAATACCGATTTCAGTATCCGATGAACAGTCAGGTCCGGATAGCGCCGGATGGGCGAGGTGAAGTGGGTATAAACAGGCGCGGCCAGGGCGAAATGCCCGGTGTTCCGCTCGGAGTATCGCGCCTGCTTGAGCGAGCGCAGCATCAGGTAGGAGAGGACGCGCTCCTCGGGCTTGCCGGCGATGGCGTCGGTCAGGTGCTGGTAATGGCGCGGGGAAACGGCGATGTCGCCGGGCAATTCCAGGACGCGGTCGAAGCGCGGGCCGCGGTCAGCGCCGAAGCGAGTGCGGCGGCCGGCGCCTCGCCCCGACGGCAGGCGCAGCCGCCGCACCGCCAGCGCGCCCACGCCCAGGCTGTAGCCGAAGCCGGCCGCGATCTCCTCGAATTCGATCACCTTGGCCGGATCGGGTTTCTCGTGGATGCGGTAGAGGGAACCAACGCCCAGCCCATCCAGGCGCCCGGCCACGGTTTCGTTGGCCGCCAGCATGAACTCCTCGATGATGCGGTGGGCGATGTTGCGCTCCGAGCGCGTGATGGCCCGCATCTGTCCGAATTCGTCAAACTCGATTTCCGGCTCCGGCAGGTCAAAGTCAATGGCGCCCCGGGTGCGGCGCTTCTCGTTGAGGATCAGCGCCAACTCCTTCATCAGCTCGAACCGCCCGGCCACCGCCGCGTAGTGTTCGCGGAGTCTCTCGTCGCCGTCGAGAATCAGGTTGACGTTGGTGTAGGTCATGCGGGCCGCGCTGCGGATGACGCCTTCGGCCAGCTCGTAGCGCACCACCTCGCCCTGGCGGTCGATTTCCATCAGGCAGGAGAGCACCAGGCGGTCGGCCTGCGGGTTCAGCGAACAGATGCCGCTCGACAGGGGGGCCGGCAGCATGGGGACGGCCCGGTCCGGGAAGTACACGGAGGTGCCGCGCAGGCGCGCCTCGCGGTCCAGGGGCCGGCCCGCGAGAACGTAATGCGCCACGTCGGCGATGTGTACGTGCAGCAGGTAATTTCCGCCGCCCAGGCGCTCCACCAGCACTGCGTCGTCGAAGTCGCGTGCCGTCTCCCCGTCGATGGTGACGATGGGCAGCGCCCGGAAATCGCGCCGCCCCGCCAGGTCGCGCGAGGAAAGAAACTGCGGTACGGCTTCGGCTTCCTCCGTCACCTCGGCGGGGAACCGATGCGGAAGGCGGTGTTTGCGGATGACGATTTCCACGTCGATTCCGAAGTCGCCCGGCCTGCCGAGGACTTCGATGATTCGCCCGCCGGCCCGCTCGGTGGGGCTCGGAAACCGCGTGAGCTGGACGTTGACGATCATCCCGTCCAGCCCGTCGCGCCCGGCTCCGTCGGGCAGCGGCTCGTTGCGCGGGATGAAGATTCCCTCGCCGATCTGCTCGTCGTAGGGCAGGACGTAATCGCCGCGGGCGCCGGCGCGGAAGCGGCCCACCACCGTCTCGTTGGCGCGCTTGAGGACCTTGTGTATGCGCCCGTCCACGCGCCCGCGGGCGTCGGTCGAGCCCAGCCGCACCAGCACCGCGTCGCCGTGCATGGCGCTGCCCATCCCGTGGTCGGCCACGTAGATGTCCCCGGAAACGTTCGGCAGCGGCTGGTCGGGAATGACGAAGCCGTAGCCGTCGCGGTGGCGCACCAGGCGGCCGGTGACGAATCGGCCGGCCCGCCCCAGCGAGAAGTGCTGGCCGCGCGATTCCACCAGCACGCCCTCGCGCACCAGCCGCGACAACTCCTCTTTGAGCGCATCGCGATCCTGACCGCGAGCGCCCAGCTCCCCAAGCATCTGCCGGAAGGTGGCCTGTTGGTTGGGCTGGCGGCTGATGTAAGACAGGATTTCGCCTTCGTTCAACATGCTTAGAAACCAGTGACAAGTGACGAGTGACAGGTGACAAGAAAACGGCGGAGTTAGAACTTGTCACTCGTCACTTGTCACTCATCACTCGTCACTTCTTTTCACGCTTTCACCGTCTCCCGGCTGAAATCCCACTGGACGGCCCTTTTCTGCTTCACGGACAGGTTCACCAGGTGGGCGCAGGAGGCGGCACGGTGGCCCGCCAGCGCGTCCTCCTCCGGCTGCGTCCGCTCCCTGACCGAGCGGAAGAAGTTGCGGAAATGGAGCGCGGTGGCCCCCACGCCCTCCTCGCGGTAGGTCTCGGTCCCGCCCAAGACCTTGGGTTCCCGACTGGCCGAAACTTCTTCTTTCTTCACCTTCGGATCCTTGTAATAGGCCTCCTCCATGGCGGTCGGCCAGCTCTCCACGATCCAGCGGTTGTCCTCGCTGGCGTTCTCGGGGATGAAGGTGAGTTCGTCGAAACCGAGCAGCAGGCTGCCCTTGGTTCCCAGGATTTGGAAGGAGGCCTCGCTGGACATCTGGTTGTTGAACGTCGAGCTGAGGCTGACGGTGAAGCCTTCCGGGTATTCCAGGATGCCGTTGATGGTGTCGGGCACGTCGCGCGATTCCTTCCAGCGGTAGAGCGCGCCGGCCGCCACCACGTTGCCCGGCATTTTGGCGCCCATCAGGAAGTGGATGGTGGTGCACAGGTGCACGAACAGGTCGGTGGCAATGCCGCCCGAGTAGTCCGCGTAACACCGCCAGCGGAAGAAGCGCTCCAGGCTGAAGGCCCGCTTGGGCGCCGGGCCGAGAAACATGTCCCAGTTGACGGTCTGCGGCGTGGCATCCGGCGGAATCGGGTAGATCCAGGCGCCGCTGGCGGTGTTGCGGTTATAGAAAGCGCGCAGCAGCGTCACCTGTCCGAGCTTGCCGGAGGTGATGATCTCCTTGGCCTTCCGCTGAATCATGGAGCTAATCCCCTGGCTGCCGACCTGGAGGATGCGTCCGGTCTTCTTGACAGCGGCGATAATCTCGTTGCCTTCCTGGACGGTGTAGGTGAGCGGTTTCTCGCAGTAGACGTCCTTGCCGGCCTGCAGGGCTTCAACCACCATCGTCTTGTGCCAGTGGTCGGGGGTGGCGACCACGACGACGTCAATGCCCTTGTCGGCCAGGATTTCGCGGTAATCCTTGTAAACCTTGGCGCTGCCCTTGGTGCGCTCCTGGGTGCGCGTCAGCCGGCCCTTGTAGGCGTCGCAGGCGGCTACGATCTGGGTGCCCGGTGTATCCATGACGGCCTGCATCAGCTCCTGAGCGCGTGCCCCGGTGCCGATCACGCCCACGGTGATGCGGTCCGACGGCGCCGCCGGCCCGGCCTCGGCCAGGCCCTCGGCCGCGTTGTTCAGCACGAAAGCGGCGCCGGCCCCGCCCGCCGCCCTGCGCATGAACGCCCTGCGGTTGATTTCGCTTTCCATGGAATCCTCCTCGGCCGCCAAGTGTATCAAAGTGGGTTTCCCCTACCAAGGCAGGACGGTAGCCGCAGATTCCGCAGATTATCGAGATTGACGCCCATTGCGGCCCGGCAAGGAATTCACTTGCACCGCGCCAGTAGTTCGAAATAGCGCTCCCTGGTCATTGTCGCGGCGCACAACTCGTTTTTGGGATAGGCTATCGCCTTGATGAGCGATGTTGCGCAATCCGGTGCCGCTGCTCTCGGAGGGCCGTTTCGTCCAGTTCCGGACGGAGATGTTCAATGCCTGGAACCACACCCAGTTCTCCGGCCAGAACTCCACCGCCCGATTCGACCTGAGCGGTAAACAAACGGATCCGAACTTCGGCGCTTACACTTCGGCGCTTAAGGCTCGGGTCATCCAGCTTTCACTGAAGGTGATTTTCTAAGGGAAAAGGGAACGCAGAAAAACGCAGATCGGAACTATCCCGTCGGATCTGCGTTTATCTGCGTCCTATTCCATCCGTGTTCATCCGAGTTCATCCGTGGTAGATAATACGCCTTATGTCCCGTCAAATTTCACGCCGTACGTTTCTGATCGCAGGTTCCGCCGCTCTGGCTGTGCCGAAGAGCGGCTCCATCCGGGTGGGTTGTCAGGCCAACGGCTTCCCGCTCAAGCCGGGTGACTTTCCAGCGCTGCTGAAGGCGCTGGAGTCCATGAAAAGCCTGGGCTACACGGGCTTCGAGTGCAATTACCGTTTCGTTGAAGCCGAGTTCGGGCGAGCCGCAGCCGCGCGCGCGGAAATCGAGCGCACCGGAGTGAAGTTCATCGGGGCGCATGCCAACATGGAGCAAATCGGCGGCGCGCAGGGGGCGCGCATCGTCGCGGGCGTGGCTGCGCTCGGCGCTGATTGCATCGTGATGAGCGGCAAGGGTCTGTCACCGGAAGGCCGGTTTGAGCAACCCGCCCTGCTGGCAAAGGCTAAGGAATTGGAGAGGCTCGCGCGCCTCCTCAAGGAGAATCGGCTGCTGCTTGCTTACCACAACCACAATCCGGAGTTCGCCAATAACAATGCCGAAATCGAAGGCCTGGCGCAGAATACCAGTCCCGACTTGGTCCATTTCCTCATGGACGCTGGCCACGGGTATCTGGGAGGCGGCGATCCGGCGGCATTCCTGGCCAGCCATCCCGAACGCGTGTATGGCATCCATCTGAAGACCTTCCGCGGCAAGGACGTCAGCGGCCAGGTCCCGCTCGGGCAAGGAGACTTCGATTTTCAGGCCTTGGCCGCGGCGGTGGAGAAGACCGGCTGGTCCGGCTGGCTGATCACGGAAGAGGGCGGCGGTCCGAAACCGGGCAACACCGCGGCGCTTGGGCCGGACCGCGAGTACATCCGCAAACTCTTCGGTGTTTGAAGGAAGGCACCGGGTGTCAGGTAGGTTGCTTGCACGTGTTGAAGACCCTCTCACTGCCTTCGAAGGCAGCGGGCACACTTTGAGGAGATAAGAAGATGGAAACAAGCCGACGTTCATTTCTGCTGACGGGGGGAGCGTCCGTACTTGCCGCCGAATCCGCGCTCGATGCGCAGAGTGAGAAACCAATTCGCTTGGCGATGATCGGCACCGGGCATCGGGCGTGGGCCCACCTCGCGATCCTGAAATCCCTTCCTACTTTTCAGGTCGTTGCGCTGGCCGACCCTACGCCGGAGTTTCTCGATCGCGCGGTCGGCATGGCGCCGGGAGCGAAGACCTATTCCGATTACAAGAAGCTGTTGGCGGAGCGGAAGGATATCGACGCGGTCGTCGTGTGCACGCCGAACTTCCTGCACGCGGAACCAACCATTGCGGCCTTTGAACGGGGCCTGGCCGTGCTTTGCGAAAAACCGATGGCCACCAAAGTCGAGGACGCGAACCGCATGATCGAAGCGTCGCGCAAGGCAGGCAAGCTGCTTTACATCGGTTTCCAGAAGCGCCTGGTCCCAATAACCGCGAAGATGCAGCAACTGACGGCGGCCGGCGAGATCGGCAAGATTCAGATGGTCAGCGGAAACCTCTTCCGCGGCGACTGGAATCCGAATAGCTGGAAATACACCGATCCAAAGACCGGCGCGTCCACCAACTGGCGCTATCTCACATTCACCGAAGGCAGCGCCCTGCTGGAAGACGGCGTTCATGAAATTGACTGCATGAACTGGATGATCAACGACCGCGTTGCGCGGGTGACGGCGATGGGCGGCAACAACATATACAAGAACCGCGAAACAGCCGACCACATCTCGGCGATCATCGAATACGCTTCGGGCGTGAAACTCAGCTTTGAACTGTGCCTGTTCGGTGCAAACTCGGGCGTGCATTCCCGGCGCATGGTGCTGATTGGCGGCGACGGCGTGATGTATCCGGAGAACGGCAGGATCGCAGTTCGCAGCAACAAGCGCGGCGGCGAGGCTCGCTACGTCGAGGTGGAGGACAACACGCCCAAGTCGGTTGTCGGGAAAGAGGTGGGGTCGGCGCAGGATAACGAGACTTACAAGCAGTACCTGCTGTTTGCGGAAAGCCTCCGGGCGAACAAGCCGCCGCTCGTCGGCCCGGAATCGGCGAAAAACACAATCAAGATCATCCTGCTGGCGGAGAAATCGTTCCGCGAACGCCGTGTGTTGAACTGGAACGATTTGCCGGCTTAGGACGTGCAGTCCGGAAACAAATACCTGTTGCCCGAACCGAGAGTTGAACGCAGAGGCGCAGAGCACGCAGAGGAAACGCAGAAAATACCGTAGTCTCTGCGAGCCTCGGTGTCCTCGGCGTCTCTGCGTTTGAGACCCACCGATGGAATCAGATTCCCCTTCGGCTTTGTGTTTCGGTGTCTTGGTGGTTAGACCCTTCTGAGGTAGGCTATCGCCTTTATGAGCGATGCCGCGCAACCCGGCGCCGCTGTTCGAACCGCATCCGCTGCCGGGCCCCTGCCGCCCCTGTGGCAGCAAGTGCGCTGGCAGATCCTCGGCTTGCTGTTCTTCGCCACGGTCATCAACTTTGTCGATCGGCAGGTGCTTTCCATCGTCGCGCCGGTGTTGCGGGAAACGTTCCGGCTCAGCAACACCGACTACGGGATCATGGTGGCCGGCTTTCAGTTCGGCATGATGGTCGGGGAATTCCCGATGGGCTGGCTGATGGACCGCCGGGGCCCGCGCTTGGGATTCTCCTTTGCCATCATCTGGTGGTCGGTGGCCAATGGGCTCCACGCCTTGGGCCGCGCCATGTGGCACTTCGCGGCGTTGCGCTTCTGGATGGGCACCGGCGAATGCGGCAACTTCTCCGGCGGAGTCAAGGTTGTCTCGCAGTGGTTCCCGGTGCGCGAGCGCGCCTTCGCGGTGGGCATCTTCAACGGCGGAACGATGATCGGGTCCATCATCGCGCCGCCGTTGATCGTGGCCATCATGCTGAATTTCGGCTGGAAGATGGCCTTCCTGCTGCCGAGCACGCTGGGCATGCTGTGGGTGTTCGCCTGGCGGCTGGTGTATTACTCTCCGGCCGAGCATCCGGGGCTGACGGCTGGCGAGCGGGCCTGGATCACCAGCGACGGAGAAGCGGCGGGACCGGTGCCCGCCAACCGCCAACTGCTGCGCTATCGTCAAGCCTGGGCCCTCATGCTCTGCCGGATGCTGGTCGGCCCGGTGGTGCAGTTCTACATCTATTGGCTGCCGGAATATCTCTACCGGGTGCGCGGCCTGAGCCTGAAATCCATCGGGATGTTTGCCTGGGTGCCGTTTCTGTTCGGCGACATCGGCAGTATCGGCGGCGGCTGGCTGGCCGGCTGGTTCATCCGCCGCGGCTTCAGCGTGGACGCGGCGCGCAAGATGACCATGGGGTTGGGAGCCGGCTGCTGCCTGCTGAGCATCGCCGCGGTCAGCGCCCGGGAGGCGCCGGTGGCCATCGCCTGGGTCTGCCTGGTGCTGTTCGGTCACACCTTCCTTTCGGCCAACATGTTCGCCGTCATCTCGGACGTCTTTCCCAGCACGGCGGTCGGCCGCGTTACGGCGCTTACCGGCATAGCCGGCGGGCTGAGCGGCTTCCTGTTCCCGATCCTGACGGGCAAGCTGGTGGACAAGGTGTCGTACACTCCGGTGTTTTTCATTGTGGCGCTCATGCCGGCGGCCGGCTGCCTGCTGTTGTTTCTGATCCTGCGGCAAGTCCGCCAGGTCCGGCTCTGATGCCTGACGATTCACCACGGATGGCCGCATTTTCCACATACTTGTCGTTGCAAGCCTTTCCCGGCTCTGCTACAATCCGCCCACTTCGCCTGGAAAGCTCGCCTTCGGATGCCCGCTGGGCCGGAGGGAGGCGAGGAGGACCTATATGAAGAAGCCCCGCGTTGTGATTCCGGACTGGTTGCTGGGTGGCGTGGTGACACTGCTGCTGCTGCTGGCGTTCGCCGTATCGTGGTGGCCGCTGGAATCCATCGAGATGAAGCTATACGACCTGCGGGCTCGCCTGCGGACCACCGACCAGGTCGGCAACGAGATTGCCATCGTGGCCATCGACGAGGAGTCGGTCGATCGCCTGGGCCGCTGGCCGTGGCCGCGCGTCCGGATGGCGGAGGCCATCGACGTGATCTCGGAAGCCGGGGCCAAGGTGATCGGCCTCACCATCCTGTTTCCCGATCCGGAGCGCAGCCAGGGACTGGACGAAATCCGGGCGCTGAAGAAGTCGATTGAGGAGACCGCCCAGCAGAACGCCAAGTTGACCCCTGTTTACGGACCCATTCTGCAGGCCTTGGGGGAAGCTGAGAAGAAGTTGGACAACGACAGCAAGCTGGGCGACTCGCTGGCGCTCTCGGCCAACGTGGTGCTGCCCGTTTACTTCGAGATCGGCCGCGTCGAGGGGCGGCCCGAAGGCGAACTGCCGCCGGAGATCCTTCGTAATTTCATCACCCAGGTGGACAATCCCAGCGACAAGGCGGCTGCGCAGGTGCTGGAAACCGGCGCCATGAAGGCGCCGATCGAGAAACTGTGCAAGGAAACCAAGGCGCTCGGCCACCTGAACCTGGCGCCGGAGCGCGACGGCGTGTACCGCAACCATCTGCTGCTGGTCGACTATTACGGCCAGAGCCAGTACTTCCCCTCCTTCTCCACGCAACTGGTGGCCACCTACTGGAACCTGCAGCCCAAGGACGTGCGGGTGCGCCTGGGCGGCGGCATCCAGTTGGGCAAGGTGGAGATCCCCACCGATGCCGCCTTCCGGATGATGGTGAACTACGAGGGCGGAATGGGCACCTGGCGGTACTACCCCATCGCCGACGTGATCGACCACAAGGTGCAGCCCGACGCATTCAAAGGCAAGATCGTCATCATCGGCTTGACGCACCTGGGGCTCGGCGAGCAGATCACCACGCCGGTGGCCCCCCGCTTGCCGCAGCCGGAAGTGATCGCCAACGTCGCGGAGAACATCCTGCACCAACGGTTCATTACCCGCCCCGCATGGGCGGGTAAGCTGGAGCTGGCGCTGCTGCTCCTGTTTGGCGCGTTTGTTTCGCTGGCGCTGCCCCGGCTCGGCGCCGGCAAAAGCGCCATTATTGCCGCCGTCCTGCTGGTGGTGGTCTTGGCAGGCGGGACGTACGTGTTCGCGGCCAAAGGCTACTGGATCAAGCTGCTTTATCCGGTCCTGATGCTGTGCCTCGGCTACGCGGCCATCATCTCCAAGAAGTACCTGATTACCGAGAAGCACAAGGAAGTGCTGGAGGTCGAGAGCGCCGAAACCAACAAGATGCTGGGCCTGAGCTTCCAGGGCCAGGGCATGCTGGACATGGCGCTCGAGAAATTCCGGCGCTGCCCCGTGGACGACGTAAAGGAAGAGCTATACAACCTGGGACTGGACTTCGAGCGCAAGCGGCAATTCAGCAAGGCGGCCAGCGTCTACCAGCACATCGCCAGCAAGGTGCCGAAGTTCAAGGACATCGAGACGCGCATCCCGAAGCTGCAGGCCGCGGGCGAGACGATCATCTCCGGAACGGCCGGCCTGAAACGCGGCGGCGCGGAAGCCACGGTGCTGGTGGAAGGCGGCGACCTCAAACCCACGCTCGGCCGTTACGAGATCATCAAGGAACTGGGCAAGGGCGCCATGGGCACTGTTTTCCTGGGCAAGGACCCCAAGATCAACCGCATGGTGGCCATCAAGACCCTGCGGTTCGAAGACGACGTGGATCCGGAAGACCTGAAGGCGCTGAAGGAGCGGTTTTTCCGCGAGGCCGAGTCGGCCGGGCGGCTGAGCCACCCCAACATCGTGACCATTTTCGACACCGGCGAAGACCAGGACATGTGCTACATCGCCATGGAATTGCTGGATGGCCGCGACCTGAAGGACTGGACCACCAAGGAAAACCTGTTCCCGATGAAGACGGCGGTCGAGTACATGGCCATAGTGGCCGAAGCGCTCGACTACGCGCACCAGCAGGCCATCGTCCATCGCGACATCAAGCCGGCCAACATCATGCTGCTGAAGAGCGGCGTGGTCAAGGTCACCGATTTCGGCATCGCCCGCATCACCACCAGCTCGCGGACGGCTACCGGCACGGTGATGGGCACACCCAGCTACATGTCGCCCGAGCAACTGTCCGGCAAGAAGGTGGACGGGCGGAGCGACCTGTTCTCGCTGGGGGTCACGCTCTACGAGTTGCTGGTCGGAGAGAAGCCGTTCACCGGCGAGAGCATCGCCACCCTGATGTTCAAGATCGCCAACGAGCGGCACGAATCGCCGCGGCAGTACAATGCCGGCATCCCCGAGGAAGTGATCCAGGTGATCGACAAGTCGTTGGCGAAGAACCCGGATGAACGGTACCAGAAGGGTAAGGAGATGGCGGCCGACCTGAAGGCGGCGCTGGCCCAGATGCAGCGCTCCGCGACGGCATAGACAGGTGTCAGGTGCTGGGGGTAAGGTGCCAAGTGTGAGGCACCGGGTCTGAGGCGGCAGTTGGTTAACGCCTGGCACCTGACACGCAGCGGGCGTACAATCCGGTGGGAGGGCTGAACCTGGGAATCGCACGGCCGGCCGGCTGTGTTTATTGAGATGCGACTGAGGATCGTGCAATCGGAAGGCGCGGCGGCCCCCCAGACGCGCGGCGTGTTTGCGGCATCGGCGCCCGGCTTTGACGTGGCCGCGCGCACCGACGTCGGCCGCCGCCGGACGAACAACGAAGACAACTTCAGCGTCGTTCCGGAGCTGGGCCTGTTCGTGCTCTCCGACGGCATGGGCGGCGAGGCTGCCGGTGAACTGGCCAGCAAGATCACCGTCGAAGAGATCCCCCGGCACATGAAAGAAGCGGCGCGCGACGGGCCGGCCCTGATGGGCGAGGCGAACCCGCAGTTTTCGACGCTGACCAACCACCTGGCAGGCGCCATTCGGCGCTCGAACCGTGTCATCTGGGAAGCGGCACAGCACCATGCCAGCCAGCGGGGCATGGGGGCTACGGTGGTCGCCGCCCTGCTCCGCCAGCCCGTGCTCAGCGTCGCCCACGTGGGTGACAGCCGCATCTACCTGCTTCGCAATGGCGAACTGCAGCAGCTTACCCAAGACCACTCGCTGGTGATGGAGCAGGTGCGGCGCGGCCTGATTACCCGCGAGGAGGCCGAGCACAGCGACATGGCCAACATCATCATCCGCGCGCTCGGCGCCGAGGAGACCGTTAAGGTTGATATGGATGAGGTTTACGTGATGCCCGGCGATCACGTGGTGCTCTGTTCCGACGGGCTGACCAAAATGATTCCCGACGGCGGAATCGCCCAGGTGGTGGCCGAGGCGGAATCCGCTCAGCAGGCTTCCGAGCGGCTGGTGGACATCGCCAACGATGCCGGCGGCGAAGACAACATCACGGTCGTGGTGGTGCGGATCAAGGAGGACACGCGGAAGGGGTTGTGGGGCCGGCTGAAAGGCTTTCTCGGGTGGTAGACCGGCCTTTGTCGCCGGCCGGGGTCCCGGGTCCGACAGGCAAGCATTTTGGAGGAGTAGAATGGCAAAACTGATTTTGAAGTACGAGGCAGCGGTGCTGAAGGAAATCCCGCTGAAGGGGGCAACGCTGACGATCGGCCGCACCCCGGCCAACGATGTGACCATCGACAACCTGGCCGTCAGCGGCCACCATGCCAAAGTCTC
>Ga0315282_10010241_pt1 | contig 14745 bp, 9 predicted proteins | sample YL17G07_20_MG_FD_203693 | JGI IMG/M metagenome (GOLD analysis project Ga0315282, IMG submission 203693) | Sediment microbial communities from Yellowstone Lake, YNP, Wyoming, USA - YL17G07_20 | ecosystem: Environmental > Aquatic > Freshwater > Lake > Sediment | place: USA: Wyoming | collected...
CAAGTTCTATTCTCCAAAGAAGCTCTCCATCTGAGCGGAGTCAGCGCCTTCGGTGTCGCCCTGATCGCTGCGGTTTGGACCTACGATGGATGGTACAGCGCGGCCTCCATGGCCAGCGAGGTGAAGAATGCCAAAAAGAACCTCGCGCGGAGCATGATTTTGGCCATATCCGCTGTGATCGTTATCTATGTTATGGTGAATTTCGTTTTTTTATACGCCCTGCCCCTCAACAAAATCGCGGGCGTCACTCGGATCGGAGAGGTCGCCTCGGACGCTTTGTTCGGCCCTCTGGGTGCGCCCCTTCTTTCCGCCGTGATCGTGATTTCCGCTTTCGGTTGCCTGAATTCCTGCATTATCTCCGGACCGCGGGTGTATTATGCCATGGCCAAAGACGGACTCTTTTTCAAGGGATTGGCGAAAGTCCATCCAAAATACCATTCACCCGGTCCGGCCATTATTGCCCAGGGCATCTGGTCGAGTCTGCTCTGTCTGACCGGAAAATATCGTGACCTCTATGAGTTTGTCGTCTTTGGCATTCTGCTCTTTGCCTGTCTCACCGGAGCGGCCATTTTTGTTTTGCGCAAAAAATATCCAGACGAGGAACGGCCTTACCGGACGCTTGGCTATCCCGTCATTCCCTTGATCTTCATCGGTGTAAACGCCTGGATATTTATCAACATGTTTCTCCAGAAGCCCCGGGCCGCCGGAATCGGAGCGCTGATCATTCTCGCTGGCCTCCCCGCCTACTTTTTCTGGAAGAGCAAGAAAAAATAGGGCGCCTCCGGCGACCTCCCTTTTGCATCCTTGACAATATTAAGTTTAGACGAGAAAATGAAAAAACAATTCAGGATATTTTTTTATTTATTGTCTCCAAAATAACCAGGAGGCGTGATGATTTCCGCGTTGAGAAGGGAGAAGAACCGATGAAGAAATGTCGGGTCGGCCTAATTGGTTTGGGACATGTGGCTCAGGTCTGCCATCTTCCGGGATACCGAAACGTCGAAAATATCGAGGTCGTGGCCGGTGCTGAAATCCGGGAAGATCTTCTCAAAAGAGTCAGCGCCGAGTTCGGGTTCAAGGGCTACACAGATTATGTGGAGATGTTCAAGAGAGAAAAACTCGATATTGTTTGCGTTCTGGCAGGGCCAAGGCTTTCCCGTGGTATTACCGAAAAAGCGGCCGAATTTGGGGTCAATGTCCTCGTTGAAAAACCGATGGCCTTGACTCTCGAGGATGCCGGGGCCATGATCGAAGCTTGCCAAAAGGCGGACGTGAAGCTCTTCTATGGAGAGACGTACAGGTTTATGCCCACGATCCGAAAAGCCAAGGAAATGATTGAGGCCGGGTTTCTCGGAGAGGTCACGCTTCTCCTGGAAACAGGCGCCGGAGGCCAGGGGGCCGACAAATTTCAGCTCTACCAAATTTATCCCCCCGGTGCGCCGGGAGCGGGGGGAAGCGGTCTCACGGACCACGGCATCCATTCGGTGGACGCTTTCGCCTGGCTCACGGGAAGCGAGGTTGAGTGGGTGTTCGGACGGGGCAACCGGGCCGGGCACCCTCCGGCGACGGAATTCTTAACTATGGAGCTCAATAACGGGGCCGTCGGACAACTCGTCTATAACGAAGCGACCTATCCTTCCGACATGCCGTCCGAAGGTATCTTCAGCTGGGGAGGCTATACATCCAAGGGCATTTCGATTTGGGATGCGAGCCCGGTGAACTATCGGATCCACGGCACCAAAGGTGCTCTCCGGCTCTTCCTGTACCCGAACAAGCTGTTCTATTTCTCTGAGGATCGAAAAGAAGAAATACGGGTCATCGATAAGCCCCATCCTCTGCACTTCGGTCTGCAGATAGAGTCCTTCGCGAACAGCGTCCTGGACGATACCGAGCCCGAGATAACGGGTTCGGTCGGACTCAAGGCCCTCCGGATCATATTGGCCGCTTATGAGAGCTACGAGACGCGAAAGATTGTTTCCATAGAACCACGAGGGAGCAGAAAATGAAACGAAGGACTTTTCTAAGGCAGGGCGCATGGATGGCCTCGGGTATCATGGCGGTTCCTTATGGGATCGGCCTCGCCGGGCGCAGCTTCGCTTCCAGAAATCGCGGTGATACTTCTCGCTCAGAAAAGAGAAGCCTCGAAGTCCTTCTCCTGGAAGGTCCGCCTAAAAAGAGGGGGCAGATCCATGGAGAAGGCTTGCGGGCCAAGATCCAAAAGAATATTAGCCTCTGGAAGGAATCCGTCCAAAAATCGACCGGGATGAAGCCCGATGCCTATATCGCACAATTCATGAAAGAGACCGATTTTTTGCCGGCCATCAAGAAATGGACTCCAGACCTGCTGGAGGAGGTGGAAGGCCTCGCAGAGGGCGCGGGGATCGATTTTGACACGATGTCCACATACCAACTCGGAGATGAACACTACTGGTACATCAGGAACAAAAGGCTTGGGGTGCCCGTCTCTCCGGCGGCCGCTTGCAGCGCGCTTGGAGTATCAAAGGAGGGCGATCGGTTCCCGCTGCTGGCCCAGAACATGGATATCGAAAGCTATAATGATGGAACCCAGACTCTCCTCCACATCAAATACCCCGGGTCCTCTCTTGAATCCCTGGTCTTTACAACCGCGGGGTATCTGGCCTTAACGGGTTTGAATAACCGGCCCCTGGGGATTTGCTGCAATACCCTGCTTCAACTGAACTACTCCCCCGACGGACTTCCAGTCGCTTATATCGTCAGGGCAGTCCTGGAAAAATCGAACCTGAAAGAAGCCGGAGAGTTTCTGCATAGAATCAAGCACGCCTCCGGCCAGAACTACACGATCGGGGATGGGCAGGGCGTCGCCGCGCTTGAAGGTTCGGCGAATAAAGTGAGCCGGTTCGTTCCTCTCCAGGGATCAACAAGGGTCTATCACACCAACCACCCTCTGGCGAATGATGACCAGAGCGTTTATCAGGAAATAATGAAAAAGTCTCCGCCGCAAAAGAAATACCCCGGGCCGTCAAACTCCGAGGTCCGGTTCGATTTCCTGGCCAAAAAGCTCGCTGACCCTTCGAGAACCGTCACCGTCGAAATGATCAAATCCATTCTTGGCTCCGATGAAGTGCCGATCTGTTTTCGGAATAGACCCGGCGCCGACGGCATGACCTTCGGCTGCCTGATTATGGAATTATCGCCCCATCCGGTCCTGCACCTTTCTCCCGGCCCGCCATGCGATACAGAGTTTCAAACATTCAGGTTCTAGTCTGGCCGAGTCCCGGACCGAAGCCTGCTTGTTCGCGGGAGAAAAACAGATAGAGGATTTTCAGTCGCGAGAAAGAGTCCAATGAAGACGACCACGATGATGACGGAAGACAAAGTTAAAGATCTCCTTAAGCAATACGGCATCGCCACGCCAAAATATCGTCTCCTAGAGACTGTCGAAGAGATTCCGTCATTGGATCTTAAGTTTCCCGTCGCACTCAAGGTTTGTTCGTCACGCATCCTCCACAAGACAGAGGTCGGCGGCGTCGTGCTCGGGATTCGAAACAAAAAAGGCCTGGCTGAAGAACTCGACAAGATGAAAGAGAAATTCCCGGAGGAGAAGTTTCTTGTCGAAGAGATGGAGGAAAAGGGCCTCGAGGTTATTGTCGGGGTCCTCAACGATGGCACTTTTGGCCTCTGCCTTATGTTGGGCCTCGGAGGAGTCTTCACCGAGATCCTGGAGGACGTCTCCTTCAGGGCCATCCCTATCAGTCGCTCAGATGCCGAAGCAATGCTCACGGAGCTGAAGTCCCACCGGATCTTTGAAGGTTTCAGGAGCCTGAAAATAGACCGAGACGCGATCGTGGATCTGCTCCTGCAGGTGTCTCAATTGGCAACCGATTATCGCGGTCGAATTGACCAGCTCGACCTGAATCCGGTCATCGTCAGGAGCGACGGCCTCTCGGTCGTCGACGCCAAATTGCTGCTCAGGAAACCCAAGCCCGATTTCGGTCAGAGGGGTGTCAAAGCGAGACCTGACATCCTGAGGTCTTTTTTCTATCCGCAGAGCGTCGCGGTCATCGGGGCCTCAGCCAATCCGGAGAAAGACGGTTACCATCTTTTAAAAAATATCATGGATGGCGGGTTTAAAGGACCCATATATCCCATCAACCCGAATGCTCCGGAAATTCTCGGCCTTCCGGCAAAAAAAAGCGTTCTCGATGTTGAGGGGAAGATAGATTTGGCGGCGGTGATCATTGCCGCCGGACTGATTCCTCGGGCCGTCGAAGAATTCGGGAAAAAAGGCATCAAGAACGTCCTCATAATCTCCTCGGGTTTTCAAGAAATCGGTTCCGAAGGGGTGAGGATATCGGAGGAGGTCAGGGGACTTCTTGAAAAATACGAAATGCGGGTCATCGGCCCCAATTGTCAAGGATTGGTCAATACCCACCACAATTTATTTGCCACCCTTGGCTTGGAGTGCCTGACTCTGACTCCCAAAAAAGGAAGGTTGGGAATATTCAGCCAGAGCGGTTCGGTCGGAATTGACCTCGTCCAGAGGGCTGTCAGCGAAGGACTGGGGTATTCCTTCTGGGTCAATCTGGGAAACAAACTCGACGCGGACGAGTCCGATATCATCAAGTTCATGGATTCGGATCCCAATGTCTCGGTCGTCGCCGGATATCTGGAGGATATCAAGAATGGCGAAAAACTCAGAGAGACTTTTAGATCGCTTCGAAAGCCGCTCGTTCTCCTCAAATCCGGGCGGACGCGGTCAGGCCAGAAGGCGGCCCGGTCGCACACAGCCGCTTTGGCCGGCGACGACAAGATTTTCGATGGCGTTCTGAAACAGCACCATATCGCCAGGGCCGAAACCACGGATGACCTTTTCGACTTGGCCAAGGCCTTTAATTTTCTGAGCCGTCCTTCTGGCAAAAAGCTATTGATCGTCGAGTCTTCCGGAGGCCTGGGAACACTGGCTTCGGATATCGCCGAGAGGGCCGGGCTCCAACTGCCTGATTTAGATGAAGAAACCAAAAAAAAGGTCGGAGAATTCCTCCCGCCCTATCTGCAGCCCAACAATCCCCTGGACCTGGCGACCGCGGTCGGCGAACAATTTGTAAGGGCTGCTCAAACGCGAATCCTGGATCATTTCGATGCGCTCCTGCTCATCTTCGGCGACCCGGTTGTGGACGCTTCAAAAGCCGTTCAGGAATTCAAAAAAGATTCTCAGAAACCGATCGTGGTTGTCTTCTCAGGAGGAGGGAAGGTCCAAGAGAGGGAGACAAAAAGAATTCTCAAGCTTGGTGTGCCCATTTATCCCAATGTCGAGAGAGCGTTGAAGTTTTTCGCGTTTTGCGGACGGGGCTAAGAGGGTCAAGATTTCGATAGAAATCCGGACCGAACGAACCAAAAAACCGGACCGGCAAAGAAGGAATGGAAATTCTCCGAGCGAAAAAGATATAATGACGGCCTTTGAAAGGAGCAACAGATGAACAAAGAATTTGATTATCTCTGGGACTATGCAAACGCCTACGCTTTCATGGAGAAGGTGCGGCAGGGGATGCCTCCCGTGATCATCGTGGTCGCCTGCAACGGAGGAATTCAGGGCAAAGAGTACAACGAAAACATTCCCGAGACGGCGGAGGAAATCGCCGCTTCCGTCTTAGAAGCCTACAAAGCCGGCGCCTCGATGGTCCACATTCATGCCCGGGATCCGAAAAAGATCTACGAAGGCGCCCGGACCAAGGAAGACTGGCTCGAGGTCAACAAGAAAGTCCGGGAATGCTGTCCCGATATCATCATCAATTGTACAACGGGCGGGAGCCTGGACATGAAGGACGAAGAACGGGTGGCCTGTTTAGATGCCATGCCGGATGTGGCTTCCCTGAACTTAACGCCTGATATGAGCAAGTTCAAGATGAAGGCGCGGCCCGCCCCTCTCATGCATCCGCATTCGGGATACGATTATGATGCCTGTTGGCCGATTTCTTTTAAGCAGGTGACCTGGTTCGCCACGGAAATGAAAAAACGCGGGATCAAAGCGGAACTCGAGACCTACCATCCCGGCGGAGCGCACGTCATCCAGTACCTGATCGAGCAGAAGCTGATCGAAAAGCCCTACTGGATCCAGACGGTGATGGGCTACCAGACGGCCAGCTTTCCGACAGTTGACCACGTCATCCATTTGTTGCGAGATTTTCCGGAGGGAACCCTGTGGCTCTGCTCCGGAATCGGACCCTATCAGCTTCCCATGACCACGTTGGCGACACTGCTCGGTGGGCATGTGCGTGTCGGACTCGAGGACAACATTTATTACAAACGCGGCGAGAAAATAAAGAGCAATCGCCAGGTGGTCGAAAGGGCAGTCCGGATCGCCCACGAGTTGAATAGAGAAGTGGCTACGCCCCAGCAGGCCCGCAAGATGCTCGGTATCTCTGAGACTCCGCGGAAATATTAAGCTGAGCCCAAGTCACAGTACGCCCTGGCCGTAGTATCGTGTCTCTTGCGTAATCCGGTGGGCAATTTGAAACGGGTAGGCTGGCACTGGAGGCCACCCTTGGGACCCCGTAGCGGAGGGGGGCCCGTCGGCTTGTTCGACGGCGGAACCGACGGGACTGGTTCCTCGGGGTCCGGGGGCCAGAGGGTGGCCTCCAGTGCCAGCTTGAATGTCGATAACTCGCCAATCTTTGCCTTTGATAGAGCGGCGATTGGTTTTTGGAGAAATCAATGAACATCCTGCAACAAGGTCAATCTCCCCTCTTTATGGATCCCGATCCGGACAAGGCGCGAGAGTTCTTTCGGGCGAAAAATCATGCCCTGGTTGATAAGCGGATGACGGTCAGAGAGGCCGTCGCAAAATTCGTTCCCGACGGATGCTATGTCGCCAGCGGCGGGTTCGGCGCCAATAGAATCGCGACGGCTCTTCTTCACGAGATCGTCCGGCAGGGACGAAAAAACTTGGGGTTTTCGGGACACACGGCCACCCACGACTGCCAGATTCTGGCGGCGGGAGAATGCTTCGACCGGTGTGATGTGGCCTATGTCATCGGCCTTGAAGCCAGGGGACTGAGCCCCAACGCCCGGAAGTTCTTTGAAAGCGGCAAAGTCAATACGTGCGAATGGAGCAACGCGGGTCTTTATTGGCGGTATTTGGCCGCCTCCCTCAATGCTCCTTTCATCGTGGCCCGCACAATGCTCGGCTCTGATACCCTCAAATATTCCGCGGCTAAGGTCGTTGAAGACCCCTATACAGGAAAACCCGTTGCCCTTTTCCCGGCACTCTACCCTGATGTCGCCCTGATCCATGTCCACGAAGCGGATATCTACGGGAATGCCCGAATCAGGGGTATCGACATTGCTGACCACGTCCTCGCCCGGGCCTCCAAGAGGGTCCTCCTCACAACTGAGCGTATAATCCACAACGACGAAATCCGGATGGCTCCGACCCACACCCAAATCCCCTATTATCTGGTTGACGCGGTCATGGAAGTCCCGTATGGAAGTTACCCCGGAAATATGCCCTATGAATATTTTTCCGATGAAGACCATCTTCGGGATTGGCTCCAGGCCGAGAAGGACACCGAGACGCTCAGGAAATTCCTGGAGCAGTATATCTTCGGGACCAGGGACTTTTTTGAATATTTGGAATTGTGCGGCGCGCTCAGGAAGATGCAGAAATTGCGCTGGGCAGAGCTCAATATTCCCGACCAGATAACTTCCGCGGATAAAGGAAATCAGGAAGGATGGCGCCGTGAGTGAATACAACAAGATGGAGCTCATGATCTGCGTCGCCTCCAGGTTTCTTGAAAACGGGAAGCTCGTGGCCGTGGGCACAGGGGCTCCCTGCGCCGCGGCCATGGTCGCCCAGGAGCTTCACGCCCCCCAGCTCATGCTTTTCTTCGAGGCGGGCGGTTTCGCTCCGCTCCTCCCGACCATGCCGATCTCGGTCGGCGATTCGCGGACGTTCTATAAGGGACTGATGGCCGCCAACATGATGGAGGTCATGGCTTCGGGGGCGCGGGGATTCATCGACTATTGTTTTCTGGGCGGGGCTCAGATCGACATGTTCGGCAACCTGAATTCGACCGTCATCGGCGATGATTATAATCATCCGAAAATTCGGCTTCCCGGTTCGGGAGGAGCCAACGATTTTGCCTCCTACGCCTGGCGGACCCTGGTCATTACCCCACAAGACAAAAGGCGGTTTGTCAAAAAGGTCGATTTTCTGACGACGCCCGGGTATCTGACCGGAAAAGGCGCCCGGCAGAGGGCCGGTCTCCCGGCTCATTGCGGTCCCTACAAGATTATCACCGACTTGGCCGTTCTCGGCTTCGATGAAGAGACCTGCAGGATGAGGTTGGAGTCGATCCATCCGGGGGTCTCGATCGAAGAGGTCAGAGAGAAGACCGGTTTTGAGCTTTTGGAAATGTTCGCGATCTCGGAAACTCCCTCCCCGACAGCGGAAGAACTCCGTGTCCTACGAGAAAAGGTTGACCCTCACAGATATTTGATCGGACGGGGCTGACGCGAAGGCGATAAGCATCGTGCAGGGTGGCCTCCGGCGCCACCCTACACGGGATTACAGCACGAATTATAGCGGCTTTTTTGGTCGACTCCGTCTCTCAAGAGCCCATCCATCCATCGGGGCTAAAGGCCTCCCCAACAGTGAACCACCCGGGCTAGAACTTGTACACTCGAAATTCTGACGAACAGGGAGGTCCTGGAGCGAGGCTCAGTTGAGGTGAAGTGGAGAGCTCCATGATGATGCAGCCGAAGGTGCAACCTCCCCCGCCGTCCGCAGGCTTTTCCCGGCAAACGGGATTTTGCGGGTCATCACGTGAGCCGAGGATTGATTTGATCGTTTCTACGGTGATCCTTTGGGAGGAATCCTTGAGGCGCTTCTCCAGCGAGGCAAAGCGGATCTCCGAATTTCCGGGCGATTTCGGTCTCTCCTTTGCGGGAAGCTTTTTCAATATTTCTTGGTAGACGCCTTGGTCATCGTTCACGAGGGGATGGTTGGTATGATAAACCCGGGTCGCCCCCTCATAAGGGATGAACGGGCTGACCTTGTTGGCCGAGCATTCGAAGACGGCGATCTGCTCGGGCCCCCCGATCGTATAGTTTTGGCCGGAGGCATGTTTGATTTCATGGATGAATTTTGTGGCATCGCCAAATTGGCTCTGTTCCAGAACTCCCCTGACGATGAAGGCGACCGGAAGCCCGTCGGCTCTCTGATTCAACTGAAGCAGAGTATTGCAGCAGATACCGACGGACTTGTTGTTCATGCCGCAGGCGGCGATGAATCCCGAGGTCGTGAGGATATAGGATTCGAGAGAGGAATTCTGGTGTTTGATGTGCAGAAGCGTCTGAAACCCGTCGAAGTAGGAAGGGAGGTCCAGATTCTGAGCGAGTAAGGGAGGAAGATCTGCCTGATTATAAACGCCGAGGGCGCTGCAGTTTTTAGACGCGCCTATGGAAATTCCGAACTTTTTGTTGCGGCCATACCACCACTCTTCATCGGGTAACTGGAAGGCAAAAATGGTTCGGCTATCGATTCCTGACCCTTGAGAAATGCCTTGGACTTCCTCCATCAGATGGGGAGTCCATTTTTTTATGGCCTCCGTAAAGTGGGTCTTTTCCACAAATTCTTCAATGTATTTATCTGGGTCAAGGTTGTAAGCCTTGTGAAGCTCGTCTTTCCAGATTTTGATGACTTCGGTTATCCTCGGCTTGAGAGTTTCCCCATGGATCCGTCCCCGCTCCAGGGGAGAACCGGTCAGGGTAACAACCTCAAGCTTTCTTCCCTGAGGCGATTGTGGAATCGTTCTTGCCCGGGACTCGCCGCGGCTTCCGGCCAGAGGCCATGGACTGATGGCTAATCCGGATGTCACCCAAGCGCTCTCCTTCAAAAAAGTCCTTCTTTTCATCACAAACCTCCTCTCGTCGGGTTTCCCCTTCTGTCCTTGAGTTGATTCTCATTCCCTGTTAAAGCAGCTATATATTAATGCAATTTCTGAAAAATACAAGATCCCAAAAATCTAGAACTGCCCAAATGGGAAAGAATTTTGTATAATTCCGAGGCCGAAACCGTGCCCTCTTCGAAGGCGGCAATCGAGCTGAACGTCAAAGCGGAGCGCCGGCGAATTTGTTCAGGATAAAAAAGGAGAGGAGGCAGATTCATGAAAAATATTCAGAAGGTTGGCATCATAGGGGCAGGTACCATGGGACGCAGAATCGCTTACGGGTGCATCATTCGGGGCAAGGAAACGCGGCTCCACGATGTACTTCCCGAGGCTTTAAATAAAGCCGAAAAAGCAATCCGGAGACTGATTGAAGAACGGGTCGCCGCGGGCAAACTCCCTGCCGGCACGCTGGAAAAAGCGCTTCCGCTCCTCTCGATCAGTCCCTCACTTGAAGAGTGCGTCTCCGGAGTGGACCTGGCCGTTGAGACGGTGACGGAAAATGTCGAAATCAAACGTCGGGTGTTCGCCGAGATCGACAAATATGCCCTGCCCGACGCCTTGATCGGCTCCAATACCTCCTCAATTCCCAGCTCGATGATGGCTGATGCCACAAAGAGACCGGAAAAGGTCTTCGATTTCAATTGGAGCACTCCTGATGACCTGAAGGTGGAGGTCATGGGAAATGCTCAGACCGCACCCGAGACGATTGATTCCGTCCTGAAATTTGTCCGAGACCTCGGGTTAATTCCCATCCTGGTCAAGAAGGAGATCCTTGGCTATGCTACAAATCGGGTCTGGAGAGCCGTCAAAAAGGAAGTGCTTTTTCTCCTCAATAAGGGCCACATCACACCGGAAGACATGGACCGCGCCTGGATGCTTGACTGGGGAACAGACATCGGTCCCTGCGGGCTGATGGATATCGTGGGCCTTGATGTCATCCGGGACATAGAGATGATCTATTACGGAGCGAGCGGCGACCCCACGGACCATCCGCCGAAGCTCCTTCTCGACATGATCGCCCAAGGAAAGCTGGGAGTGAAATCCGGGGAGGGCTTTTACAAATATCCGGACGCCGCCTATAAGCGACCCGGCTGGCTCAAAGGCGAGGAATAACTTCAGAGCCAAGAAGCGCCGTTATTTTTTGTGCTGATCGAACCAGCCGAGGATGTGCCTGACCTTGGACAGGTGGTGACTGGGGCGGACCCGAATGCCGTGCGGTTCGTCGGGGATCCTCACCAAGACTACTTCAACGCCCAGGAGCTTCAGGGCCGCATAATACTGTTCCGACTCGGAAATCGGACATCTATAATCCTGTTCGCCGCAGAGGACCATAGTCGGCGTCGTCACATTCTTAACGACCGATAGAAGCGAGCGCTTCTCGTAATGGTCCGCGTTGTCCCACGGAAGGCCCGGGAACCAGTATTTGACTCCCTCGGCGGACATGTCTGTCGTCAGAACCCAACTGGTCCAGTTGATGACCGGATAAACAGTCACCGCGGCCCGAAACCTCTTTGTTCTTCCGATCATCCAGCAGGTCAGGACTCCGCCCCCGCTTCCGCCGGTCACGAACAGGTTGTCCGGATCGATATACCCTTTCTGGAGCACGGCATCGACGCCGGAATTCAGATCGTAGAAATCGTCTCCGGGATAACGGTGATGGATCAGGTTGCCGAACTCATCGCCGTAGCTTGTGCTTCCCCTCGGGTTCGTGTAGAGGACCACATAGCCGCTCGAGGCCAGCAGCTGTTTTTCGATATCAAAACGATCGCCGTAGTTGGCGAACGGGCCTCCGTGGATTTCCAGGATCAGAGGATACTTTTTGGAGGGATCAAAGTCGGGCGGCTTGATGATCCATCCTTGGATTTTTCGTCCATCCAGAGAGGAAGGGAACCAGATCTCTTCCGCGGCGGCCAGTTTTTTATCGACCAGAAGGTCATCATTGACGCCGGTAATCAGTCTGAGCTTTGGGTTGACGTCCGTTCCCGCGGCCACGTCGCTGGGATGGTCGGTCCGGGAGTAAGTTAGAGCGAAATTTCCGCTTGGGGCGATGGAGTAAGTCCCGCCCTCATAGGCCGTCTTTCCGTTGCCAAGGTCAGCGCCGAGCTCTTTGATCCGGCCATCCAGCGAAGTATAAGCGAGTTTGGTTTTTCCTTTGTCGTCATAAAGAAAGAAAAGTCCCTTATTATCGGATGCCCAGTGGATCTGGGAGGGGCTGCGGTCAAAATTCTCGGCGAGATCCTGCGGATTGCTCCTGTCTCTATTCATCAGGTAGAGGTGGGTTTCCTGATGTCCCTGGTACCGGTCATCAAATCCGAGATAAGCGACCAGCCTCCCGTCGGGCGAAATGGCGGGCGAGGCATCCGGCCCTTTCCTGTTCGTCAAGGCCCTCAGAGTGCCGTCGACGAGAGAGACCTCGTAGATTTCCGTATCGAGGGGGTCGAGCTCGGCGTTTTCTTTTCGATTGGCAGAGACAAAGAGGCTCCTCCCATCGGGAGACCAGGCGATTTCCCCGCCGTTCAGATCGGGATAATCAACGTCGCCGTTGGTCAGTTGTCGGGGAATGCCTCCTTCAGCGGACAGGAGAAAGATGTGCGCATACCCCTGGGAATAGCCGCTCCCATCAGAGCGATAGTGCAGTCTATCGATCACCTTTGCCGGCGGAGCCCACTGGGCGCCCGGTGGGGGAGTGGGCAAAACGGCGATGCTCTTGGGCGTCGACGGGACAACAGAACTGAAGGCGATTGTCTTCCCGTCCGGCGACCAGGAGATTTCCCCGGCCGAGGACCTCAGGTTCGCGAGGACGACAGCCTGTCCTGTGTCCATCCAATGTTTAAAAATCTGGGGTTTTCCATTCTTATCAGAGATATAGATCAGCCGGCCTCCGTCTGGAGACCAGCGGGGAGAATAATCGTTCGAAAGGCCGCTCGTCAGAGGGCGATGGCCAGTCCCATCAAAATGGACGATCCAGAGATTCGAATACCACTTGTCAGTCATGATGTCCGCGAAATTCCGGACGTAGACGACGGTTTTCCCGTCGGGCGAGATTTGAGGATCGGAGACATATTCATAGGCGAACAGGTCCCTGGCGGTGAAAAACTTGTCTAAATTCTGACCCGGGGCACGAGGAGCGGCCAAGCTTTGAACGATGAAACCAAATGTCAGGATCAAGGCAAGACGTTTGAGCATGAGATTCCTCCTTTGGGGCCATTCGGCCCTGTGCTTCGAATTCCTCTCTTTTAGCTTTCTCAAAGCGCCTTGTCAAGGAGCTTCGGTGAGGCTGGGGCAATTTTTTCTTGACAAAACGGAATGGCCCGGATATTGAATACAAACAGTGCAATTCCCAAGAGTTGGTCCCGCGACCGCCGGCCTGGAGTTTTAGAGGAGGAGAGATGGATCTTGAGAGTCATTGGAGAAGATTTTGTTTTTTTGGGCTGTGTCTCTATCTCCTGAGCAATGGACTCTGGTCGGCTCCCGAGCGCTACGATGTGCTTATCAAGAACACTAAGATTGTTGATGGCACGGGGAAAGCGGCTTTCAGGGGCGACATCGCCATGAAGGGAGAGAAGATCGTCGCCGTGGGCAGAATCAAGGGCGAGGCGGTGACGGTCATAGACGGTTCAGGGCTCGTGACCTGTCCCGGATTCATTGACCCTCACTCCCATGCCGATTATACCATCCTGCAATACCCCCTCGCCGAGAACCTTATCATGCAGGGGATTACGACTTTCGTGGGAGGCAACTGCGGCATGTCGCAAGCCCCACTCAAAGACCTCACTTTCGGGGGATGGCTCTCGAAGGTGGAAACGGCGGGAATATCTGTCAATATGGTTCCCCTTGTCGGCCACAGCACGATGAGAAGCCTGGTCATGGGAGTGGACTTCAAGAGGGAGGCAACCCCGGGTGAGCTTGGCGCGATGAAAGCACATCTGGAGGAGGCGATGAAGAGTGGCGCTTTCGGAATCTCGGCCGGCGAAGATCCCCCCTGGGAAGGCTATTTTGCCTCCATGGAGGAGAAAGTCGAGCTGGCAAAGGTTGTCAACAAGTATGGAGGATTCTACTCTCCTCACACCAGGCACGAGCGAAACCACTGGCCAACAAACGACTTAGAGAAATTCTCCTATGTGCTGTACTATGGACCGCCGGAAGACACCTGGGTCGGCAGATATCGCGGGTTGCTCGAAGCCATTGAGGTCGCGAGAAAGAGCAAGATTCGGCTTCATATCGCCCACATTCCTCAGGCTTATTTATTGCCCCTCCCGCATCCGGATTATCTAGAAGAGGCGGCCGCGAGAGCGACCCTCGATATCGTGGACAAAGCCAGGCAGGAGGGCCTCCAAGTGACCTGCGATGTTATCCTCCCTCCGCGCGGGCAAACCGTTAAGTTTATGATCGATGAATTCTTGGACCCTCAGTATGATTATCCGGACTGGCTGACAAAGCTAAAAAAAGAAGACCTCGCCGAGAAGCTCAAGGCGGGAGAATTCAGGTCGCGCATCAGGAAAATCTATGATGCGGGCCGGCTCAAATTCTGCATGGTCCATACAAAAGTTGATCCGTATTGGATGGATTGCTTCAAGATCTTGAAGTGCAAGAATAGTCTCTACGAGGGGAAGACCGTCGCTGAAGTCGCTCATCTTAGGAACACGGATCCGCTGGAGGCGGTTTTTGACATCCTGGTTGAGGACCCAGATACGATCTGGATGGCCTATTTGGACAGGAGATACAACCAGGCGGCTGTCTCCGTGCTTTTGAAATATCCTCTCTGCGAACCGTGCACGGATGACTTTGCGGCTCCGGCCCAAATGCCGGCGGATTC
>Ga0315282_10010242_pt1 | contig 14744 bp, 11 predicted proteins | sample YL17G07_20_MG_FD_203693 | JGI IMG/M metagenome (GOLD analysis project Ga0315282, IMG submission 203693) | Sediment microbial communities from Yellowstone Lake, YNP, Wyoming, USA - YL17G07_20 | ecosystem: Environmental > Aquatic > Freshwater > Lake > Sediment | place: USA: Wyoming | collected...
TCGACCGCATCGTCGAGGAGGCGGAAGCTACGATCAAGCTCCTTCGTGTTGATAATCATCGTGCCGAGCACGAGCCGGGAAACCGGCTTCCGAACACCTTCTACCGTCCCGTATTCCATGTGGCGGCACTCCTTACCGTTCGCATTCGACATCCTCAGTCTACAGGTCTACCTTCTTGGCGCGAGCGCCCGTTCGATCCATGCTGGCAAGTAGCCGACGAGATGCCTGAGCACCTTCTCCGCGCCGTCGGCAAACACGCGGATGTCGCCACCGTAGGCCTCGCCACCGGTACTTCCGACGAGGTCCGAAACACCTCGAAGGATGAGGCACCTCACGCCGTTCCTGGATGCCACCCACGCGATGGCTCCCGACTCCCAATCACCTGCTGCCGCGCCAAAGCGGCTTCTCAACGTATGGATATCCTCTGGGAGGAGATCGCGGTCCGCCGAGACAAGGACCGTGCGAAGCACGTTCTGGGGATACTGCTCGCCAAGCCACGAGAGGTCCAGTTCGGTTGTGTAGTGCGCAATGGCTCGGTCATGGTCTCCCATGATCTCGGTGATATCGTACACGACAGTCCGTTCGGCGAGGATGACGGTCCCGCGCTCGACCACTCCCTCAAAACCACCGCACGTGCCGAGGTTGATGAGAACGTCCGGGCGCCAACGGTCTACGACGTATTGCGTTGACGCTGCCGCGGCGATCTTGCCCCAGCCGCCATGGAAGAAGAGAACAGGCTCAGCACGCCCGCAGACCTGGAGGCTCGTGCGGAACCACTCCCCGAACGGGGATTGGTGCATTCTCACTTGCGGGAAGAGAGGACGCACGACCCGCCATTCGATCCCGGCGGATATCAGTACGACGGCTCTACATCGCGGCGTTATCCCATCTGCCGGCACAGGAATCTCTCATTCCATCGGGTACTTCAAGCCCCATTGCGCACGGATGCGGTCCATGGTTTCCATGATCGTGATCGTCTCGTCGAGCGGCATGATGTCGCTTTCAAGCCTGCCTGCCCGGACGCATCGGATGACCTCCGCCGCCTCGCAGTTGTAGCCGTTGCCGACGTACGGACAAGACCTCTCCGCGTCCTGCTGGCCGGACCGCGACAGCGTGAGTGTCGTCCCGTGCCAGAAGGGATGGTGGATATGGATCATGCCATCAGTCCCCATGATGTGCGCCTCATGCGGGGTGTTCGTGCGGACGGCGCACGTGAGCACCGCCATCCGTCCCGGTTCATATCCGAGGACGAGACCGGCCTGTTCGTCAACCCCGGTCTCGCCGAGATCAGCCATGGAGGCGATCCGCGTCGGCGGTCCGCCGAAGACCATGGAGGCAAGAGAGACCGTGTAGACGCCCACGTCGAGGAGGCCGCCTCCGCCGAGCGCTGGATCGAACAGCCGTCCTTCCCGGTTGAACCCGGCGCGGAAGCCGAAGTCCGCCTTCACCATTCGCACTTCCCCGATGGCACGTTCCCTGAGGATTGACCGCACCTCCTGGTAAAGCGGAAGAAATCGCGTCCACATGGCCTCCATGAGGAAGCGTTCACGCTTGCGCGCAACCGCAACCACCTGCCGCGCCTGCTTTGCGTTGATCGCGAACGGCTTCTCGCACAGCACCGCCTTGCCGCGTTCGAGGCACAGAATCGCGTTCTCCCTGTGGAGCGAGTGCGGCGTGGAGACGTAGATCGCGTCAACCTCGGCATCATCGGCGAGCGCCTCGTAGCCTGCGTGACGACGGGAGACGTGGTACGCCTCTCCGAAGGCGTCCGCCGTCTCCTGTCTCCGGGAGCCGACGGCGACCAACTCCGCGCCGTCCAATGCCTTCAATCCCTCGGCGAACTTCCTGGCGATGTTCCCCGTGCCAAGGATGCCCCAGCGAAATGCCCCTGCCATGGTCTTCTCCTCATCTGTGCTCTCTGCACGGCGCCCGGACGTTGGTTTACGCGCTTCACCTCGGATCTGTAGCCGCTTCCCTCGCACGGGACCTCCAACACCCGCGGGGACTTCCCGTGGAGCGTCAGGGTGAGCTTCGTCGGATGAGGAACCGCCCGTGAACGAGCAGATGTCCCTTCCTTCCGGCGATGAGCGCCTCCCTATCCGTACGAGTTTGCACGCCGCACCTGATCGAGGCAAGCCGCCCCTGTCGTAGCCGAAGATGAACGCCGCCTGATCGTCCAGCCTGGACCGGTCCTCGAACGGCGGCGCAGGGCGCGCACACTCACACATCGAACACGACGGTCGTACGCCACGACCCCGCGCGTCGCGTGATGGCGAGCATGTGAAACGTGGCAGCTTTCGCGTGGAGTCTCTGCGGCGCTCCCCGCAGCCCTCGAATCGTCGCCTTCAAGCGCGGCCCCGACGAGAGAGTCACCACCACGCTCGTGGGCACGAACCCCTCGGTGTCGCTCAGGGAAAGCAGCGCGTTGAGCCAGTTCACGAGGAGGGACTCGTGGTCCACGTCCTCCAACACGAGCACCTTCTCCTCTCGGCCTCCGGAAAGGTCGTCCCCCGCGAGCATCCGCACCATGCCGAGCGCCGCCCCTGCGAACAGGTCCGGAAGCGACTGCGCCGTGACGAGCAGCGCAACGTCGGCGGTGTGATCGAGCTCGCGCGTAACCGCGGTCCTGCCATCGCCGGTCTGCGGACGGGACATGCAATCCTCGCACGGTACGGCGCGTGTTCCAGACGCTGGGCGCGCGTACATTGGTGCACACGTCGCCGTGCGTCGCTGGACAACCGTACGCAACCTACGACGGCGATGCGGCGTCCACAAGGCACGCCTGAGGGTACGATGGCCGCGTCATACCGGGCATACATCGGGACTGGTGAGCTATTTCACAGGGCGGAGAAGGCGAGGGAAATGCTCGCGCCGTGCCGCGTCTGCCCGCGCGCCTGCAAGGTGGACCGGAACCGTGAGGAGCTTGGTGCGTGTCGCATCGGTTCAAACGCTACTGTGGCGAGTGCGATGCCGCACTTTGGCGAGGAGCCGGGGTTGAGCGGCACGCGGGGCGCCGGAACGATCTTCTTCGGAGGCTGCAACCTGCGGTGCATCATCTGCCAGAACTACCAGATCAGCCAGACGCAGCAATCGCCTCAGTACACCGCAGACCAGATCGCGGAGATGATGCTCCGCTTGCAGGAGCGGGGCTGTCACAACATCGATCTCGTTTCGCCGACCCACGTCGGACCGCAGGTGCTCGAAGCGATCGCACGCGCGGCAGAGCGCGGGCTCGACATCCCGATCATGTACAACTCGAACGGGTACGATTCGCTTGAGATGCTCCGCCTGTTCGATGGAGTGGCCGACATCTACCTGCCGGACCTCAAGTACAGCAACGACGAGGCGGCGAGAGCGGTGAGCGGGGTCAGCGGGTACGTCGGGCGCGCGCGGGCGGCACTCCGCGAGATGTATCGTCAGGTCGGGGATGTCGTCTTTGACCGCAACGGGGTCATCACGCGTGGCGTCGTCGTACGGATCCTCGTCCTCCCCGACGATCTTGCCGGTGTGTACGAATCGCTCTGCTTCATCGCGGAGGAGCTATCGACGCGGGTGCAGTTGAGCATCATGTCCCAGTACTACCCAACGCACAAGGCCGTCGGCCATAAGCAGTTGGGTAGGGGGATCACCCCACGGCAGTATGCAGCCGCACTCGACTGGGCGGATCGGCTCGGGTTCGAGAACCACTATGCCCAGGGGATGGAAAGCGTCAGGCTCTACCGTCCCGATTTCGACACCTCCGACGTATTTGACCACGACGACGTGAAGCACGACAGCGAGCGACATCGCGCCGATCCCGAGGGGAAAGGCATGTCATAGCGCCCAGCGCGGCCATCGCCTTTCATCGCCCGCGTTGTGTGGCGTATCACGTACTGGCTGCATCGCTCTTGTGACGCTGGACGCCTGGGAACTCACCGACCGCCTCTTGTACATTCTCTCTTCCTCGGTCAACCCGTTTTTCCCCGACGTGCCGCCGCCAAGGAGTGCTCTATGCCTCTTGCCGCGTCAGACCGCGCCTACCTGCGCGACCTCGCCCAACGCGTGGCCCAGATCGCCGCAGACCCGTACTACGCCGAGCGCCGCGATCTGTGGTACGGCTTCAACGACCTCAAACCGCGCCGTCCCATGGTGCTCATCTTCCCCGAAGGCTCGTGGGTGGAACTCCTGCCCGATTCGACGATGCGCCTGGAAGATGTGTTCTGGCGGCGGCAGGAGTGGTACCTCCGGTACGTCATCTACCGGCGCGAGCACCTGCGCGACGACAACGTCATCGATCCGATCCTCGAGGTCCCTCCGGCTCGCGGAGCGGTCGGTTGGGGCCTGGAAGTCCGGATGTCTGAGCGGACGATGGCGCGCGGTGCTGCTGCGTACGATCCGGTGATCAGAGAACCGAGCGACTTCAGGAAGATGACCCGTCCCTACCTCCACGTGAACCACAAACACAACAAGGAGACCTACGAGCGACTCCACGAGGTGTTCGGGGACATCCTCACGATCCGGTGGAAACGCTCGCCCGGCATCAACACGAGCCTCGTCAACTTCGTCTGCTACCTGCGTGGCCTCGAACAGGCGATGATCGACATGGTGGAGCGGCCGGGATGGCTCCACGAGGTCTTCAGATTCCTCATGGAGAACACCGATCGGCTCCTCGACGAGCTGGAGGCGTCGCGCCAACTGGAACTCATGGACGGGACGGACTACGCCGGGTCGGGAGGAACGTGCTACACTCGCCAGCTACCGCCGCCCGACTACATCCCCGGTAGACCGCGATGCAAGGACACGTGGGGATTCGCCGAATCGCAGGAGTACACGGGCATCTCGCCGAAGATGTACCACGAGTTCGGGATCAAGTACCAGGTTCCCCTCCTCGAACGCTTCGGGCTCAACTGCTACGGGTGCTGCGAAGACCTGACGGACAAGCTCGATCTGGTGATCCAGCACGTCCCCCATCTGCGACGCATCTCGATCAGCCCGTGGACGGACGTGGAAGTTGCGGCAGAGAAGCTGCGGAACCGCTTCATCTTCTCGTGGAAGCCGAGGCCGACCATGGTCACCGACCCGTACAGCCCCGATGCCATCAGGAAGGAGATCCGCCGCACGCTCGAAGTCGCGAAGGGATGCGTGGTCGAGATGATCCTGAAGGATACCCACACGTGCAACAACCATCCGGAACGGATGACCGAGTGGGTGCGCATCGCTCAGGAGGAGGCGGAGCGGGCGGCAACGCGCCCTGTCGCGTGCGTGTGACAACACGCCAAGAAGCTACGGGCAGAGCCTGACGCCGAGTACGGTGAAGGCCACGAAAGACCGTGTGGACGAACCGGCGGTCGCATGGTATCTTCGTGTGGTGCGCTCCCGGTGACACAGTGGCTGTGCGCGACGAGGTGTATCCCTGCAGGAGGTGGACGGTGCTCGCTGGCCTGGTTCCGGCTGCCGGGCGGGGCAAGCGATTGGCCCCGCTGCCAATGCCGAAGGAGCTGTTCCCCATCGGCTATCAGGATTACACTATTGACGGCCGCGTCTACAAGCGGCCGAAGGTGGTGAGCCAATATCTTATCGAGCACCTGGTCACCGCGGGCGCGCAGAAAATCATCATCGTACTGGGCCCGGAGAAGCACGATATCATGCACTACTTCGGCAGCGGCAGCCGCTTCGGGGTGGAGATCGCCTACGTGTACCAAGAACAGCCGCACGGTATGCCCTTCGGGCTTGATCTTGCCTGGTCGTGGCTGCGTGACGGTGACGACGTGCTGTTCGGGATGCCGGATACCATCATCGAACCGGCCGACGCCTTCCAGAGCTTGCATCAGGCCCGCCTGGCAACCGAGGCCGATCTGATGCTCGGGCTGTTCGCGACGGACACCCCGTCGAAGTTCGGCATGGTTGTGCTGGACGGCGAGCAGCGCGTGGTCGAGACGATTGACAAGCCCGCCGAGACAACCCTGAGGTACATGTGGGGGAACGCCGCGTGGAACATGACGTTCGGCCGCTTCATGCACGACTATCTCATCGCCCATGCCTCTTGGGGCTGCGCTGCACGCGAATCGGTGTTCGGCGACGTTCTGAACGCCGCTATCCGCGGCGGGCTATCCGTGCGCGCCCATATCTTCGAAGGTGGCCGGTACATTGATATCGGGACCGTCGAGGAACTCGACACCGCGCTGCAACTATTCCACCTCTAGGGAACGCAAAGGTCCGCCCGTGTCGTCAGGTACTCCCTTCGAGTTTCCCCTCGATCCGTCCACCGATCTGAGCATCTGCATCGTCAACACGAACAACCGCCAACTGCTCCGGGGATGTCTCAGGTCAATCCACGGACAGGATCACGGCGTGTGTTTCGAGGTCATCGTCGTGGATAACGCTTCGACGGACGGCAGCGTCGAGATGATTGCGGCGGAGTTCCCGGCTGTGCAGGTGATCGCCGGGACCGTCCGGCGGAGCTATGCCGCGAACAACAACCTCGCCATACGACGCAGCTGCGGTCGGTATGTCATGCTTCTCAACGACGATACGGAGGTCATGCCGGGTGCACTGCGTGCACACGTACGCTACCTGGATGAGCACCCGGAAGCCGGGGTGACGGGCGGCAGGACCCATCTGCCCGACGGCCGTGTCCAGCTCGGGTGTGCTCGTCTGCTCCCGCGGCTCGAATTCGACGTGTACGACCTCCTTCATCTGAGCACGTGGTGGCCGACGCACCGGCGATTGGGTGCGTACTGCTTCGGATGGTGGGACCATTCCTCGGTGCGGCGGATCGAATTGCCGATCGAAGCGAACATGGTCTTGCGCCGTGAGGTCATCGAGCGGGTGGGGTTGATGGACGAGGCCTTCAACGTGGTTTTCGGGGAAGGGCCGGACTGGCTACGGCGAATCAGAGACGCCGGCTATACCGTCATGTTCCTGCCGGAAGCGGATGTTCTGCACTACGGCGGGCAGACGATGGGGCGGGCCAGGCAGGGCTCGATCTATCGCTATCGCGACAACTCGTGGCGTTACTACAGGAAGCACGACGGCCGGCCCAAGGCCGAGGTTTTCCGGTTGCTCGTGCTGATCACCCAGACCATCATGGTCGGCGTGTACCTCCTCCGCACGCCGTTCAAGAAAGACGATGCCGGATACCTTCGCAACGGCTTGCGTGAGTCATGGACCGGCATTCGGTGGAGCCTTGGGCTGAAACCGCGCTGAGACACTCCCGAAGGGGCGTCGCGGCCGCCGGATAGAACCCCGGCAGCGGAGACGCCCGTCAACGCCGCTCCAGCGGCATCTGACGCGCCGACTGAATCACCTGCCGCACGTTCTCCGGAGTCGCATTCCCGGCAAGGCTAAGCCGCACGATGTTGTCCGGCGAAACGGCATAGACTACCACTTGCGAACGACCCGGTCCGCGCCACGCACCGGCCACCTTCCCGTCCCAATCGAGAAGCGCCTTCGACCCTTTCGCCCTGATCTTCAGCCGGGCGAGGCCGCGCTGCCATCCTGAAACGTCGCTCAGGTCGAGGATCGTCTGGATCTCGACGCCATTGCCCGCCCGGCTCGTCAGACTGTCGCGCCACGCCATGCTGTAGTCGCCGAGGTCCTTCGTGGTGAAGATGAGGATGAGGGGCCTCGTACGAGGCGTCGCGAGGGCGAACGTGCTGTCGCGGACGTTGCTCAGACTGAAGGCAGGCCTGGTGCGACCGGGCGCAACCTGTCCCAACGCCGGCGTGCCGAAAAGCAGCAGGATCATGCTGACGAACGCACCGCGGATCATCTTGTGCCTCCCTCACATGACAACGCTCACACCAAACTGTCCATCACTGTGTCAGCTCGATCACCTCGCCGAGGCGCGGGATGCGGACGCCGAAGTGGGCGTGCATCGCCTGTCCCGCGAGGAGCACTTCATGCGGGTCCATCGCCACGTTCCGCCAGAGGTCCCAGTGCTTGGGTATGAGCAGGCGAACGCCGAGGTCGGTTGCAGCCTGCACCACTTCGCGTGTGTCCATGTAGATCTTCCGACCGTCGGCGAGCAGCCCGGCGACGCTGAGCGTCGCCGCGGTGATCCGGTGGCGGCGACCGATCTGCGCGAAGTAATCCCCGTACATCGCGTCGCCGCCGTCGAAGAGCGTGGGTCCGTCGGCGACTGATATTACCCAGCCAAGGGAGGTGGGGTCGGCGTGATCAACGATCTCCGCCGCCGTAACGGTCATGTTGGCGAACGTGAACCGGTCGCCCTGCTTCGCCTGGATCACGCGGTTCGGCGGCAATCCGAACCCGAGCATCCTGGTAGCCGATGATTTCGGGCCGATGAAGCGCGATCTCGTGTTCGCGGCGATGGGCAGGAGCGTGTCCTTGTGGCAATGATCGTCGTGGTCGTGGGTCGAGAAGACCGCGTCCACCCTACGCAGGTCCGCCGGGTCGAGTGGCACGGCGACCATGCGGATCCAGACGCCCTCCGACGGCGCGCCGGTGTACGGGTCAATGTAGATCAAAGCGCCCGACGACTTCACCGCGAGCGACGCGCCGCCGAGCGGCCAAACCCACAGTTGGCCAGGCGGCACGTTCGCCCCCTCAATTTCGTCAACGAGGATGCGACCCCATTGGGAAACGGACATCGTCGGACCCTTTCCTTCTCGCCTAATTTGAGTCGGGCGAACGCGGTTTCAAACGACAGGCTTCTGACACATCGTACCTCCCGTATTTCCTCCGCATTTCCATCATCATCTCGTACCGTTCGAGCGGGAGGCCCTTGAAGGCGCAGTTCGATGTGGCGAAAATGTAGCCGCCGCCCGGCATGCCGTCGCGCAGCGAGCGGAGGATGTCCTCGTGCACCTCCTCGTCCGTCCCGGTCTGGAGGAGGCCGCAGTTGACGTTCCCACAGAGACAGACCCGGTCGCCGACGAGCCGCTTCACTTCTTTGAGGCTGACCCCCGCCTGCGGGTCGATGGAGTGCAACGCGTGCGGGTTCGCCTCGACGAGTTGGTCGAGGATCGGCATGATATTGCCGTCGGTGTGCTTGATCACGTACGCACCATTCTCCCGGTGAGAGGCGATGACCTCGGCAAGGTACGGGGTGACGAACTCGCGGAACATCGGCGGACTGAGGAACGGTCCGACGTTGAAGCAGTAGTCGGCGCACATGGTGAGCGCCTCCGCGCCCGCCTCAATCGCTTCCAGCCCGCGCCGCTTACCCCAGTCCGCACCTTTCCGCAGTTTCTCGTGCATCTCCTCCGGCCGCTCCCGCAGGGCGACCGCCACGTCCACCATGTTCGACCCGGTCGGAATGCCCATGGTCCCGTCGGCCTCTCCGGCAATGAGATACTTCTTGTCAAGCCCCCATTCCTTGAATAGCTTGATCGCCTCGACGTAATCGGTGCGAAGGATGGAATAGTCGTATTCCTCGGCGATCATCACGTGCAGCTCGGCGTGTTCGCGGAGGGCGCGATCCTTCTCCTTACCGGTCATGTCGTTGATGTTCTCGGTCCAGTCGCGCCCGAACTTCTCCGGACCGAGGAAGTACACCAGTTCAAACGTCGGCACGATATCGTCCGGCTGCCGACACTCGAGGGCGGCAATCGCCCGTTCTTTGGGTGTCATACGGATACCTCGCTCGGCGAGCGGCTTCGGGAAGACAGGTCGACAGGTGTCCGGCGCGCCGTCAACTCCTCAACGACGGGTAGGCCCGGTCCTTTTGTCGGGCTAGGATGCGGGACAGCAGGATCTCCCGCCTACCGAGGTCGGCCCTCAGCACAGCGTTGGCAGTACGCCACCACCGGGTGACCTAACCACTCCAATGATACCTGCACCCTCGGCGAGGGAGAAGCCCGTCCCATGCAGCCACTTCTCTCTGTCGGGGGCGGATTGACCCGCTGCGCGGCCCACGCGTTCTTGATTGGCAGTGTGCGTCGCAGAACGCGACGCCGTTTCTCCGCACGGTGATCCGACGGATGCGACGCGCTCCTCATTCCCGACCAACCCCTGTACCCGGTCGCGCCTTCCGTGCCGATGACGGCGCGACCGGTCGGAGTGCCAACCCCAAGAAGGGCATCACGCGATGACGACTTCATCACGCGGCAGCAGCACATGGAATGCCACGATCACACTCGGCGAGCCGATGCGACTCGAAGGCCTTGCTCTCGTCCAGGGGGTCGGCAAAGAGGCGCCCCCATGGCGGCGGAAAGCGTTCGATCAGCACGCGGTTCCGCGGGTGAATGACCTCTGGCCGGATGCGACGCTGATCCCCACGAGCATCGGCGGCAGCCTCTGCCACCGCACCGTGCCCATAGCAAAGCCCCGCGAGCTCATGGGGTGGTCGCGCGGGTCGACCGAGACGAAGGAAGGTACCGCCGACGCGCTGTGCCTCCGGGTGACTGACCCTCCGGGGAGGTTGAAGGAAGCGTACGTGACCTTCGAGTTCTACGAGACGGAACCCGGCTGGATCGCGGTCCAGTACGCCCCGAAAGGCGAGACGGGATTCGTTCACCACGTCTGCACGTGGGACACGGCGGAGGCTCGAGATCACACATGGGTCAACACGACCGACACGAACACGTGGCAGAAGGGGATCGTCCGGCTGGCCAAACCGCAGTTCGCCGGGAAGGGACCGTTCGGCGCGGACATCCGGTTCGTCTCCTCCGGACCGATCTACCTGAGGAAGGTGACCATTTCGAGTGCGTCCCCCGACGACTTCGACGGGCACGGCCTGCTTGCCCACGCACGGCGCATCGAGGAGTTCCTGCGCCCGCGCTACCCCGAACCCGCCGGTCCCATCTCCGTCGGCAACATGGGAACCGGGTTCGAGAGCGCGAACCCGCTTACGGCGTACGACGTGACGCCGTGGCTGCCCCTCTACAAGGCGATGCGCTTCTCTTCGATCCAGTCCTACGTCATGTGGCGGTTCGTCGAGAAGAAGAAGGGCGTCTGGGATTGGACGCTCTATGACTGGGTCGTGCGGGAGGCGAAGCGGTTCGGGATGAAGTGGGTGGCGTTCATCCCGATCGGGCCGTGGTACAGCCTGCCGTACTGGTTCATTGATTCGCCGGACAACCACCGGAACAAGTGCCTCGAACACGACGAGGAAAGCTGGGTCCAATCCATCTGGAGCCCGGTGATGCTGCGGTACGTGCGGCGTTTCTTCCGGGAGTTCGCCAGGCATTACGACGAACGGGACATCGAGTCGATCATGCTCGGCCCGTCGGGTGACTACGGCGAGACGACGACAAACGGCACGTTCCTCGGCAAGAACTACCACACGCACGAGGGCCACTGGTGCGGCGAAGAACTCGCGGTGAGGAACTTCCGCCGCGCCATGAGGGACAAGCACGGTTCCATCGAGAAGCTGAACGCGGCGTGGGGAACGCGGTTCAGAAGGTTCAGCGAGCTCCGACCCCTTCGCCGCGACCGGGCGCCATCGGACCGCATGTGGCTCGACCAGCTCGTGTGGTACGTCGGGCGCGAGACGTGGTGGACCCATCAGTGGGCGGAAATCGTGAGGAAGGCACTGCCCAACACCGTCGTCTACATGGCCGTCGGCGGCCCCGGCGATCCGCCCCATGCGGGTCACTGGACCGACCAGACGCGGGCGATCAGGCACACGGGCATCGGCGCTCGCGTCACCAACGAAGGGGGCGACTACGCCCACAACTTCGCATACACCTCGTGGCAGGCCACCTGCTGCCGTTTCTACAACACGCCGTTCGGGAACGAGCCGTGGGGGGGTGACATGTGCGGCGCGGGCGATCTTGGTCGCATGTACAACGCTATTACCCGCCATGCGACGAACCTGTGGTTCTACGAGTCGCACGTCCGTCCGCCCGCCGGTCACCGGGCGATTGAGCGCGGACTTCCCTTCATGAACGGCAGATACCGGCGCACCACCCGGATCGCCGTGTACTACCCCTGGACGTACTTCGCCGTCAGGAACGAGCACGGTTTCGGCACGGAGGGTCCGCGCGACATCTTCTGGCCGCAGGTCGAAGAACTGCGCGACATCATCGACTTCGACCTCGTCGACGACGGCGTCATCCGCGACGGGATCATGCGCGACTACGACTTCCTCATCGTCCTGCAGGGGACGGTGTATGAACGGGACGAACTGGAGCGCGTCGTCTCGTGGCTGGAAGGGGGCGGCATCGTCATCACCCACAACATCGGCGTCCCAACGACCGTGGAGGGCGACCTCGGCCTCGGGCGGAAGCTCCTCGCCTTCGATGGGAAGCATGACCGGCTGGGCGCAAAGCTCGGCGCTCGGATCGCTTCGGTCGGCAAGGGCAGGACGTTGGTGTTCCCCCACTGTGCAAACCGCAAAGGGTGGTACGGCGACTGGCGCTGGGAACGCGTGTACCGGGACCACCCGGCGACGCATCCGGGGTTCTGGCGGATGATCACCAACACCCTCGCAAGCGCGTCAGCCCTCGGAACCGGCCTTTTGGACCACCCGATCATCGATGGGGAAAGAGACGGGGTGTTCGGCGCGCTTGTGGAACACGACAGCGACGAGGGCATCCTCTACTTCAGCCAGATCGAACGGGACGTGGTGAAGCGCCCGCGGATTCCGGGAGGACGTTCGCTCGAAGTGGTCGTCCCGGCGGGCCGGATACTGTTCGTGCCGTTCCGTGACGCAAAGTAGGGGCATCCCACGCCGCGTTCTCGCTCGGCGGAGAAACAGGCGCGCGCTTTGACGATAGGGAGAGACAGTTGATGGCACAGGCATCGTGGAAGGCGTCGATCACGCTGGGAGACCCGATCGCAAGAGATGGTCTTTGCCTCGTGCAGGGGGCCTCGGAGAAGTGGCCGCAGCCCGATAGGACGGTCGTCCCGGCGCAGAAAGGCGGCAAGGCATGTCACCGGGCGGTCCCGTCGAGCACGCCGTGCAAGGTGATGGGCTACTGGCGCGGCTCTCAGGACGAGGCGCAAGCCGCCGACGGCTTCATCTGCCTCGCAGCCGTGAATCCCCCGGCCCCGACGTTCCCGGAGCTCTTTCTGACCATCGAGTTCTTCGAGACCGAGATCGGCTGGATCGCGGCGCAGTTCGTGCCTGACGGCGAAAGCGGATTCGTCCACCACGTGTGCGCATGGGATCGGAAGGGCGCGTGGGACCCGACCTGGGTCAGCACCGCCGACACGAACACGTGGCAGCGCGCCACGATCCGCCTCGTGAGGCCGACGCTGAAGGCCTTGGGTGCTTTCAGCGCCGACCTCAAGATCATCTCCTCCGGACCGATCTACCTCCGCGAGGTGACGCTCTCCACGAGACGCCCGCCGGATTCCGACGCGACGGACCAGCTTGCGCACGCCCGCCGCCTCGAGAAGCTCCTGCGCCCCAAGTACCCAAAGGCGAGCGTTCCCGTCTCGGTCGGGAACATCGTCGGTATCTTCGACGAACACGATCTCCACGAGGCCCGTGACGTGGCTCCGTGGCTCCCGGTCCACAAGGCGGCTGGAATCACGGCGATCCAGTCCTACGTCCGATGGTCCAGTATCGAACAGACAGAGGGAACGTGGGATTGGTCCCGGTACGACTGGGTGGTGGAGCAGGCCAAGCGATTCGGCTTGAAATGGGTTGCATTCATCATGATCGGTCCGTGGTACGCGATGCCGAAGTGGTGGCTCGCAACGCCGAACAACCTGCGGAACAGGTGCCTCGAACACGACCAGGAGAGCTGGGTGCAGTCGATCTGGAACCCGGCGCTTCTCGACTACGTCGAGCGGTTCATGACGAAGTTCGCCGAACACTACCCGGAGGAAATCATCGAATCCATCATGGTCGGCATCGCCGGCGACTTCGGTGAATCCACGACGAACGGAGTGTTCACCCGCGACGTTTACCACACCCACGTCGGCTACTGGTGCGGCGAAGAGGTCGCCGTGCAGGACTTCCGCCGGGCGATGAAGAGCAAGTACGGTGCGATCAGGGAGCTCAACGAGGCATGGGGCGTGGCCCACTCCTCGTTTGACGACCTCAAACCGGTGCTCCGCGAGGACGCGGCCTCTGACCGGCAGTGGCTCGACCAGACGAGTTGGTACGTGGACCGCATGACATGGTGGATGCAGAAGTGGGGCGAGATCTGCCGTAAGGCGCTTCCGAACACCGTCCTGTACAACGCGTGCGGCGGTGCGGGCGACCCGCCGCGTGCCTCGCACTGGGCGGACCAGACCAAGGCGCTCCAGCACACCGGCATGGGCCACCGTGTCACGAACGAGGGCGGGGACTACGCGTTCAACTACGCGTACACCTCGTGGCCCGCCGTCTCCTGCCGGTTCTATGGGGTGCCCTTCGGCAACGAGCCGTGGGGCGGTGATATGTGTGGCGTCGGCGACCTCGCGCGGATCTACAACGGCATCACCATGGGCGGGAGCAACTTCTGGTTCTACGAGGGGCACATCCGCCCGGCCTCCGGGCGGCTTGGCCTTGAGCGTGGGCTGCCCTTCATGGACGGCACGTACAGGCGCACGAACCGCGTGGCCGTCTACTATCCGTGGACGCACTTCGTGCTCATCAACGAACACGGCTTCTCCGAGAAGGGAATGCGCGACCGGTTCTGGCCGCAGATCGAGGAGTTGCGCGACATCATCGACTTCGACCTCGTAGACGACCGCCTCATCCGCGACGGGATCATGAAAGGATACGACTTCCTCGTCATCATGCAGGGGGTCACGTACGAGCGGGAGGAACTCGAACGGCTGGTCGGCTGGGTGGAATCCGGCGGCGTACTCATCACGCATAACCTCGGCATCCCGGCGACGGTGGAGGGCGATACCTCGTATGG
>Ga0315282_10010245_pt1 | contig 14744 bp, 14 predicted proteins | sample YL17G07_20_MG_FD_203693 | JGI IMG/M metagenome (GOLD analysis project Ga0315282, IMG submission 203693) | Sediment microbial communities from Yellowstone Lake, YNP, Wyoming, USA - YL17G07_20 | ecosystem: Environmental > Aquatic > Freshwater > Lake > Sediment | place: USA: Wyoming | collected...
CCTGTTTTTATCACGCCTCCTCCGGTATTATACGAAGCGCTGTTGCCGCCGGTTGACGATTGCAAGAATATATCATTTACTAACTTCGCATCATTACCGTTTGCTTCCTTCACTATAAAACTGTCTGAGGCATCAGCATTATTGGTGGAACCGGGTCCGGTAAGGACATTTTTGGAGACGGTAGAAGAGGCAGTATCAAATGAACCGGTTAAATTATTACTGGCTAAATTAAAAACGATATCACCTGTATAATTATCATAAATATTAAAAACAGAAAAGCCACCTGTACCTGTAATATTGCTGTTTAATTTATTTAAGAGATTATAACTGGTATTTGAATCACCAGTAAAAACCTGGCCAGCAAGCGTATTGTAATCGGCATGGTTAAATCCGGAGGAAGAAATATTGCTTACTTTGTTTTGTACCTCTGCTAAATTTTTATTCAACGTTTCCATCTTCTGTTCCAAAGTCTCACTAGATTGATTTTGGGAAGATGGACCGGTACTGATATTTGCTGGATCGTTGACTGCGTTGCTATCACCAGATTGATCTGCCTCTGTCCCTACCGTTTCAGGATTAACCTCCGAAGTAGGACTAGAAGAAGGATCAGTTGTCGTTTCAGATGGAGAAGGAGTAACTCCGAAAGGAGTACTGGTAGGACCAACTGTTGAAGAAGCATCGCTCCCTGTAGGAGATGGCTGTCCAATCGTAGGCGAACTAGTTAGTGCAGTAGTAGGTGCCGGGGATGAACCTCCGGCTGGTGGCGGCGGAACCGTCGGAACGCTTTGAACAGAAGGGGGTGGCCCAACACTTTCTATGCTGGGCGGAGCTCCAACTGTCGGAGGCGGCGGAGGAGCATCCACGGCTCCTACAGCCGGCAAATATGCAAAAAATACCCGGCTCGTAAGAAGGGCAAAAACTAAAATATAGCTAATAAATTTCTTAATTTTCATCGATTAACTCCTTCCTGGTGGGGATCCTCAATGCCTAGGATTAGGAACCCCCACCAGAGAAAGATCGTGCTTTACTGACTTATCTCTGTCAATGAATCATTGATATGAGTAAAGACAGATTGCACTAATTCTGCCAATGCATTTTCTATGCTGCTTGGACCTGTGTTGTATTTCGCCCAGTTATCACCGACATTTGATTCTGCCTCGACGAAATTCTCCACACCCAACAGCCATGGTTTACAATCCACCTTATCAAGACTCTCAACTGTTGAACCAGCATTATGTGATTCACATTTATTGTTGAGATTCTCAACGCTTATTCTCTGTTCACTGTTAAGATAAGTGTTGTTTTCTGATTCAGGTCCAGTAATACCGTTTTCGCCACCGTTGGCAAAACCTCCCATCGCCATCTGAACTACTGTCTCATTCAAATTACCCTCGGTATTTACGCCAACCCCAGCTCTTGCGTTGCCTGTCTCGATATCGCCTCCTAATGTCGTGTAGGAAGCTTTATTTCTACCAGAGTTAGACAATGCATCTACGTCGTTACTAACCAACATATCGTTGTAATTTGTCACTCCAACGTCAGCGGTATTGTTGATTGTCACGCTGTTTTCTGAGAATGGACCGGTGGTACTGTTACCAGCAGTATTACCGCCTGTTCCACCAGCTCCTGCCGAAATACGGGTCAGGTTGTCGTTGACATGATTGCCAACAGACAAGCCCAGCCAGCTATCTCCCGTCTCAATAATGGATGGTCCGGTATTATATTTAGCCCTGTTATCTCCGGTATTGGAAGTCGCATTGACGGTATTGTCAACTACAGCAGTGTTCTGATTATCGACTGTGACATTCTGCTCATTGTTGATCATTACGTCATTAGTTCCCTCGGTAACCCATTGGTTAGTATATGGATTGTAATAAGATTGTCCTGGTCCAGTAATGCTGTTTGATCCAGTATTTCCAGATGCTGCCGGTCCACCTGTAATATTGGTGGTGTTGATATTGGCGACATTGGAAACAGTCGTATTCAACGAAGCATTACCAGTTGAAATCGATCCTCCTAAAGTATTGTAGGAGGCTTTATTTCCGCCAGTATTGGATACTGCTGTCACATTATTGGTAATTTTAGCGTCATTGTAGTTTGTGACAGTGACGTTACTTGTGTTATTGACAGTGCAACTGTTTTCAGAAAATGGACCAGTTGTACCGTTACTGCAAGAATTACCCACAGCAACAGCCGGAACTATGGTTGCTGCAAAAAGAGCAACCGCTCCCGCCAGTGTAAAAAGTTTTTTCATTTACTTTTCACCTCCTTTCTTGATTAGAATACCAAGACTGCCCTCTGCAAAAAGGATAAAAACAGTCTTGCGATTTAAAGTATTTATAAAGTCGATAAGCATTACTCAAATAAAAAAGAGGTAAGTCCCCCTAGCTAAGCTAGGGATTCTTACCTCCGTTTGCGGTTGGTAATATTATTTTTACAAGTCTTTTATGTTATGACTTGTTTTTTTAATATTTCTTTCGGTTATTTGTGTCACTTTATAATCCTGCACGTAAATCTCTACAGACCCCCATCCGCGAACATTTTTTAATGCCTGTTTGACTTCTCCGACCAAATCTCTAGTGATTTTTTTTGTTGAATAATCGACCATTGTTTCAGTTGGCTGTTGGACAGAATTGGTCAAATTTTTCCAGAGGGCAGAAATTTATGGGGCAGATATTTGAAAATTAAATGTAGCTCACTATAGAAAAACCTATTATAACTGTCAAGAGGGAAAATCGACGGATACCGTTTCCTTCTTTCCCTCCAGCTCACCAATATAGAGTTTAAAATCCTTTGCGTTATCCGGGATTACAAAACCGATTCTATCGATTTTGGTTGAAATAGCAGCAACATTAACTAAATTATTATGCAAATCAGGGGCATACTTATTTTCGGAATCACTATTATATGTCAACCGGACTAAATCACCTGGCAATATATTGTATGCGGAAGACGCATCATTCTTAAGTTCCAAATTCACGATGAGAAAAAGTTTATTGTTTTTGGCGGTATAAACTTGATCTTTAACTGTCACTTGATTTGTTTTTTCCGATGAGACAACCCTAAACTTGATCTTAGTATTATAAACCGGCTTTCCCTGATTATTGAGAGCGGAAAAATCAAAACTTTTATCAATCTTTGCGGTGATTACTTTTGGAGCTGCCGAATCAACATTGTTCTTTTTTACTCTGGTAAAGCCTGCAACAAATACGATGAGCACGATAAATACTGAAGCAATAACAATTTTTTTGTGTTTTTTCGCCAAATCCAAAAGGGAATCTTTTACCTTCGTAAGTTTTGCCGGTAATAAATTATGTTCAACTGTATTTTTTTCTTTAGCCATTTTTATAAAAAACCCAGAAGCCGAAAACAGCTTTTGGGCAGAAGTAAAAAAATACTATACTGCTTGATCCTGCTTGTCAAGACCGCAACAATATAACAAAATATATCAATATGTATTTAACCGACAAAAAACCCAAAGAAAAGGCGATAAAAAGGCGCGGCGATGAAGCTTTTATCTAATTAGAAACACAAACCCGAAGGTGAAGAAGTTGAACACATATTAAACTTCCAGGTATTTTTCACTTTTGCTTTTTTATTTGAGGTTAAATCATGCGCGTCATATGCAGAGTTATTTTTAATCATATTATTTTGAATCGTATTTTTTTGCGTATCTGCTTCGGCACGGATACCGTCTCTTTTAGCTCCCGAAATAGAATTTGTTTTAACAGTATTTTGTCCCGAGGTTTGACTTAATAGAATACCGTCAGATATTGAGTTTTTGATCAAATTGGATGCGATATTATTGCTATTGGATTTTATTAGTACAATACCGCTTCCTACAATAGAATTGTTATTTATATTATTATTTTTACTTATAACTGCCAAACTGCCTAATACAACTCCTTCCGTATCATTATCCTGAAACTGATTGCCGGAAATCTCATTTGCGGAACCAACAAGCGAAATCACCGCGCCTACTCCTCCAATATTTACACCCTTTTGGAAAACATTACCCGTAATCTTGGTGTTATTCGATCCGGATGAATAAATACCGTAGTTATTGTTATCAAATATATTATTATTAATCGTCGCATTATTTGCCTCTATCACAATTGCCGAAGCTCCAACTGGACCATCTGCATCGGTAATGGTAAATCCCTTGATAGTAATTCCGCTTTTTTGTAAACGGAAAGCAAACTTAGTTGAGTCAGAACTTTTCGCTTTAACTGTTGTCACATTTGCTCCATCAGTAGAAACTATAGTCAAATCCTTTTTATTTATTTTTATTGCCTCTTTATAAGTCCCCTTACATACGTAAATTGTTTCCCCAGCAGGCAAGTTATTGACTGCTTTTTGTATCTTGTCATAATCTGCAGTAGGACAATCAATCATATCTTCATCCACTCTGTATTCGGCTGTTCCAGAAACGCTTATCGAATATGTCCGGCTACTTGAATCATCAAAACCAACAATCTCACCAGGTTGAGGATTTTCGCCACTATTGGTAAAAAGGACTATACCCAATAAGTCACCTCGTAAATAAGGAGGATTATCAAGTGTAAATGGGATTGAAGGAGTTGTTTCGAAATAAAATCCGACTAGATCACCTTTATTGGTGGAAATAGGCGGATCTACGATAAAAGTGTTGACTCCATTAATTATATTTGGCGTCATCAATCCGCTTTGCCCAATCACTGTATAGTCTACACCTGTTTTCCTGATGATTTTTAACTGTACTTTATTCGCATTGATAGTGTAAAAAGAAACCTGGCTCACCTTCCCGTTGTTACTGATGGGATGATTTTGGTCAACAAGAGTAAAATCTGTCCTGCTGCCTGGTTCCGGCCTTGATATGACAGTATTGCCACCTGTCAAAGTAGCAGCCGAAGCAGTTTGGGAAAAAGACAAAAAAACAATTATCAACAGTATAAGTTTGAATGACTTTTTAAAGATATTCATAGATTATTTTTTGTCTCTGCCCCCCCGCTTAGCGGGGGGGCTTTGACGATTTTTATCTTACAGCCAATTACTGTGTTATATTCACAGTTGTGTAATTGACGTACGTTTCTGATTTCACTTTAGACGTAGCTTTTCCAGCGTCTATCTCTCCAGATGCGTTGGTATTAAGACTTGTTGAATTACCACCGCTATTGGCCACAGATACCAATGTTTCCGTCACATTAGCGTTGTTGAATACAGCAATATCGGCAGTTTTATTTGCCGTAATCTTGACTGTATTACTGGAAAAAGGTCCGGTATTGGTAATAGTACCATTTGATGTACCTCCTGCTGATTGATCCACGGCAAGATCCGTAGAATTCACATCAGTCAAAGACTTCATCTTTGATTCAGCGTCATCACTGGTTATTCCTCCACCGCTGACATTGGTGTTTAACAGCTGGCTATTAAGACCACTATTTGAAACACCAACTTGAGTTTTGGTAACTTTGGCATTATTAAACTGTGCATAATTGACAGTTTTATTATTCCTGACTTTGCAGGTGTTTTTATCTGAAAATGGCCCTGTATTAGTAACAGTACAGTCAGCAGCAAAAGTTGGGACTACGGTTGCCAAAAGCAAACCTACTCCCATCGCAGCTCCAATTAATTTTTTCATTTATTTTTCACCTCCTTTCAGTCTTAGAATATGATTCTCACTGCACAAAAAAACACCCGATCCCCCGAGATGATCGGGGTATCGAGTGTCACTCTTTGAGCAGAGGGCAGACATCTAATCATAAGGCAGTATTCAAATTAAATATCCGAGAAATTCTATAGTAATTATTTTTATAAGAGTTTGTCAAAACCTAAATTTTAATTTTTTGGGATAACAAACTCTACACCGGGCAGGTGCTAAAAAAACAAAAAAGCAATCCTCTAATATTTATTTTAAGGATTGCTTCCGTTTGCGGTAGCAAACACTATAATTTAATGTAGAACATTTTTTTTACGCTTGTCAAGAGGGAATTTCGGATGTATACTTCATCTTTATGAAAAGATGGCTTTGGAATTTGCTAAAAATATATTTTATCTCTTTTTTTCCTTACCTTATTGTCTTTGTTATCTCTCTATATAATCCGGCTGATTCGGATCTAGGTTGGCATCTAAAATACGGTGAATATTTCTTCAAAAATCATCAAATACTTCGGGAGAATATATTTTCAACGGAAATGCCAGGATACAAATGGGTCAACAGCTCCTGGGCTACCGATCTTGTCACATACAGTTTATATAATGAGGGAAGTTTCTTGGGATTATCGCTTGCCGGTGCACTAATTGTTACCCTTACTTTTTATTTCTTTTCCAAGGCAGCCAATTTAAGCTTTTGGGAACAGGTGTTTTTATTTCCCATTCTTGCTTATCTTGAACAACCGCTGGTAATGGTTTCGTTCCGCGGTCATCTTTTATCCCTTCTTTTTCTTGGCATTCTTTATTTTTTGCTTACTCAATTTATGAAAGGAAAAAGATGGTGGCTGTATCTTGCCGTACCCCTTTTTACCCTTTGGTCTAATTTTCACGGAGAATTTATTTTGGGACTGGGACTATTTTTTATTTGGATAGTACTTTATGTTACTTGTCATTCTGGCTTGTCCAGAATCCGGATGGGATTCTGGAGTCGTCCCGATCAAATCGGGACTCCCCAGAATGACGCTCGATGGAAATTTCTCTTTGGTATGTTTATACTCTCATTCTTTGCTACACTCATCAATCCTTTTAGCATCGGTATTTATCAGGAAACATTTCGTCATTTCGGCAATCCCTTCCAGCAATATATAGTTGAGTGGTTGCCATTTGATACTTATTCGCTTCTTTGGTGGAATCTGGAAGGATGGGGAATCTTTCTTGCAATAAATATTTTTATTATCATAAAGCAAAAAAAAATTACTAAAAATCTTCCTTATATTGTGAGCACAGCAACACTGTTTGCACTTTCTCTTTCCATCCGACGCTATGCCTGGCCGATGTTTCTCGTTTCTCTTCCTCTTGCCAAAAATATATTATGTCTGATTAAACCAAAAGAGGAAAAATTGCAGTTTGTTATTACCGCACCCTTATTCATACTGTTTTATATTCTAATAATTTACATACGAAACCCCTTAGCAGATTTGAAAACAATGTCATGGGATACATACTGCAAACGGTATTTACTCTGCTCGCCAAATTCAGCTCAGTTTTTGATAGGTAATGGTTTAACCAATAACCTCCTTACCTTCTATAGTTGGGGTGGTTGGCTGATTGCCAATTATCCCCAAATTAAACCTTCGATAGATGGCCGGATGCACCTTTGGCAAGATAAAACCGGATACAGCGCCTTTGCCTATTATTATCCTTTAGAACAAGCATGGAAAAATGTCGATGAATCAAAATATGACACCGTGTACATGCCGCCAACCAAACCAATATATAAGAAAATGAAGGAATTAGTAAGAGAAGGGAAATGGGTGATGGTTTATGAGGATAATTTTGCAGGAATCTTTGTACGAAAAAACTCAATTGCATCTTGAGGGAAACCAGTGACACCACCAAGGAGTAGGTGTTGGAGTAGAAATTGGTTCTGTCGTAGGTGTCGCTGGGATAGAAGTAGGTAAAGGCGTGACAGTAGGAGTAACAGTCGGAGTCGTTGTCGGGGAAGAAACCAAAGCACTCTCGTATTTTACACTATTTAAAGCATTGATTCGACCATATCGCCAATAATTATTTGTCCCTGTTATTTTATCTGCATATTTTTCTATCCGCTCCCTTACACTGGTATTTGAGTTTCCGTAAGGGGTTGTCCAAACAAGTGCAGCCAGTCCAGCTACATAAGGAGTAGCCATGGAAGTGCCTGAACCATATCCATAACCGCTTCCTTTATTAATTGTATAAGGATGGTTCGGAAAGGTTGAATAAATATCTACTCCTGGAGCGGCCACATCTACCCATTTGCCGTAACTTGACCACGAAGCTTTCTGATCATTTTTGTCCGTGGCTGCCACCGCAATCACATTAGTATAGTATCCGGGATAAGTAGGAGAGGAGTTTCCCGAATTGCCGGCGGCACCAACTATGACAACACCTTTATTCCAAGCATAATTTACGGCATTCTCCAGTGTTTTTGATTTGCTTGGTCCACCCAAACTTAAATTTATTACTTTTGCACCATTATCTGCTGCCCAGACGATACAGTTTGATATCCAAGAATAATAACCGCTGCCGCTATCGTCTAATACTTTCACATTCATGAGTGACGCATCGTACCCCAAACCGGCTACCCCAATACCGTTATTGGTTACTGCAGCGGCAATCCCCGCTACATGTGTTCCATGTCCATAAAGATCATCAACTGTGGGTGAACTGTCAGCGCATTTGTAATTGGTTTTAATTTTATCTTTTAAATCTTCATGATCCTGATCTATACCGGTATCGAGAATGGCAATTTTTATGCTAGAATTGCTTTTGGTAATATTCCATGCCGTAGTTCCGCTTCCCGAGGCTTGCACTTTTCCCATTCCCCACTGAAGTGGTAATTTTGGATCGTTGGGAGTCTCCATGGCAGTAGCTATATAATCAGGTTCTACATATTCTACCCTTGGATCACGACTGTAATCTCTGATGGTTTTTTCGATATCTTTTAACGCTCCCTTCACTACATCAACATCTACATTTTCTATCTTTTGAAGAAACTCACTACGCAAATTACGGTGCAGTTTTAACCTCTCGCTTGAAGAGACTGCCGGACGGAATTTCACAATCAACCTATCGGAAGCTAATTTGTCTTCGGCATAAACAGAAGAAAGAGGCAATAGAAGAAAGATGAAGATGAAAAAAATCAGCTTACGCATAATTGGATTCTTAAATCTAGCCTAGCACTATTTATAAGTTACGTCAACTGCTCCATAAGTTTCATTTACCGGAATATGAAGAAGCCAACCTAAGGCGTTGGCGACAGCGACGCCCACTCGGAGTCCCGTAAAAGATCCTGGACCGGTATTTATATTTATCTGGGTCAACTGAGTAACATTGATATTTTCCTTTTTCAAAAGATCATCAATCATCGGCAGAAGAATCTGGGATGTCCAGGTATCTGTTTGCTTGATATTTTGGACTTTCTTTCCGTTTATCTCCAAAGCAACAGTAATTTTTTTATTATCAGAAGTATCGATATATAAAATATACTGGTCTAATTGGACAAATTTGTCTAATTTAACAGCGCCGCTACGCAAGATTTTCCAAGGAACATCTGAACAATCTACTACTGTGGATACTTGTTTCTTGGAACATTCGCCTTTTATCACATAATCTACCAACTTTACTAATTTCTTATCAAGATCTTCGCAGTCATAAGGAGTAGGGAATCCATGGAAATTAGCCGAAGGTCCCAATATAGGCACTCTTACGCTTTTTATAAGATCTAAAACCAGTTTATGGTTCGGCATGCGGACTCCAAGCTTATTAGTACCACCACGAACGAGATAGGGTATTTTCTCTGTTTTACACGGATAAACTATCGTAAGACCTCCTGGCCAATATTTTTCCATAAGATGACGCACATTGTCAGAAATAGGGGAGACTAAATATTTTTTTGCCATCGCTATCGAATCCACCAATACCGGAACAGCTTGACTTGTCGGTCTCTTACGAATTTCAAATAGTCTTTTTACCGCACCTTCACAATCTATCCTGCAACCTATTCCATAAGCCGTATCCGTCGGAAAAATGACAATCCCCCCTTTTTTTAGAACCTCAATAGCTTTATGCAAGTTATTCATAAGATCTTTTCTATCATCTATTATCTCTTGTCTCTATATTAATGATCCTTTCATTTTCACTTTTTATCTCAAACTTTATATCCATCCGTTTTTTGGGAAGAAAATTTCCCATTTTCTCAGCCCATTCAATAAGAACTAACGAATCAGATCTGTTAATCCATTGAGATAGTCCTAAACCCAAAATTTCGTTTTCCTTTGATATTCGATACAAATCCACATGATAAATATTTTTTATTTGCTGATGTTTAATTGGATAATGTCGCACAATGATAAAAGTAGGGGAAATAATCCTTTTCCCTGGCAGAAAGTAGTCAATGAATCCATGAACAAAAGTTGTCTTTCCTGCGCCCAACTCCCCATAAAGACATATCACTTCTCCGCTTACCATTTTAGAAGCTATTTCTCTACCTATTGCCCAAGTCTTTCGTGGACTTTTGGAAATATAGTCCATAACTGTATAATTATAGTGTAATATCGCGAAATATGCACATACGACAGGCAAAAATAGATGATATTCCCCAAATCGTCAGGCTAGGCAAACAATTATTTGAACTACACGTCCAATATGACAGTAATTATTATGCTTTAGAAGATAATTTCGACGAATTATTCGCTGATTGGGCCAAAAATTACATGAATCATCATTCACAATTTATCATCGTTGCTGAAACAGAAAATAGTGAAGTTATTGGGTTTGTTGCTGGTTTTATCAAATCTTTATATACTTGGTTCCGCATCAAATCGGTCGGGCATATCTCTTTTATGATCATTGACGAAAAATTTAGAAAAATAGGTGTGGGAAAATTATTGGAAGAGCAAGCCAAAAACTGGTTTAAACAAAAGAATGTCAGTTACATAGAGCTCTACGTGGAAGAAAGTAATGATATCGGCCAGAAAGCATGGAGTTCGTATGACTTTTCGCCTTTTAAAAGATTTTTACGGAAAAAGATTTAGATTGTCCGATGCTCTCTCTTTATCTTTTTAATACTCAAAAAAACCGCTGCCCCAACACAAATTACTCCACCGCTAAGCAGTACTACCAAGACCGGTAGTGAAACGCCACTTTTTTTTGAGATTTTTCCCTCATCTGTTGATTGAATATCTGATTCACCCAATATTGAATCTGATTCAACATCTGCAACAATAATTGTCGCCTCCTCTCTACTTTTTTTGTCAGATACTGCAATAGTTAGTTTTGGAGTTGGTGTGGGAGAATTTTGCGGCTTAGAAGTGGGAGAAGGAGTCGGTTTATTGGAAGGTTTTGAAGTTGGGGAAGGGGTGGGCTCAGGAATCGAAGTGGGAGTAAAGGAAGGAGCTTGGATGTAGACCGTGGTATTATTATCAGACCAATAGTGGGATGCTCCGCTTGAAGTGAAACGGCCGATCTTTAGTATATAACTTCCACTTCCCTTAAAATCTTTATCTTCGCTATCGGGCTTACCCCTCATTTTGCCGCTCCAACTACCCTCTTCATTGGTGGTAATTTTGAAAAAACTATCAAATGATTCTCCATATTTGTGCCAAGTATCATCGTTACCCTGTGTAAATCCGAAATAAGCGGGATTCGCAGATTGTGTAAATGCTATCTGTAAATAATAAATTGTGTTTTTTGGAGCTCCACTCAAACTCATATCAACGTCAAACTCCTGAGTATAATTTATATTATCGGATGAAGGCGTAAAATTAAGAGACATTGTCGCTAGGGTTTGCTGAAGAGAAGCAAAGAAGAAAGCTACCGAAATAATAAATACTTTTAATCCAATCAGTAGGTATTTCACTCTATTACCATGATGTAATTAAATCATCATGGCTTTTTTAAACTAAATTGCCCTACATATACTAGTCTAAACTATCTCTCTTTCTAATCATTATCTATTGAAGATGCCAATACAAAGTCATTTTGCCATTGCCGTGGAAGATAAAAACACCATTCCCCGTAGATTGTCCTCCGCGATATATGTAGGCATTTCCACCATCGACTGCCTTGATTAATGGGTTCACATCATCATACATATCAATACCATTGTGTACTCCGGATTGGTATCTCCAAGACCACGGTGTATGACCAAAACATTGGGAAATTGTCGGGTTTAGCATCGGCCATTCCCAGGAACCGCCTCCTATTGATTTTGTCTGCCTGCTTCCTACGTCATCGCAAGAATTTGCTTCAAAAGGCATTTGGCGAGAAGACAGCTGGTTAAAGGGGTTTTCGTAGCCTGTATCAAAATTGAATTTATCGAGATCTTTTTCAGAAAGGTTATAGACAGAAAAATGAAGATGCGGACCAGTTGAGAAACCTGTGTTTCCCATAAGACCAATCACGTCTCCCTTGTTTACTCGCTTTGGTACTCCTGCTTGCGAAAGTATGGAGGCAGCCTTTTGTATTTCCTGAGCTTCCCGTCTGGCCGCTTCCAACTCCTGTTTGTATTTTGCCTCATTATTGCGGGTAGTTTCCAAAAATGATTCTTTTTCTTTTTTTTGAACCGCCAAGGTAACCTGTTCTTTTTCAAGCTGTACTTTAAGTTCCGCCAACTCCTGTTTTTTATCCTCCCTTAATTTTTTTTGTTCCTGAAAATTTAATTTACTGTTTTGTAGTTGAAATAAAATCTGCCGATCATGAGCTTGCATTACCTGAACATATTTATAGCGGTTCACCAAGTCGGATAATTTATTGCTTCCAACCAGAAGATTTAAATAGGATATTTCTCCATATTTATATGTGGCGACTATCCTGTCAAGAAAAAGACTGGTAATTTTAGTGAGCGAACTTTCGAGGTTGTCTATCTTATCCGAAATGTTTTTTATTTCCTCTTCCAATTGATTAATTTTTGTTTTTGCCGCCTCAATCTTGTTAAAAGTTAACTCTATCCTGCTTGATAAATAAACAATTTGCGCCGTCATGCTCTCTCTTTCTCCGGCACAGATATTGACTACATTGGAATAGCAGGAAACTTTATCAAAAGCACCACCGCTATCTTTACAGGGATCGTCTTTGGGGCAAGAAGCGGCAAAAGAGATTTCAGGAAAAGCAGTAAAGAGTAAGACTGTCGAAATGACTATAAGTAACCGTTTCCATAATATTCTCATATTTCATATCGCGAAGATTAGTATTTCATATATCTTGACACTGCGAAAAGACTACCAAAGAAACCGATTAATAATCCGCCTGAAAGAAGAATTACCAGCATTGCCAAAAAGATGATAAGATTTGGCGGCCAAATGTATATAATCATTTGATTAACCGTAGCAAGAGTCAAAGGCGAAATCCCATGCAGAAAAGATGCCATGAAAGGTTGGAGATAGAGAATAATCCCTGATATTAAAAACCAGGATAACAGTGCTCCGAAAACTCCATAATAAGTACCTTCTAGTACAAATGGACGTTTGATATACCACGGTGTCGCTCCCACAAGTTTTAATATCTCTATCTCGTCCTTACGATAAGCTATCTTCATCCCAATACTGGTGACAAGTATCATGAAAGAGGCAATAAAGAGAAGAAGTATAAAAATTATCCCTATTTTCCTAATAGTAGCTGTCCATGAAATTAAAGTATCCACTACCTCCTTCTGGTAGACTACTTCATCAACATTGGCTTCTTTCTTGACGACTTCAGCTATTTCGGATAGATATTGCGGAGAAGTGGCAAAAATTTCCAAAGATGCAGGTAGTATATCTGCCGTAACCATTTCAAGAAGGAGTGGATCATTTTTATTTTGCTCCTGATAAATCCGCAAAGCCTCATCTTTGGATATATATCTTAACGTGGCCACCTTACCTGTACCTTTAAGCTTATCCATGAGGGCATCAATAGAAGTTTTATCTTTGGTTTCTTTGAAGAAAACTGTAATTTGTGGTTTGGTCTCAAAATAAGAAAGAAGCGAAGACAGAGTGGCTGCTGAAAGCAAAAAGATAGAAAAAACAAATAAAGTAATCGTAATCATGAAAATGGCGGCTATTGCCTGATAAGGAGTACGCCTTACTCTCTGCCACATTGATTGTGATATTTGCATATTTAAATTTATGAGTATTTACTTTTTTTATTGTCCCTAGTAATTTTCCCTTTTTCAATTACAACAACTCTCTTTTTCAAACTATTGACTATATCTACATTATGTGTAGCCATGATTACGGTGGTTCCTTGCTTGTTTATTTCATTTATAATTTTTAAAATTTCCCATGATGTCTTTGGGTCAAGATTACCAGTAGGTTCATCTGCAAGGAGCACTTTTGATCCGCCGGCAATTGCTCGACCAATCGCCACTCTCTGCTGTTCACCATATGAAAGTTGTCTGGGAAAATAGAGAGCTTTATCGGCGAGCTTGATTACGTTAAGAACGTCTATCAATCTTTTTTCTATATCGGCTTTGGATTTCCCCAGTATTTCCAGTGAAACGGCAATATTTTCAGCGATAGTTCTGTCAGTAAGAAGCTTGAAATCTTGAAAAACAAAACTTACTTTCCTACGAAGATAAGGAAGTTTGTTTTTAGGCAATTTATTTACTTCCCAGTCATCAACAAAAATTGACCCCGAGGTAGGTGTAATCTCTCTGATAATCAATTTAAGCAGTGTAGTTTTACCGGCTCCTGAAGGCCCGATGATAAAAACAAATTCACCATCGGCAATCTTAAGATTAACACTTGAGGCAGCGGTAACAGAATTGGGATACTCCTTTGTTACTTCATCAAATAGGATCATAAAAAGGAAAAATACTCGTCAGTCAAGCGTCTCCACCCTACCCACATCCATAAGCCACCCTGCTTTTTTCCCTGCGTGAGTTTCACCCCATACGCGAACTTTTTTGCCGACAAATTCATTCAAATCTAATACCGATGAAGTCAGATATACTGTCTGACTATCCCCTCCGGATCTGAGCAATTTATGCGTTCCTTCACCGTTTATGCCTCCCGTCTCAAGTCTACCTTCTGCCTGATCACGAAATGTTTTTGTATCCGCCGAACCAATGATGGTTTTTTTGCCGCTAGTCTTAT
>Ga0315282_10010246_pt1 | contig 14743 bp, 13 predicted proteins | sample YL17G07_20_MG_FD_203693 | JGI IMG/M metagenome (GOLD analysis project Ga0315282, IMG submission 203693) | Sediment microbial communities from Yellowstone Lake, YNP, Wyoming, USA - YL17G07_20 | ecosystem: Environmental > Aquatic > Freshwater > Lake > Sediment | place: USA: Wyoming | collected...
CCTGGCGGGAGTCCTGGAGAGTTACGGCTACCAAACGGAGATACAGGAGGTGCCCCTCCCCAACGGCTCCCTCACACGCAACGTCATAGCAGAAACGGGCTCGCCAGCAAAATCCACGACTCCCATTCCTGATAATGGCCAAATCTTGATCATGGGGGCTCATTACGATACCAAGCTGGGGACGGGAAGCCCCGGGGCCAACGACAACGGCTCGGGCTCGGTGGTGGTCCTGGAGTTGGCCCGCTGTTTCGCGGAGATGCCCGCTCGCCCCTACCTGCGATTCGTCTTCTTCGGTGGGGAGGAGCGGCTGGTGGAGGGCACCGAGCTGCACCACTTCGGCTCCCGTTACTACGTGAACAGCCTCTCGCAGGATGAAAAAGAGCATCTCGTCGGCGCCATCATCGTGGACATGGTGGGGGTGGGGAGCCGGCTCTACGCCCGCACCATGGGGGTGGGACCCATGGACCTCTGCAACTCACTCCTGGCCTACGCCGCCGGGGCGGGAATCTACCTCCCCTACATGGTAAGCGGGAGCTACTCCGATCACGAGCCCTTCGAGGCGGCGGGCATCCCGGCGGTGTGGCTGGAATACATGGACGACCCCTGGTACCACACCCCCGCCGACAGCTTCGACAAGGTCCAGACCGCCTATATCGAGAACACCGGCCGCCTGCTCGAGGGTTACATCCGCTCCCCGTAGCATTGATTCCTTAACCGGAATAAACCACTCTTATCATCGAGCCTTCCCAAGCAACCGCGAAGATGTCCGAGCGGCCTTCATCGAGCAGACCGGCCGCCAGCTGGAGGAATATATCCGATTCCTTGAAATACCTTTGCTTGAACCCCTCAGCGATTAGCCGTTGCCAACAGGCCTCTATTTATATGGCTCTTTCCTCGGCTTTGGTATCGGGCTCATCTCCAACAAATGCGGGTAACCGGTGGAAGATAAGCAAGCCCATGGCGGGCAAGCCTCCCCTTAACTGCCACCATCTTTGTTGAGCTTGCGTTGAAGCCTCGTCGTTGCCCACACTTCGGGGAGAGGAACCGGATATCGCAGTGATGGTCATCCAGGCTTAAGCCCTGAAACCGTTGTCGGGGTAAGGCTTTCACGACATTACGCCCGTCATAAAAACTGATTTTCCGTCAGGTTATTGCCTTACCCACGCCCAAAGCGGTAGAATTTCATCGTCTAGGCAGTAGCGGGCCAACCACGGCCTGTCATCGCAGGGATGGAGCACCACACGGATAAGGGGGTATCCACAGATGAGCGTTCTTTACATTGCCAGAGGCGACGGCACCTACGAGAAAGTCCCGGTAACTCCGGAGAACACCCAGCGTTATATCGAAAGCGTTCCCATGTACCGGGAGGACGACGACCCGTCCTTCTGGCCGCGGGAGAAGATCGAGGAGATGCAGAACCAGCTCTTCCGGCGACAGATGGAATGGATCTGGGACGGGCACGATTTTTACAAGAGGGTCTTCGCCGAAAACGGCATCAAGCCGGAGGACATCCAGAACCTGGATGACCTGGAGAAGATCCCTCCGACCCACAAGAAGGATTACATGGCCGATCCCGACTCCTTCAAGCTCAAGCCGTCCAACCCCACCCTTTACGACTGGCCCTTCGAGGTAACCTACACCACGGGTTCCACCACCGGGGTGCCTACGCCCTTCTGGAACAGCATCCACGACTCCCACGGGGTGTGGCAGATGATCTTTCGCGGCATCAAGCTGGGCGGGTTTCCACCTTACGCCCGGGGAATAAACCTTTTCCCCCTGGGGCCGGTGCCCCACATCGGGTTTTTCCGGGCCCGGGACATAGGGATGATGGGCATCGGGTGCCTTAACATGTACGGCTGCACCGGCATGACCTACCCGGAGTTCCCGGTCCACCGCTCCATGGACTACGCCATCGACCTCATCGAGAGCGGCCAGGCCGAGGTCTGGCTGGGCATCGCCAGCTTCATCCGCCGCCTGATCATGAAGGCCGAGGAGCAGGGACGGGACTTCTCCGCCACCAAGCACATCCAGGCCCTGGGCGAGGCCTGCCCCAAGGCCATGCGCGAGGACATGCAGAAGCGTTTGAGGAACATGGGAGCGGAGGATCCCTTCATCAGCAACTCCTACGGCTTCACCGAGATGCAGGGGGCCATGCCCGAGTGCACCGACTTCAGCGGCTGCCACAACCCCGCCCCCAACCTCTACTTCTTCGAGGTGGTGGACGAGGATACGGGGAAGCGGCTCCCGGACGGGGGACGCGGCCTCATCTGCATCACCCACTTAAACCGCCGAGGCACGGTGCTGCTGCGCTACGTCATCGGGGACCTGGGCGCCATAACCCACGAGACCTGCCCCCACTGCGGCCGCAACGTGGAGAGGACGGTTATCGTGGTGGGAAGCACCTACGCCACCCGGACCTCGGAGCTGGTGAACCTCAAGGGCACCCTGATCAACCCGGAGGTGCTCAGGGACGAAGTGGCCAACACGCCCGGGGTGAAGGAGTACCAGATCATCTTCACCAAGAAGGACTTGAGCGACCCCTACTCCCTGGACGAGCTCGTGGTCAAGGTGGCCCCCGAGGAGGGCTTCGACAAGGAGAAGATGGAGCAAGAGATCCAGACCAAGCTGATCACGGCGGTGGAGATGCGGGCCAAGGTGGAGTTCGTTCCCATGCAGGAGATCTACGACCCCACCGTGGCCCTCAAGGCCTACCGGGTCCTGGACATGCGCCCCCAGGACGTGTGATCCTCCAACGTCAACGGCAAGGGCGGGTCCGCAGGGGCCCGCCCTCTTATCGTCCCCATACCGCGCCGCATCTCCATAGACCCGGGCCGGCTGAATGCCCGCCTCTCACCCCAGCTGGAAATACCTTCCATTGGGACCGCTCTCCCGCCGGTCCCCGATGACTCGCGCCGGTACGCCCCCCACTATGGCGAAGGCCGGGACGTCCCTGGTAACCACGGCGCCCGCCGCCACGATGGCCCCCTCCCCGACGGTCACCCCCTTGAGGATCACGGCATGGGAGCCGATCCAGCAGTCCTCCTCGATGAGCACCGGGCCGTAGCTTCCCGGCTGGAAACGCATGGGCTCCCCCGGCTCCATACCGTGGTCGGCGCAGTTGATGTTCACGTAGGGACCGAGCATGGAGTTCTTGCGGATGGTGCAGTGATCGAAGGCGTTGATAATATTGTAGGGGCCTATAGCCACGTTGTCCTCCAGCAGGAGGAGGGCGTCATTTGCGGCGAAAAGGCGGGCCATGGTGTCCAGGGAGCAGTTTCTGCCGATGACGATCCTGCCCCGGTCGTTCCCCCTGATCTGCACCATAGTGGGGATAAAGGTCCCGCCGGCGATGGAGCAGGAGGACTCCCCGCCCAGGGCCACGTCGGGCCGGGCGGATATCCAGACGTAGGGGCCGCATTCCACCCCGGCGTGTCTCAGCTGCCACTGGTGGCAGCGGATGGCGGGATGCATGCCGGCGAAACACAGGCGGTGCCAGCCGTCCCCGCGGCTCAAGGGATGACCTCCAGCTCGACCGTTGTCTCCCCGTAATAACCCAACCTCTCGCCCATGGACCAGTATTCATGCTGGTTGAGCACATAGGGGCGGAATACCTCCACGCTGATTGTTCCTTTTTCTCCCACACACTTGCCTTCCAAGTGGACGGCCAGCACCAGGCCGACGAAGAGGGTATGAGAGCCGAGAGGGAGGGAGGCCGCCACCCGGCATTCTATATTCAGGGGGCATTCGGCCACCAGGGGAGCCTCCACTTCGCGGGCCCGCTCCCGGGAAAGCCCGGCGTGGGCGAACTTGTCCCCGTCCCGGCCCGAGATGACCCCGCAGAGATCGACGGCCCGCCAGAGGTCCCGCGAGGGCACGTTGACCACGAACTCTCCGCTGGCCTGAAGAAGCTCGTGGGTGTAACGGCTCTCCCGTACGGCCACCGCCATCTGGGGGGGCTCCATGCAAACCACGTTCACCCAGGCCGCGGTCATCACGTTGTCCCGCCCGGCATGGGCGGTGCTTATAAGGGCCACCGGCTTGGGAAGAAAAAGGGTGGAGGGCCTCCTAACCACTTTCATCGCTCAACCTCCTCTCGAAATGCGCCAGCCTGTACCCGGCCCATAGGGCGTATTTCAGGTGCACCTTGAGCAGCTCCCTCTCCTCCAACCGGATCAGGTCGGGGCCGTAGATGATCTCCCTTACCAGCGACTCCGCCAGCGACTCCACGCCCAGGGGCTCACCGGCGAATGGCACCTCTTCAACCGCCTCTTTCTCGTACATCAGGCGCATCTTCTCCACGCCCGCCTCCACCGAGCCGGGCCTTTTCGGATCGGTGAAGATCACGCCGCCGGCCCTTTTCCCCTCCGCCGCCCGCGCCAGTATGTAACCCTCCAGGAAGGTGGAGTTGATGATGGCGGCCACATCCTGGATAAGGCTCTTGGAGGCCACGTGGGAAAAGCAATTGCGGATAACCCGGTTCTTGAAGACGCCCAGCCATAGCATGGCTACGGACCGGGAGGCCAGGTCGAGATCGGTGAAACGTATCTGGCTTCGATAATCCTCGAAACGTTCTCGCAGCGTCATTATCTGTCCGGGATCCGGCTCCCTACCTCAAAATATCAAGGCCCGTCCCAGGAAGACGCGGGCCGCAGCGCCACCACTCGGTCGGCGTATGCGTCATAATGGTCAGCGCAGGTGAAGATGATAACCTGCTGGCCTCGGGCGAACTCCCTCAAAACCTCCATGGACTTCCCCAGGCGGCGGGGGTCGAAGGTCACGAAGGGATCGTCCAGGAGGAGGGGCGGGCGGCTTTCGTCGCAGATGATCTCCACCAGGGAGAGGCGGGCCGCCAGGTAGAGCTGGTCGACGGTGCCGCGGCTGAGCATCTCCGGATCCACGTCATCGCCTTTCTCCCCCGACCAGATCCGCAAGCCGAAGGTCCCCTCGTCCACGTGGACCCGGCGGTAACGGCTCTCCGTGATCCGCCCCATGTATTCCCCTATCCGCCCCTCCAGGCGGCGCGCCGCCGAGGAGAGGGTCTCGCTGGTGGCTTTTTCCAGCCATTGCATGGCCAGCTCCAGGGCCTGGGCCCTTCTCTGCAGGCGGGCCCTTCTCTCCTCGAGGTACTCCAGTTCCTCCTCGGCCCGCAGCAGTTCCTCTTCCACGCCCTCCTCGCTCACCGCGACCCCCAGCCGAATGCGTTCCTCCTTGAGGGCGTCCAGCCCGGCACCGAGCTCGCTCTTTTCCCGCAGGATCTCCTGCAGCCGCTGGGGGTCCACGGTGCGGCCCCGCAGTTCCTTGAGCCTCCTGTCCTTGAGGCTCACCTCAGTTGCCAGCCGGCGCGCTTCCTCCTCCACGCCTGCGGTGTTTCCATCCGGCACCAGGACCTCCAACTTGTCGGTGATCTCCTTGCGCCGGGCCAGCAGCTCCAGGTACCCCAGCTTCAGTTCGGTAAAGCGATCCGCGGAATCGCAGCCGGCTTCGGCGATTATCCTCTCCACGCCCTGCGCCAGGCCCCTCTCACGCGCCTCCAGCCCCTGCACCTGTTCCTTGAGGGCGGCGAACTCCCTGCCCCTTCTCAGGAAAGCCAGGTAGCGCCCGGGGATGAGGGCGGCGGCGACTATCGCCGCTCCCGCCAGGGAGAGAAAAAGTATGTAGGGTGAAAGCACTACACCGACCGCCCCTACCAGGATAAGGGTTATGCCCGCCACCAGGAGGTAGGGGGCCCATACCGCGTACTGCGCCTTCCTCCCCTCCTCCAGTTTTTCGCGCAGGATGTTCAATCCCTCGGAGACACCGGCACGGCGCAGTTCAATCCCTCCCAGCTCCTCGCGTTTACCCTCGAGTATCCGCTTCAGGTTTCCGTATTTCTCCCGCTCCTCCCCCTGTAATTGCTCATCCTCCTTGATGAGGGCGGCGGCGGATTCCAGGGAATGGTAACGGCGGTGGAAGTCCTCGATATCCTCCTCGATGTCGGCGCGCTCCAGGGAATCCCGCGCCAGGCTCTCCAGCGCTTCCAGCTTGCCCGCCAGGCTTGTGGCCTCCTCGTCTATCTCATCCAGGCGCCGGCGGGCTTCGACCCTTTCATCCACGGCGCGCTTCAGCTCGTCCCGACCGGCCCGGCCCCTCGCGATCTCCTCCTCCACCCGGGTCAGGGGCCCGGGGTTCTTCGCCGTACCCCGCCGACCTTTCAAAAGCTCGCTCAACTCCTTGTTCAGGGACTCCCTCGCCTCCAGGGCGCTCCTCCCCCCCTCCGAGCCGGTTACCGTGGCCTGGAGGCTTTCGCTCAATTCTCTCCTGCCGGCGGCGATCTCCGAGACCTCGTCCTGGCGTATGCCCGCGGTGGAACGGTAGGCGACTTCAGACCCCAGGCCCAGCCACTCCCTGATGTACTCCTCGATCTCGGCAGGATCCGAAGTTTCCCTGTTGCCCCAGTTCAGGGTGGCGCTCTTGGCCGAGAAGTCCTTCACCAGCCGGAAGGTCTCTCCCCCGGCTTCCCCCTCCAATTCCAGTACGAACCCGTCCTTTTCTCCCCAGGAAACGCTCTCCCGTACCTCCCTGCGATTGGAGTCCGCCTTCCAGAAAAGGGCGGCCAGGAGGGCCTGGACCAGGGTGGATTTACCGGATTCGTTCGGACCCTTGACCACGTTTATCCCCTCTCCCAGGGAAAAGCTCGCCTGGCGGAAACGCCGGAAATTACGCAGCGAAAGCTCTTTCACCTTCATTTTCCGTAAGACCTCCCCGCGAGGTGAGCCAGTCCCAGGCGAAGGGCCTCCTCGGCCACCAGGACCTCCTCCCCTTCCCTCCCGGCCATCTCCTCCCCGGCCAGGCGGATAAAACGGCCGATAACCGTTTTATCGGGGTAGGTCTCGACGTCCAGCTCGGAGAACCCGCCGGGAGAGGCCTCGAGGCGGAAGTGGAAAAAGAGCGACGACAATTCTTCTTCCATTTTGTCCCAATCACAACCCGCCCATTCATCGCCCCAGATCCCTCGCACGCGGGCCTCCAGGGCCAGGTCCAGGTCGGCCATTCGCCGCAGGGACGCGTAGAGCTCGGCGGGCCCGCCCAGGTCGCCGGCGTCGAGGTCCGTGCGCAGGAGGCGCCGGCGGCCCACGGGGATGGGCTTAACCCGCGCCGGCGAGCCCTCCTCCAGCTCCACCAGGAGCACCCTTCCTTCCTCCCCCTTGCCCATCTCGAGGGGCTCCGGCGGGCCGCTGTAAAAAGCTGGCACGCCGCCCTGGCTGTAATCTCCCAGGGAATGCCAGTGGCCCAGGGCAAGGTAATCAAGGGCGGCGCCGGCGATGCTCTCCGCCGATACCATCATCTCGTCCCTCTCCACCTTTCCCGGCACCGTATAGGATGCGTGCAGCATGCCCACGCCCCACCGTGAATCATCCGGGGCGCGAAAGCCGCCCAGCACGTCCCTTCCCTCCTGGGAGGTGGCCCTCCCGTACACGGTGAGGTCCAGGCCGTCCAGGGGAAACGGGGCTATCTCCTTTTCCCTGAATATGTGCAGGTGGGCCAGGGAGGTGAGCTCTTTCCCGTCGTACACTCCCCCGGGCTGCAGCCGGTCGTGGGTTCCGGGGGTGATCAGGGTCCAGATGCCCTCGGAATCCAGGCGCTCCAACTGGTAGACCACCTCTCCCACCAGCCCCGGGTGGGGATAGGTGGTATCGAAGAGGTCCCCGGCGATGAGCAGCACGTCCACCTGTGAGGTCAGGGCCAGGTCCACCACCCGGGAGAATGTGGACTTGAGCTGGGCGCGCTGTTCCCGGCCGCGACGGCCCAGGAAACCGAAAACGGCTCCCAGGTGCACGTCGGCGGTATGCAGAAGCCTCAATCCCGCCATGTTCCCTCCTACAATCGCCGGCCCCGTCGAAACCGTCTTTATCCGGTCATGGGCAGTGAGCCGAAGCCGGTGCCAGCGGCGAACCACAATCATTATAAGCCAGGGGAGAGACGTTTGGGGCCTTCGATCTTTCCTCGGGGTCAAGGCTCGGCCGATGGGACCTGCCCCGAATACGGCACCTTCAAGCACCTGTCGCAAGAGCTGGTGACGGTGGAGGACCACCTCGCGGCGGCTCGCAAATACTACAACGGTTCGGTGCGCATTTACAGCACTTTCGCCCAGAGCCTTTCCCAGCACCTGCTGGCCCGTCCCTTCGGCTTCCGCCCCGCCGAGTACTTCCAACTGGAGGAAGGCCGAGAATCCGAGGATTAATAAGGGCTTTGTCCCATTCTGTTACGAAGAGAATCGCAGGGGCGCAATAGTTTGGCGGCCCCTTGGAGATGATACGGCGTCGATTTATATATAGACGGGCTCGACGGTGTTGAGCCCATTACACCCCTCTGCCCCTACGCCTGTCGGGAGCGCTTCAGCGCTTTCTTCTGTTGGCGGGAGGCGATGGAGGCCAGGAAGGAGGGTTCGATCAGCAAGGCCGCTATCATCGCGCAAAACAGGGAGACCGCGGTCATGACGCCGAACCTCCGTAAAGGCGCGAGCCGGGATATACCCAGGATAAGAAAGGCGCCGCAGGTGGTGATGGCCGCGGAGAGCAGGCCCGTCCCCACGTTGCGAACGGTGGTATTTATGGCTTCCTCCGGGCCTAGGCCGTTCTCGTAAAATTCCTCCCGGAAGCGATGGGCCACGTGTATACCGAAATCTATACCCGCCCCTATGACCAGGGAAGCGATCATCACGGTCATGATGTCCAGGGGCCAGCCGATGAGCCGCAGCATACCCAGCTCCAGCACTATGGCGATGAAGACCACGGAAGTGGCGGCCAGGCCGTAATACAGGGATCTGAAGATTACGATCACCAGGAGGGCGCAGAGGATAAGGGCCAGGCCGCTGCTCTGTACCTGGGTGGAAAACAGTTTCTCCACCGCGTCGGAGACTATCACCGGGGTTCCGCTAACCCTGAAGGTCACTGCGGTCCCGGCGCTCATCTCGGCGGCGTGATCCCTCAAGATCTCCGCCATTTCCTTCTGCCCGGTCTCGTTGGTGAAATTTACCTGAAAGGTTATAAGGGCCTTCCCCTCTCCTTCCTTGAACATGACCGAGGTATCGAAGCCCAGCCTGGATTCGACCTCCGCGATGGCGGCTCGGGCCTCCCCCGCGTCAGGGGGAAGACCCCCGTTCAGAAGCTGCAGGATCCCCGCTATACTGTTAACCCGGTCCGCCTTGAAATAGGGGTCGTCCCGGTCCCGGTTGCGGGGGTCGGAGAGAACCGCGTTGGTGAATTCCAGCATTTCCCGGAGCGAATCGGGGCTGAGAATCTCCTCGCTCTCGACCAGCGCGAAGGCCGTATCCTGACCGCCGAAGACCTCCTGTACCCGGTTGAAGGATTCGTAGGAGGGGAGGTCGGAGGGCACGAACCTCCTGAAATCAGCCGAGACGGTAATTCCCGCGGCCAGGACCACGCAGCCCACCATTACCAGACCGGCCACCAGCCAGACCACCGCGCGGTGCCTCTCGGCCAGGACGGAGAGCTTGGCCATGCCCCTGTCCACCCAATCCCAGAGGCGGTACTCCTCGTGGCGGAAACCCGCCTTGCCCTCGCGCCGGCGATCCCTGATCACCAGGGCGGCCGGCAAAAGGGTTATGGAAAGGATAAAGCCGAAGAAAACGCCGCCGAGGCAGAGCAGTCCGAACTGCGTTATGGGAGGCATATCGGAGATGCTGAAGGAGAGAAAACCGAACATAGTGGTGGCCGCGGCCAGGAACACCGCAACCCCCACCGTTATCACCGAAGCGGTGGCCGAGGAGGCGGCGTCGCTCCCCTTCCCCCTCTCCTCGTAGTAACGGGTCAAGATATGGATGGCGTAAGCCACGTCGATGCCCAGCATGAGAGGGATTACGGCCGTACCCAATATATTGTACTTGATGCCCGCGAAACCCATTATGCCGAACACCCAGGCCACGGTGACCAGCACCACCGCCAGGGTGAGGACCACGTCCAGGACCTTGCGGAAGGTGAGAAAAAGCACCAGGACGACGAAGACCAGGGCGATAAGCCCGAGGATAAAGGAATCCCTGGTGATCATATTCTGCAGATCCGCATTGATGTAGTCCTCCCCGGTCACCTCGGCGGTTATGCCCCGTGAGGAGAAATAATCCCTTGTGAAATCCTCGAGGTCCCCGGCATACCTGCTCACTTCCCTGTCCTTTAGGTTCGGGTTTATCTGGACGCTGATCAGGGCATGGCCGCCGTCCTCGCTGATGGATTTCCCCTTGACGAAGTCTCCCCCTTCACCCGCGAGGTACTCCTCGATAGCCTTGCTCGTAATGCCGGAGTAAAAGGGGTTGGGGTTCTCGAGCAGCCATCTGAACTCATCGTTGCGTGCGGGCATGTCCAGGTAGGTATCCGCCCCCAACACGAAATCCTCGTGGAACCCGGGGTACTCCTCGAGCTCTCGGGCATACTTGTAGACGGCCGAGGCGCCTTCCGCGGACCGGAAATCCTTCCCGGAGAGCATTACCTTGATGAACCTGACGCCGCCGAAGCTCCTCTCCACATCCTTAACGGTGGCGATGGACTCGTAACCCTCGGGGAGCATGGACCTCTGGGTGAATTGGGTCTGGATACGGGTAGCCCCCACTACCGCGATCGCCGTGATTAAGGCGATTATGATCAGGACCAGCCAGGGTCTATCGCAGCTGAAAGTGGCGAGCTTCTTGAACAACCTTTTCATTTGTTATTGTCTTTGGTTCCCTTGGTTTCCCTTATAGTCATGTACCTCAAGGCCTGGTTGACGAACTCCGCGACCCTGTAGACATAATCCCGTTTCTCCTCATCCAGGTTTTCCACCTGCCGGGCCAGGACCTCGGCCTGCTTGTTCTGCATCCCCTCCATCCTCCGCTTTCCCGCGGGGGAAAGGGCGACCATTACCTTGCGCCGGTCGGCCTTGTCGCGGGTACTCTTGACCCACCCCTTTTCCTCCAGGGCGTACACCATCCTGCTCACCGTGGAGGGATTGATAAAGAGCATCTTGGCCAGTTCGCCCTCGCTCAGGCCACCGTACATGTAAATAGCTACCAGGGCCGCGTACTGGGAGTAATTGATCTGGTAGCCCTTGAGGACGGCACCGAACTCCCCGTAATTTTCGTGGATGAAGATGAAGACGGCCTCCACCAGTTTGGCGAAGAGATCTTTACCCAGTTCTTTGCTTAATGATAAGTTTGCATTATTCATATTTTTCATTTCACAAACATACTATCCCCCTGGATGCTGCAAGTCAAGCCAAAATTGACCGGGGCAAGCGGGGATGATAGGTTATGACTGTCAGTCATAATTTACACCGGAGATGTTCTCTCGTAAGGGGGGGTGTAGCGGAGGGGCGTTAATGCCGAGGCCGGTTTTGCGAGGATGCCGGGTGATGCCGGAAACGCCGGCAGGAAATAAGCAAAGGTGGTTTGCCCATGGGCGCCGGGAAGAGGGACCCCAAGGCCAAGGTGCGCGGGGTGCGCTTCGCCCAGGACCGCTCCCGCGAAACCTTGCGCCGCATACTGGATGCGGCGGAGGAGGTCTTCGCGGAGAAGGGCTATAACGGGACAACGGCGGCGGAGATCATCTCCCGCGCATGTATAGGGCATGGGACCTTCTGGCTCTATTTCCGCAACAAGGACGACCTCCTCCAGTTCATGCTCAAGGATATGGTGAGCGAGTTCGGGGCCTTCGAGTGGTACCGGGAAAACAACCTGGAGGGCCTTTCCGCCAGATCCCTTCCCGAGGTAGAGAACATAATCCGCGGGGTCATGGAGATCTTCGCCCGTTACTCCACCATTCACCCGCTGATCGTCCGGGCCTCCCTGGAGAGCGAGGATTTTCGGAGAACCCTCGAGGAGCTAAACCAACCCTTCGTGAATATCGTCGGAAGAAAACTGCGCGAGCACCTGGAAAAGGGGTTGTGCCGGGACCTCGACCCGGAGGTCACGGCCCGCATCATCGTGACCATGCTGGAGTACGCCAACCTGCAGTGGGTGAGCGACAACCTCCCGGCCGACCAGGATACCCTGATCCACAACTTGAGTGTCATTATTTACCATACCCTTAACCACTCCTAGGCTGCGGGCTCAAGGAAACCAGGCCGGGAAAGCGTTTCAACCGGAGCCTGGATGGCGTTGGCTGAAGGCCCGCACCTCGCCAAGCACGGTGGGGAAGATGTTATCCCCGCCGGCGATCCCCGTTACGACGTACCGGCGTATGAAGGCGGGCAAAAGGGCGTGCACGCGGGCGAGTAGCACCTCGATCGCGCCCCGGCCAGGACCGCGTGGAACTCCCCCAACTTGTCCGCCGCCATGGTACCCATGTCGTCAGGTTGACCGAGAACAGAAAGAACCTTGGGTCAAACCTCGGGGTCAGCCCGCCGAGCCCGGGCGGTAGACCACGCCGTCATTCCAGTATTTGGATTCGATTCACTTGCTATAATAGGTTGGCTCGTATAAACATGCGTGTTCTTATTCAGGAGGGAGCAGATGAAGGTTATCGTCGTCGGGGCCGGGACGTCGGGCCTGGCCGCCATCCATACCCTGCGCGAGAGGGGCGCGGAGGTAACGGCCCTCGAGGCCAAGGATACCCCCGGGGGGCGTATAGTGGGGGCGCACAAGGAGGGTTATATCCTGGACCTGGGCGCCCAGTTCTTCTTCAAGTTCTACGACACCGCCTTTCAGCTCTGCCGCGAGCTGGGCTTGGGAGAGGATATCGTACCTTACCCGTTTAAGACGGCCATCTGGAAAGATGGCCGTTTAAATGCAGTCACGGTCGCCATGGACCCCAGGGTCCTGTGGAAAGACCGGGCCGATTTGCTGCGCTTTCGCCTCTTTTCCCCCAAGGGGATGCTGCAGGCGGCCCGCATCGCTCCCCTGATCGCCAAGAGGCACCGCGACTTTCACTTCATCGACTTCCAGAACATGCTCGACCTGGATGATGAAAGCCTGGCCGGGCTGGCCCTGCGCCGCGCCGGCGACGAGGTCCTGGAGTATCTTTTCCAGCCGATAACTTCCTGCCTGACCCTGGGGGAGCCGGAGGAGGTCGGGGCGGGATATGGCATGACCCTCCTCTGGTATTCCCTGCACGGCCTGTTCACCCTGAAAAAGGGCATCGGGTCCCTGGCCGATCGCCTCTACCGGGAGTGCCGGGACGCGGTGCGCCTCTCCACGCCGGTTAAGCGCGTCGTCATCGAGGGGGGTGCGGTCAGGGGAGTGGAGACCGACCAGGGATTGATGGAGGCCGACGCGGTCATCTGCTCCACCACCTCCACCGCGGCCCTCAAGCTCATGCCCGATCTGCCCAACGGGCTGCGGGCACCCCTGGAAAAGGTGAGCTACAGCGCCTGCTGCCACGTGATGTTCGGCCTGCGCGACCGCCTGCTCCCGCAGGGATGGTACGCGGTGGGCCTCCCCCGCCTGGCCGGTTCCTCCATGGCCGGCTTCACCGACAACTCCATCAAGTCCCCCTACTACGCGCCTAAGGGTGGGGGGATAGTGCATTGTTTCACCTTTGGAAAACACGCCTTCGAGCTAAACCGCATGGCCGACGACGAAGTTTTTTCGCGGCTCAAGGGGGAGATCAGGCGGTTTATCCCGTCCATGCCCGAGGAACCCCTGTTCTCCGAGATATACCGCTGGGACGAGGCGGTATGCCTTTCACCCCCGGGCATGCTCAAGGTGATCAACCGCATGAAGAGGGAGAACTACCGGGACGTAAGGGGGCTTTTCCTGGCCGGGGAGTACATGTACATGCCCTCGGTGGACGGCTCCCTGCGCAGCGGCATCGACGCCGCCGAGGCCGCCTTGCGAGGTTAGAGTGAGGGGTCAAGAGAGCTTCTCGCGCTCCAGGGAGGGGTCATCCGCGTCCTTTCGCTGCCGCACCCGGCAGGCGGAGGATACTCAAGTGGGAATCCCCAGGCGCGGCAGGACCACCGCGCTCAGTACGAGCCAGACAACAACGGCCAGGATTATGAAAAGTATTCCCATGATGTTACCAGCTTCGGACCGGACCGGACCGCTACCAGGGACGTCATGTGGAGCGAGTGCCGCATTGGTCGTTCAGCGGCCCTCTCTCGATGCCACCGAGACCGATCACGGAGTATAACTTCCGCACCCTTCCCGATCCGCACTTGGGGCAGGCCATCTTCTTTATATCCGCCTCATCGGCATTGCGGAAAAAAGCGTCGAAACGATGGCCGCACTCCTCGCATCGATACTCGAATATAGGCATATCAACCTCCTTGCTCCGAGATATAGCGCTAATATATATCGACCCCGGTAAGCCGACAATGATGTAGCTCAATCACTCCGACCCGCACGTAGATGGCAGATCGGCGTCTTTATACCCTACCTTTAATATAGGTGCCCTGCTCTTATCCTCTGATGTTGCCGCGCCCAAGGGCAGCCCGGGAACGCCGTATTTATTTTCCTCTGCATTCCTGCTCTTATGCCCCAAAACCGTGTGCGAGCGCGGCTCGTCTACCGCCTGCGAATATAGCAATCCAACCCAAAAGCCGAAATTTTCACCCTTAACGCCTTAAAGGTCTATGTTTTATTTCCGATTATCTAGATGCGGGGAAACACGCAAAACCGGGGCGGACAAAGGCCCAATTTGCCGAGTGTAGGCGGCGCAAAGAGGAGTTCAAAATGATATCTCGCAAAAAATACCGGGGCCTATCTTTCCCCGCACTTATTTTTGCCCTGACCCTGGCGGCCCTCCTCGTTTTCCCCGCCTTGTCCGTAGCGCAGCCC
>Ga0315282_10010247_pt1 | contig 14743 bp, 7 predicted proteins | sample YL17G07_20_MG_FD_203693 | JGI IMG/M metagenome (GOLD analysis project Ga0315282, IMG submission 203693) | Sediment microbial communities from Yellowstone Lake, YNP, Wyoming, USA - YL17G07_20 | ecosystem: Environmental > Aquatic > Freshwater > Lake > Sediment | place: USA: Wyoming | collected...
TGCAGGTTGAACCTGCATATAAGTATTATGAAGGCGTTATTTCACTGGGCAAGAAAGAATGATGTTCTTGAAAGTATCCCAAATATTGATGCTATCTCAAGAGGAAAGATCGTTCATCGGGAAAAATTCACTTTTGACCCGGAACAGATCAACAAATTGCTATCTGCTGCTGATGTAAAAATGAGAGCCATGATATGGTTAGGTTTAAATTGCAGATTTGGATGTACAGATTGTTCGGAGCTCAAGTGGATTGATTTGGATCTTGTCAATGCCAGAGTTAAACTGCCAAGAAGAAAGACAGGAATCTTAAGGGATTTGCCATTATGGCCGGAAACTGTTGAATCGCTTGAAAAAATTCCGAGGACAGGCAAACTTGTCTTTTATACATCCAGAGGTAACCCATATATATAGACACTGTTAAAGACTGATGGAAACGGCAATGGGAAATATACAACCCTAAATACAATCACGACCAAATTTTCAAGGCTGATCAAAAAGTCAGGTGTTGATGTTCCCAAAGGAACGGGTTTCTATACCCTCCGAAGAACTGCTGCCACTATTGCAGCAAGATCAGGTGACCCGTTTGCTGTTCAACGGCTTCTTGGCCATGCAGATTTGCAAATGGCAACAAGGTATGTACAGGATGTTTCTAAGCAAACGGACAGAGTTATTGAAAATAGCAGGATATATGTCTGTCAGATTAAATCTTGACTACCTCATCTGGTGCAATGCCGTTAGTAAAAAGCAGAGCTGCTCAACAACCGCAGTCTTTCAAGTACTTGGATAGAGCTCATCCCAAACTTGGAACACAGCCGTACAATAAATACCTGCCGTTTTCCATTTACCGCAACTAATTGAGTTTCTTGAGTATGATCCTTTTGAAACCGGCAAAAAAGCCGATTAACGCAGAAAATCGGAACGGGATCCGTACCCTCTTTGTCAAAAGTATAAAAGCAAACGGTTATACTTAGGCCCTACCACTAATGTGCTAAAGGCCAGCCGGGTCGCTGACCAAGTTGAAAAACCATATCCCAAAGTCATAGGATTGGTTTGTACGGCCTGTCTCATCTGGTGGAGAAACTCCGGCGTGGCTCGACAGGGGCGGGCAGGGTAAGGAGCGGCAAGTATGGGGCTTTTATTTTGCTTATGATTCTATCGGAGTAAAAATGTATGGAGGAAGATAACAAATTACCAAGATAATTGTTTCGAACATAATACCGTTACTACCGTTATTGGTGGGTTTGTATTACCTATTCCAGGGTGAACTTTTTTGGTCAGGGATTCCCTTTTTTTGTAGGAGTTTTAATTGGCCTTTTTAGATTACCGTTTGCTACAGTTCTTATTCTGTGCGGAATCATAATCATATTAGTTTTCTATAAAGAGACCGTTCTTTTGAGAATAGTGGCGTTGATTTCGCTTGTCGTATTACTGCATGACATGACGTCACTAATTAGGTTAGTGGTTAGTAGAAAATATTCCATATTCTTCAATAAATCTGAGGCTAAAAATCTTATGGCTCGCATGAGGGAAGGCGAGATAACATATAAGCTGTGGAATAAGTTTAAGCTCAAATTGAAAAGGAAATGACGGCAAAGCCAATTATGGCTTTGCGCTTTTTGCTTTCACTTGAATCAGTTCGTCTGTTCTTATCAGGAAATAAGTGATGTGCCTGGATTTAGGGCACGGGTGTTGTTCCAATAAGCTCTATCTCCGCTAATTGTACTGAATCAGCAGCAGCTTCGTTCCTGACCTCTGTAATCTCCAGGCGGTAAATGTTGTATCCGGTGCTATTGGTGAACGAGAATGAACGCTTCTGGAAACGAGCGGTAAAGAGCTCACCGGTTTTCGTATCCAGAGTGACCCAGCTCGACCCGCCGTTATTGGAGCCCAGGATGTTCCAGTTCATCGGGTCCCTTTCCTGAGCATCGTTAGCTGATGTAAGCGTATACTCCGTAACGACGGCCCTTTTGTTAGTAGCATACTGATATTGTATCCAACTGTAAGTCTTTGAAAAATCAAGCCACTTGGTACTCGTACTGTTATCAAAGGCCTTAGCTTTGCCTTCACTTGGCGGGTTTTCACCTCTTGCGCTGATAGTGCCTGTCCCATCATCTGTGGTGTCCGAGAGACCTGCGGCTATAGTTGTGAAACTCCAGACCTCGCCGGTGGTAGTACCGTTTGCATTTTTTTCATCGATGCGCCAGTAATAAGTTGTATTGTTGGCCATTGTACCGGTATCAAATGTTGTTGTTGTCTGGTTTCCCCTAAACGTGCCGGGACTTGCGGTTCCGAAATATACATCGTGAGATGTTGCATCATTGCCGGCCGTCCAACTTAGATCAGCATTTATACTAATACCTGAAGTGCCATTGGAGGGATTTGGAGAAGAAGCCCGAGCAGGTAATCGGACTTTGAGCCAATTTTCGCAAAAAACAAACAGGTCATTGAAATCTACTATACCGTCGGGAATTGGTTGGGGAGCTACATCGGCAAGCGTTTCGGTTTGATACCAGTATCGGGCGAAGATGGCAAAATCCTGGAAATCCACTCTGCCGTCGCCATTGAAATCGACGTTAGAACTAAGCGGGGCCTCAACTAATTCGATGCCGCTGCCTGTACCTAAATTGCGGGAGTATTGCTTGTAGGTCGGATTGTTCCAGTGCTCGTGGACGCCAAGACTTGATAATCGAATTCCGTCATGTTCGGGGTCGTAAAATGTCTTTGAGCAAGGGTCATTCGCCTGTGCCGCCTCGTGGAGATAATCATCGGTCCCATCGTGAGCAGGGCCGCCGGTATCAGGCCATTCGTTGACAAGAAAATCAAAGGCTACCGAGTCCATGGCCACCTGGTCCTGAGAGACAAAAATGCTTGAAGGCCAGTCATTATTAAACGGCGCCGTCTGCCATTTTATAGGATACTTATAAGATTTCCCGTGCTGGCCGCCATATAATCCGTCAACAATGCAAAGAAGCGTTTTACCGCCGACATCATGATGTCCCATTAAATCTACCATAGGCCTGTAATTGCCGCTTCCGGAAACAGTAAAGGGAGCATCATCGTGCAAACTATAATATAATGTAGTATTCGTAGTAGGGCCTCTAAGAGAGCCGTAATGGTTCTTTCCGCAAACAGTGATTCCCCCCACGTTGTAATGACCTTTTAGATTGGGCAGATTAATAAAGTATTCAGCATCCACATACGATTGCAAAACATAGTCCTGATTTTTGCCGTTGGCGTGCGTGGTACTCCAGTAAAACGGCACAGTGGATTTGACGGCCTGAGTGCGGTTATACCAGCCGAGATAATCCAGATAATGAACATCCGGGAAATCAGGGTGAATCATGTCATAAAATTCATTGCACCAAAGGCACGTTGGGTCACCGATGGTAATATCAGACTGGGATACGCCGATGACGTTTACAAGGTGGTCGAGCAGCGCATATATAATTTGAGGTGAGCAGTTCGGATAATCAGGATGATGGTTGACAAAATTATAATCGGGAACAGGCGGAGCGCTATCATTAACACCAACTGCAATCATATCAACAAAATTTACCTTGATGACGATTTTTTCGCCGCTTGTGTATCCGACGTTTCCCTTGCCCTGTTGTTGATTAAAATATCGAAAAATAGCGTCCCATGCACTCGAAAGGTCCATCTCGCCCGCCAGTGAACAAATGGCATCCTGCATCATCAAATTAACATGCTGCTGACTGGTATGGTCAGGCTGCCACCAGTGGCCATCGCCCGGACCATTCCAGGTAGTAGCATTTGGGTCATGCACCCAGACTACTCGGCCTGGATGAACTCCTTTGGCGACTCCTATGGGGCTATTTGCAGGCGATGAGCCGGCGGCCTTTACCTGTTTATCCGCATTGAATGTCAGCGCAAGCCATACACACCCGACACTGACTATCACGCACAATAATCCAGCAAGGTAGCGCGAACGTGAAAAATGACTTTTTGCCCTGCGAAAGACTACCGCCGAACCGCCCAAACCCAAAAGCCAGACGATAAAACTCGATGCAAGCGGGAAAGCGACTCGCTGGCAGGGATAAGCCGCTCGTGAGGGCTTTGGGATGACGCGGATGAGAAACCATACAAGGCAGACCAATCCTGAAACAGGCCACAACCATCGCAGCCAGCGATACTTAGACGCATCCTTAACAGTTTTGCCGGTTCCGGTGCAATTCGTGGACGTTTACCCACCTCCTTCGTTTTGAACTTCCGATATATATAATCGGACACTTTCCATATCAAACACTTGGTTACGCAATGAAGCCTCTTAATTCCACTATAATACCAAAATCTTCTTTAAATTGCAAAAGTTTTAAGCCGTTTTACAGCAGTTTTTTTTGTTAAAGTCACCAACAACTCAAATTATTGCGGGGCAATAGCATTGCAATTAGGACGGCGCAGGATAAAACATGGCAAAAAATTAAGATTTATACATTGGGACGATGGGCAAGCTGCCCGAAGAAAGCAGGTGGAAAATGAGGATGCATCGTAATTTTATGGCGGCCGTCGCGGCGAATTTGAAAGATTTCGATGCCGGATTGTTTGATTGTGTCGGGGTCTTTAGAAAGTTTGTTTGCGCTGTCTCTTGCGCCGAGCGTGATAACCGGCTGATGTTCAGTGATGAATATGGTATCTTTTCCCGTGCCGGCCAGCAGACTCTGTAGTGCATTTTCCTGCAGATTCAATACGGATTGATAATCTTTTAAGCCGCAGTCGATTATTCGGGTGGAAGACATTAAGATGAAATATAAAAAATAAAAAATACAAATAAAAATTAAAAAATCGCCCCGATTTATCGGGATTCCACATCTTTTATTTTTGGTTTTCTTCTTTCAAGAAGCACCTTGCCTGATGGAGTGGAGGCGAGGTTAAGAAAAAATAGCCGCAGAATCGGTCGGAATATTTTATTGCGTGTTCCTGCGATTCTCGTTACAAAGCAGGGTGTTTTAGAGTGTCTAATTTGAAACTGTGCCCATAGGAGCTTAATTGTTAACCTCCAAAATGGAAAGGAGCCAGAAAGATGAGCATCGCCAAATATCGTTTAACCATTATTGTTGTATCCAGTTTGATGCTTTTTGCAAATATGTGTTTCGCAAAGGCCGCCGTGGCTGAGAAATTCAGGCTAACTCGCCAGCAGGTTATAGAACAAACCATGAAGCCATACGAGGGACCAAGCGTAAAGGGTGTCGATACCACCACGCTAACGGGTAAGGTAATGTGCGGCTATCAGGGCTGGTTCGCCTGCCCGGACGATGGCTCCGAATGGGGCTGGGGACGCTGGGGGAAAAAAGATAAATTTGAGCCGGGAAGCTGCGAAGTCGATTTCTGGCCAGACATGAGCGAATGTGATAAGGATGAAAAGTACCCGACAAACTTTCGGCACGCGGACGGCAGCACCGCCTATGTCTTTAGTCCTATGAATCGAAAGACGGTATTGCGTCATTTTAAATGGATGCAGGATTACGGCATTGACGGTGCCTTTGTTCAACGGTTCGGTAGAAATACGCTCCTTGCCAAATTGCCGTATCATTTCAATACCGTTCTTAATCATTGCCGCGAAGGCGCAAACTTGTACGGCAGGACATACGCCGTGATGTATGACCTGTCAAAGCTCAAAGCCGGAGAAATGGATGACGTCATTGAGGACTGGAAGCTACTGGCAGGCAAAATGAAAATTACCGAAGACAAGGCTTATCTGCATCACAACGGAAAACCCGTAGTGGTGGTCTGGGGAATCGGGTTCAACGATAAAAGAAAGTACACTCTTGGGGAATGTGCCGACCTAGTGAATTTTCTGAAAAACGACCCCAACTATGGCCAATGCACCGTGATGATTGGTGTGCCTACATGGTGGAGAACGCTCTATAATGATTGCGTCAATGATGAAAAGGTCCTTGAAATCGCTCGCGCCGCCGACATCATTAGTCCCTGGATAGTGGGTCGATTTGGCAAAATAGAAGATGTTCCGGGCTTCGCCCGAAATATCTGGGACGAAGATATTCAGTGGTGCAAAAAATACGGCAAGGAGTATCTGCCCGTAGTGTTCCCCGGTTTCAGCTGGCACAACCTAAAACCCGATAGCCCGCTGAATCAGGTTCCACGGCAGGGAGGGCGCTTCCTCTGGAAGCAGTTTATCGAGGCCAAAAAGGCAGGTGCAACTATGATTTATGTGGCTATGTTCGATGAAGTCAACGAAGGAACTGCAATCTTTAAGTGTACAAACGACCCGCCTGTGGGAAAGTCAAAATTTTTGACCTACGAGGGCCTTCCGAGTGACCACTATTTATGGCTCATCGGCCAGGGCGGAAAAATGCTCCGCGGCGAAATTAAGCTTACCGAAGAGCTTCCGAAAAGAAAATAACTAAAAGCCTGTAAAGGAGAAACGGAATGGACAAGCTGACTTACAAATTGGGCTCAGTAATACTTGCGGCATTGTTGTTTATAAATACCGGTTATGCGAAAAATGACAGGGTCGAGGGCAGAAACTTAACCCGCCAGGAAGTAATAGCGAAAATGAAACCGTACGATGGGCCAACTGTCAAAGGCGTTGATACCAGTACGTTGACAGGTAAGGTAATGTGCGGCTATCAGGGCTGGTTCACCTGCCCGGACGATGGCTCCGAACAGGGCTGGGGCGGCTGGGGAAAAAACGGCAAATTTGACGCAGAAAACTGTGCCGTCGATTTTTGGCCTGACATGAGCGAATATGATGAGGATGAAAAGTACCCGACATCCTTTCGGCACGCAGATGGCAGCACAGCCTACGTCTTTAGTTCTATGAATAAAAAAACCGTGCTCCGTCATTTCAAGTGGATGAGTGATTATGGTATTGAAGGTGTCTTTGTCCAGCGTCTTGCTCCTCAGATAGCCCCGGAGAAAGAACTCATTCTCTGCAACCATATGTGGTGGTTAGCCACTGCCCCGAGAACATGGCAGCCGTTTGATACCGCTAAACTCAATTTCCGAAATACTGTTCTTGCACATTGCCGCCGGGGAGCAAACCAGTATGGCCGGGCCTACGCCGTAATGTATGACCTCTCAGGACTAAAGGCCGGACAAATTAACAGCGTCATCGACGACTGGAAACTACTGGTTGACAAAATGAAGCTAACCAAAGACCCCCAGGACAAAGCATACCTCCGCCACAACGGCAGGCCCGTAGTGGCAATTTGGGGAATCGGATTCAAAGACAATCACGAATACACTCTGGACGAGTGCGCCAAGCTGATAGATTTTCTAAAGAACGACCCGGACTACGGAGGCTGTATCGTAGTACTCGGCGTGCCCACCTGGTGGCGAACACTCTACAATGATTGTGTAGATGACAAGATGCTCCATAAGATTGTTCTTATGGCTGACATCGTCAGTCCATGGACAGTCGGACGCTTCAACGCCACGGATGATATCCCAGGCTTTGCACGCAACATCTGGGCCGAAGACCTCAAGTGGTGCAAAAAGAACCACAAAGAGTATATGCCCGTGGTTTGGCCGGGATTTAGCTGGCATAATATGTTTCCAATAAGGTCGCTAAATCAGTTCCCGAGATTAAAAAGCCAATTGCTATGGAAGCAGTATACAGAGGCAAAAAAAGCCGGTGCAACTATGATTTTTCAGGCTATGTTCGATGATTTGGGCGAGGGTAACGCGATATTCAAGTGCACAAGCACCCCACCTGTGGGCCGGACCAGCTTCTTAACCTATGAAGGCTTACCAAGCGACCACTATTTATGGCTGGCAGGTCAGGCGGGAAAAATGATGCGAGGCCAAATCGAACTACTTAACTGTGTAACAGGGAGCAGTATACCATACCGTTCATATCGGTGCATCACTGGACTCTCAGGTTTCCAATGCTGGTCACGTTCGGGGAATTGACCGGCATCTGGGATTCGCTGGTATTGATAATATTTGCAGTAAATTCCGCAGTTGCATTGGGGTCTATCAGCAGAAAAGTGTTCACATAATTTGTTACATTCCCGCCTATACAGCTTAAATCGGCAGTGCCTCGCACATCATAGGCCACGGCACCCGCCTTGACAATATGGAACAGTTGCAGGTCAAGATTGCCGCTGTTGACAACCGCGCTGTGGTCGGCGATTCCCCAGCAGGCCGTGTTGAACAGCCGGAAAGTATCCTCAAAAGAATTGCCAACCTCAATATAACGTCCTTTTACGCTGTCAACAGTAACAAGCTGAGTATTGATAAAGTCCAATCCTGCAGAACCAATATCATCAATCTGTAAAGACCTTGTCGCCTGGTCGACTCCCATTCCCATACAGTATCCTGACGGGCCGAAACCGCCTTCTTCAATCAGATGCACGCCATAGAGTGCGCCAAAAACAAAATTCTGATGAAGAACCTCGCCGGACATATTGCCGAAAATATATGGTACAGAATTATTCCATAGGTATTGATGAATGCCGTCAGATGCGTTTGGCGGAATGCTTTCATAATATGCCGATGCGTGGGTAAAAGAGGATGGATTGAACTGGCAGTTATGAATCTGGCCGTCCACGGAACCTGCACCTACATGAATTCCTGTCTTTAGTGCCGTGGACTGGATGTAATCGACATAATGATTGTCGCAACGATAGGTAGCCAGGTCAAGCAGCTGATAAGGAATCGTCGCTGCGACGTTAATCACATAAACATTCGCTCCCAGTCCGCGAATCATAAACGGGTATGGCACCAGGCCGTAATTGACCGTATCACCGGCATCATATATTTGTTCAGGATAGTGGAAGGTAAGTCCCCGGATACCGGCTCCGGATTCAATCTGAACAAAAGGCGTTCCATTTTCCTGATTGCGCCCCGCGTAAATGTTAAGCACGCTGCCTCTTGCCGACGTATTATGCGGAACATCGAATACCCCTCGCAATTCCACTCCTGCAGGAATCACTAAAGTGCCGTTGAGCCGATAGTCTCCGCCGGGGACAAACACGATGCCTCCGCCGTTTGACGCTGCTGCTGTCAGAGCAGCTTGGAAAGCGGTCGTGTCATCGGTTGCGCCGTCGGCTTTGGCGTTATACGGGTATTCTGTAACTACAAAGACGTCCGATTTGGCCGGTTTAAAATCCCGCTGGGGCTTTTTATAATCATACGCAGGCAGCGGGGCGACATTCTGGTCGTTATGGTCGATATATACGGGGTACGATGTATTATTTATAATCTGGGGAGTGCCGCTGAACCTGTTGCCGAGAATTGAGGCGCCTCTGATATTACTTCCAAGTTCAATGTGGCTTGTTACAGTGCTGCCAAAATCGGAATTGACAACGGTCAAATAACCACCGTGGACCTTTACGGCGCCCTGCTGGAAGTTGCAGTTTTGCAACAATACTTTAGCGATACCCTCATTCAGAACGGCTTTATCAGAGGCATCTATCGAACAACTGTGGAACAAGGCAGGTTGCGAGGCGCTGGCGCTGAAGTGAACACCCACCTGAGCCTGTTCGATATTGCATCTGGACAGAAGGACGCCGGGATAGGAGTCGTCTTCAAAATAAACGCCTGTTTTGCAATTTCGGATTGTGTAGGCATAGCACTGTCCGTTGGGATAATAGCCGTCATATCGAGATGGCAATGCCGCCAGACCGATATTGTATCCCTCAACGGTTACATACGCCGAATATGACCAGTCGATACGGCGGATAATTATGCCCGTGCCGTTACTATATATCCATTGAGCATGCTCATTTGCCGCCGGGGAATTAGGCAGGCCGGAATACCGCCAGAAATCCGGCGCGAAATGAACCGTCTCAATCCGTCCAATATCCGCGAGGCAGTCGAATTCAATTCCTGTTTTCAAAGGCGTTCCATAGACGTTGCGAGCAAACGGACAGGCCGTTATGGAATTATTGTAAGTGGTAAATCCGATGTAGGCATTGACGAAGGTTACATTTTCGACCGTATGATTATTCCCTGAAATGCGCTGAATTGCAGGAGGATACGGCCGGATATCGTTCGGAAGCTGCTCCGGATACCAGATTGCAAGCCCTTTGACACCCGAACTATTGCTCAACCCGATAAAAGGTGCAGCGTTAGCGTCTCCGCGTCCAGCATACGCCTGCAGAATAGTTCCGCCAATCGGACTTCCGATTTGCGGCTTCTGCCATTCGCCCCGCAGTGTAACTCTGCTTGGAATTGTAAGATTTCTGCTGATTTTATAATTGCCTGCCGGCAGGAATAAAGTTCCGCCGCCGAGATTGCTGACGGAGGTCAAAGCCGACTGGATGGCGTCGGTTACATCGGTTACGCCGTCGGCAACAATTCCAAAATCATCTGCCCAATATGGAGTAAGTATCATATCGTCTGTCGGATATTGAGTTGTAACCACATGCCAGTTCATCACAATGCCTTTCATCCAGTTCGCGGCAAGTATGGCGAAATCTCTAAAATCCACCTTGCACCATTCGTCAAAATTGGCATTGCTTCCACAGTCCTGATATAGCCAGTCTTTTACAAATAGAGCCAGGTCGTCAATATCGACGTCAGAATCTTTGTCAATATCGCCTCCGACCGAAGCGATTGCCGTAACTGTAGTTTTTCCTGCATTTGCTATATTATATTCATAGACGATTTTCCCGGCTCCGCCGAAAGCCGTAAACCAGCCGCTGTTGATATAGCTTTGAATAATTGCCGTCTGGTCGCCGTTTATAATCAGTGTGCCGCCGGTTATATCGAGGGAACAGGACGATGTCATTGAGAAAGAACCGGCCGTTATCGTACCGCCGTCCAAATGTGCAGCCCCTGAGCCGCCGGAAAAACCAAGACCGAATCTGCCGGGAGCACTTATGGTCCCTCCGTTTATCGTAAGAGTTCCGCTACTTGTGTAGCCTATCCACAGATGGCCGGCACCCGCGGTAAAATAGCCCAGATTTATAGTCCCGCCGTTCATCGTAAATGTGCCGGGCCTGCCGGCCTCTTCAACGCCAATCATAAGCCACTCACCGACATCAAGGCTGCCGCCGTTCATTATCAGATTTGCGCCTCCGGTTGCTCCAACGCGTATTTGAAAACCGGTTGCCGCAATCGGCGAGTTAATGATTGGAGATGCTGCCGCTGTGTTAATTGAAATAGTAGTGCTGATGTCGGGAACGCCGTTGGGATTCCAGTTTGCAGCGGTTGACCAGAGATTATCTCCGCCGCCGTTATCCCATGACACTACGGCTCCTGCTACTGCTGTAACTGTGGTTTTTCCTGCGTTTGCTATATTATAATCATAGACAAGTTTCCCACCTCCGCTAAAAGCGGTAATCTGATGGCTGGCCTCATAGCTGCTTATGGTTGCGATTTGATTGCCGTCTATAATCAGTGTGCCGTTGGTAATGTTCAGCCTGCCGCCGCTTGTTATATTTAACGCACCGGCCGTAATAGTGCCGCCGTCCAGATATACGCGGCCTGTGCCGCCGGTCAGCTGAGCAATTCCGAGCGTACCGGCACCGGCGACTGTAATAGTGCCGCCGTTCATATCCAGAGTGCCTGTGCCGCTGAATCCGACATACAGGTTGCCGCCGACACTAACAGAGCCGGCACTCATTGTAAATACCCCGCTATTAGTCGCGCCGTAGCCTAATATAAACCAGTTGGTTGTTGTAAGACTGCCTCCTGTCATATCAAGGGTATCATGTGAGCTCGCCCAGTCGCCGAGGACTACCACGTCGGCTGTCGCAGTTGTGCTTGAATCGATAATCGGGCCGAGGATTGCCGCGTTCCTGATTGCGGCCTTATCGGCAGAGGTGGGAACAGCGCCGCCGTTCCAGTTGGCTGTGGTACGCCACAGACGGTCGCCGCTGCCGTTAGTCCAATCTCTATCCTCCGCTGAGACATTAACAGCCAAAGAAAGCAGGAGCATCCCGCCCAACACTATTGCTATCTCCCTTATTTTTTTCATCAGCTTAAATTACGGCCAATAACCAGTATCAAGCCATACGCCGGCAAATTCACCGAGGTCTTTTGAATCAACTATGCCGTCCTTGTTGAAATCACCCGGATATATTTTAAAAAGCTCAAAGGTGTCTATGACCTCGTTATTGTAATTCAGAATAGTTTGACTTGTCAGATGAATGCCGTCGATCGTAATGCATGTTACGGCCGTCTTCTTGTCGGCATTAGCAGGGTCAACTAATTTGGTTTGCGTGTCACCGTACACGTAAACAAAATACTCGTTGGGCGCACCGTTATTGAATTCCGCTCCGCCCATACCATTTGTGATATACAATGTCCTTTGGCCTTCGGGTACCACTACTCCTGCCTTAATCGGATACGATCTCTCATAAAGGTGGTTGTGGCTGGCAAAGACAATATCGACGCCGTACTCATCAAATACCGGCCCCCATGCGGCAATCTCATCTTCACGGTTGGAATGACCCGAATTCGTGTACATAGGCGCGTGCATAAAGGTAAAAATCCATTTGATATTCGGCCTTGTTTTGGCCGCCGTCAAATCGGCTATGAGCCAGTTCTTCTGCTGAACTAAATTTACCTGATAACTCGACAAGCATACAAAATGTGCATTGCCGTAGTCAAAGCTGTACACCCTGCCGTTATTGCCCGGTATGCTGCTGTTTGTATTTGGATATGCGTCGGTATAAAAATCATTCCAGTAATAGTACGTGCCGCCCTGAACATCGTGCCCGCCCAAAGTATGCATAACGATTTTGGATTTGGTGAGATTGCCTTCGATCCCGAAGAAGTCCGGCCAGTACTTGCCAATCGCTTTTAAGTTTGCTCCGTCCCAGACAGTATCGCCGCCTTCAATCGCGAAATCAACGTTTTGCGTCAATATCCAATCGCACAAAGCTCCATGGCGGGTGTAATACGGTTCATCGGCATTCATTGTGCCGCGAGGGTCTCCGTAATATACAAAACTAAACGAGGTCGTATTCGGGTCAGGGGCCGTAGTGAATGTATTGTCAGAGCCGGTCGTGCCATCGCTCGAACGTATCCGATAATGATACGTAGTCCCCGTCTCAAGACCCGTAAGCTCGACATGGTGATAGTTTACTAATGCAGGGACATTTACCGTCGAACCATACGAATCCGTAAGGCCGTAATCAACTGAACTGTCGCCGGTCGCCGCCGGATTCCACCAGTTGACCATTATCGAGTTAGTCGGATCGTTTCTCCATGTCAGATAAGGATAAATTCCCACAGGGTCACCGGTTGTAAAACTCCACACATCGCCGGTAACGATGTTAGGCTCGTTAACTTCATCAATTCGCCAGTAATAAGCAGTATTTGGCGTAAGAGTAGGCGGAGTGAAAGTTGTGGCCGTCTGATTGCCTTGGAATGACATCGGAGGATTTGCAGTGCCGAAATAAACATCGTGTGACACAGCACCCTGACCCGGATACCACGCTAAAGTGATTCCGCTGATAGGCATGCTGGTAGCGCCGTTAGGCGGACAATATTGAGAAACGACGATGGAAGCCTTGGTATTTGCTGTCGCGGTTGAAGCGGAACCTGCTATTAAGCCGCCCGTCAACATCACCCATACAAGAACGGTTTTCGCCTTTTTGGAAATTTGACCATTTTTCATTTTACTGTCCTCCTAAAAACATTCATCTCGGTCTTGTTTTTGTCAGGTCACCCTAAGAGTTGCAGAGCTGAATGTGATTAGCGGATATTATACAGTGTTTCAAGGGGACTTGTCAAGTTCAAAGAATTAATTACTTTATGAGGCAACAATAGGAAAATTAAAAAGAAAAGGCCCCGCTGTTACGCAGGGCTTTTTAATATCAAGAACAGTTAAGCAGCAAAAAGCAATTTCAATTATTCTCGTCTCTGTTACTGCCAAGTTGACAAAACAACCGGTTTGAGATGCGACCAGACGATAAGACTCAATGGCTTTTGCGCATCGCAGGATTATCCTGCCGTTCTTCGTCGCATCGGTTACATCGACATCGAAACAAACAAAAAGTTCATATTTTTAACAAACAACTTTACACTGCCGGCTCTGACAATTGCACAGCTTTACAAGTGCCGCCGGCATTGGTCCAATCTCTATCCTCCACTGAGACATTAACAGCCAAAGAAAGCAAAACCGCAGAAACTAAAGAGAGCGCCAAAAACACTTTCCTGTTCATGTCAAAATCTCCAGAAAATATTGGGACAAAATCCCCCGGCGCAGATTACCTATATTATACCTTTTTTGCCTCTCAGTGCCAAGTAAATTATCTCCGTTTTCCGCCTGTTAAACGCAGGTTATGGCCGAAAAGCCCCAAAGTTTGAGTTTTCTTGTACTATTTTCTTGTACTGTTGTTAATGTACTGTCAAACAGGTAGGAAAACAGCCCAATGGTTTGGCAAATATGGGCGTTGCAATATCCAGGCGGATTACCAAAATAAAAGCCCTTTGCCGATTATCTTTTACAACCGCACTACAACTGAATGGCTCGTTATCTGCTAATTCCGCAAAAATAATTATCTTGTAAGTGTTGTCATATCAGATAGTTAGAAAAATTAAAAAATTGGCAAACATTTTATATAACCTATTGCTGGATAAAGTCGGAGAGCATGCGAGTTGGGAATTGACCGTGAAACGGTCACACGATACTTCAAGCTGGAACAATTAAATCCAAAACCAGCCAGCAATGCGCCCATCGGCCATAAAATCGTCGCCAATGGATGCATCAACCATTAAGCCGCTCTCAGCCATTATGAAAACTGCCATTCCCGCCAAAGTCCCCCCCCCAAATCCATGAAAATATGAACAGAGAGCATCTTCAGGT
>Ga0315282_10010248_pt1 | contig 14740 bp, 12 predicted proteins | sample YL17G07_20_MG_FD_203693 | JGI IMG/M metagenome (GOLD analysis project Ga0315282, IMG submission 203693) | Sediment microbial communities from Yellowstone Lake, YNP, Wyoming, USA - YL17G07_20 | ecosystem: Environmental > Aquatic > Freshwater > Lake > Sediment | place: USA: Wyoming | collected...
CGCCCGGGCCATCGCCATAATAGACGGGCGCGGCATCCCTGTTGTTGAACCAGTAGTTAGCGTTGAACGCCGTGTTGCGCTCGTAGTCATAGAGGCTGCCGTGGAATTCGTTGTTGCCCGAGCGCGTACGAACCTGATCTGAACCGCGCCGGCGCCCGAAGCGTCGGCACCTGCGGCCGCGGTCGACACGCTCACTTCCTGCACGGAGTCGGGCCGCGGTGTGATCATGGAATAGAAGCCGTCGCCGCCGTACTGCCCCATATAGTTTTGGTCCTGCGTGGGAACGCCGTCCACAGTAATGTGGACGGTGGAATTCGGAGCGCCCATGAAAGTGGTGTTGCGCGAGCTTCCCGTCGTGTTTGCGCCCGGCAGAAATACCATGAAGTCCAGAGCATTGCGCGTCGCCAGCGGCAACTGGGCGATCTGCGTGCTTGACATCGTCGTCGAAATCGTCGCCGAAGTCGCCTGAACTATCTCCCCGCCCGCCGTCACGGTAACGGTTTCGTTGCTCCCGCCAACCTCGAGCTTAACCGTGATATTTGTCGGCGCCCCGACGACCAGGACGATGTTCTTTATGATCGACTGCTTGAAACTCGTCATCGACACGGTGGCGGTGTATGCGCCGGCGTGCAACGATGGGATTGAGAACGTCCCGTTACCTGCCGTGATCGTGTGGAATTGCGCGCCGGTGGCCTCTTCCTTGACTGCGACTTCCGCCCCGGGAATTACTCCGCCGGACGCGTCCATAACTGTGCCGGTCAGAGCCGAGCTCGCGCCTTGCCCGTAGCCGGGCGAGCTCATCATCGCGATCAGCAACAGTGTTAGTGCCAGCATTAAGCGCCAATGTTTCATAGAGACTCCTCTCAGAAGATCTGTTCGTGAAACTGGTTGAAAGCACCCAGTCCCTGCATCTGCCTCTAAACGGATTGCGGCCAAAAGCACTCCAAGAGATTAGCTTCACCAGAGCCGAAGGAGGTGCGGTCGACGAACCGAGCCGTTCAGAATGGAGGCTATCGCTTCTTGGTCAGGTATTCGTAAGCCTCTTTTAGGGTCGCCAGCGCCCGGGCGGCCATTCTGCGCTCAGTTGCCATCATGGCCTCCATGTCGACACCCGCGCTCCGCCATCCCTCCAGCGCCTGCTCCGATTCGGCGATGATGGAGTCTTCCGCGGGCATCATGATCTTCCAGATTCCGTCTCCCTTCTCGTCCCGGAGCGCCCAGGTGTTGATGAAGAGGGGGCGCGGAGCCTGGCCTTGAGTTCCCGCTCCTGGGACGGCCAACTCCTCGTATACCTTGTTCTTGATCCTGAGAGCCGCATCGCACAGGGGGGCGGTCTCGGGACCGTCCGCTTCGGCGGGGGTAACGCCAACCGGCCAGTACGGCACCAGGATGCCCGTGGAGGGCTGACCCAGGATCGTCCACATAGTGCTGAGACGGGCGTCTTCTCCGGGCTTCACTCCCTGGATCACCGCGAACGAGACGGACGTAGACCGGTTGATGCTGTGGTCGTTGGGAAAGTAGCCCGGCGGATGACCCTCAATGCTGCGTGTGATCGGGAGGGGCACCAGGTTCCCGTTAGCGTCCCCGAAGCTACGGACCTGGACCTTCACGATCTCCTTGAAGTCGATCCGATCGGTGAGGAAGAAGCCCCGCATGAGCTCGTCCGACTCCAGGTAGCGATCCATGCTGTAAGGCCGCGCGAGCGGACTTTCGCGGGCGCCGTTGATCGCAAAGTTGGTTCGGAGGATATAGCCCTTCTCCGTGTTCGCGGCGTCATAACGCCAATACTTGTTGCGGGCGGTCTCGAAGAAGGCGGCGGCTCCGGTGGCGTCGAGGACGCCGAGGTTAGTGGCCGTCTGCCTGCCGGCCGCGTTGGTCGCCTTCAGCAGCGCCTCGAACTCCTCCACCGTCGCGCACTCCCCGAGCGCCCGGGTCTGGATGGTGCCGTTGCCCAAGCCAGGCCCTCCCGACTCCCTCTCCGAAGCTCCTGGCTGCTGCCCTGATCCCAGATCCGAGGACACCGTGTTGATGATGGCGAAGCCCTTCTCGTTCACCCCCATCCAGGATGATCCGACCTGTCCGGCCGTGATGACGGAGACGAAGTGGTACTTCCCGGAAGTATTCCAGATCACTTCGTTGTTAATGGCACCGGCATCGCGGGTCTTCCAGAGAAGCGGCCGTCCGTCGGCCGTGGCCTTTCCGCTGGCCACACCGGCCGTGCATTCCTCAAAAGTGGATTGCGTGTAAACGCCGGCCACGCCGCAGACGACGAGAACCAGCACGAGAAAACCACGATGCAATCTATGTGACATAAGTTGTCTCCTTCGTTGTTGCCGGCAGGGGTGATGACGCCGGATGCATAGGGGTGATGACGCCGGATGCATATGGCAACCCGGTTACCCGGGAGGATAATGCCTACAGCTGATCGTGTCAAGACAATTCATTGATATTATCAATTGCCGCAACTGTAACCATTATGTGTGCTGGAGGGAATGCAAAGTGGCGTGACACAGTCTTGCCGGCTTGTTCCCGGACTGGCATCAGCCACCCGGGGATTTCCCCGCCGATTTCCGGGAACCGCGATTCTCCCCGTGGGGGGGAAAGGAGGGTTGGTTCTCAACTCCGCAGGCTGCGGAGCGCCGGGAGTGGCGCCTGGCCCCGGGGCCTTACCATTGGGGTACAAGCGCACCCCTGAACCATGGCGCCGACAGGATGCCGTCCATCACCATCTTCCGTGCGCTCTCGATCTGTTCGATGGTCGAACGCGCGGCCGCCTCCGCATCTCCGGCGGCGATAGCGGCGAGCAGGTCCTGGTGCTCGTGCATCATCCCATCGGTCCGGTCGCGCACCGCGAGCCCCAGGTGAAACAGGCGCTCCGTCTCTTCGAGCAGCTGGCCCAACACTCGAGCCAGACGGATGTTGCCGCTGGCGTCGGCGATGGCCACGTGGAACTCGCGATTCGCGCGCAGGAACGCGGACTCGCTCGCGCGATTCCCGGGCTCGTACCCCGCCTTGCACAGTTCATTCAACCGCGTAAGCAACTCCCGCTCGATCCGGCCGGCCGCCTGGCGGGCGGCCGCGGGCTCGAGGAGCAGCCGCAACGCGAAAATGTCCTGCACGTCCTGGACCGTTACGGGCGTGATGCGGTATCCGCTTCGAGGAACCGGCTGCAGGAGGCCTTCCTGGCTGAGCATGATCAGCGCTTCGCGAAGCGGGACATTTCCGATCGCGAGCCGGGCGGCAAGCTCCCGCCTCGTCACCTCAGCCCCCGGCAGCAGATTGCATTCGAGGATTTCGCGCTTGATCGCTCGATACGCCTTGTCCGTGAGCCGAAGCCCCGCCGCGGCAGGCCGGGGGCGGTTCTGTATGGCGGCGCCCCTCCCTAGGCCGCTTCGCCTCTCTGGATCTTGAGTGAGCATGGCTGTCACCTCCAGCGCCCCGACGGGCATGTGGCGCTGCCGGCATGGACTGCTCGCTTATCACGTGGGAAGATCTACCTTCACAGATCGCCCTCTACTGGAATTAGCAACAGAGCTCGCCGTTGTTTGTGTTCACCAAACATTTGTTATAATATCACATCAGGGCTGGCGGTTGTACTATAATAATCTGACTGGGCGTACGATGCGCGGTCCGCTGCCGAAGCTGCCGCTCCGATCCGTAGACGGGCAGCCTTACAACTCCGCGAGCCTGCAGGGAAAGGTCCTGATGCTGAATTTCTTCGCGTCGTGGTGAGGGGGATGCCGTGCGGAGTTGCCGCACCTGAAAAATTCTTACGCGAAGTATTCCAACGATCCGGATGTGGTGTTTCTGCTGGTGAGCATCGACGAAGACGAGAAACGGCTTCAGCGTTATCTGAACGATGCGAAATATCCGTTTCCGGTTGCGCGGCTCCCGATCGAGCAGGCGCAGAAACTCATGGGTTTCGATAACGTCCCGTCAACGTTCTACGTCGATCGGAGCGGGATCGTGCGCTATCAGGTCACGGGCTCGGAATCGCACGGAGATTCGGCAAGCCGGGTGAGCTGGTACATTGACCAGTTGAAGAAGTAGGAGGCAACAGAACAATGGTCAATTGACCATTGCCGAATGACGTTTCCCCAATGGTGAAGAGATACTGCCACCACACGCCGGTGTCGATTTGCCAGCGCGGGTAGATGAGGGTCAGATTCTCCGGCCACAACAACTTTCCCAGCAAAAACCATGCTGTCCGCCCTGCGATCAGCCCACGTTGCACGAAGGTAAACTCAAAATCGGCCCCGATGCAGTTGTCGAACTCCAGTTCCCACCGGGCGGTGAGCATCCCGAACCCTGCTGCCAACAAAAAAATGGCACTAGAGGACCCGCGTCCCTCTTCCAGGAAATCTGGCCCCTCTTCCACCAGAACATGACCAGCAGGGCTCCAGGGAGAGTTCCTGTAACCGTCTTGGTCAACAATGCGAGGAGGAAAGCCCCCAATGCGCTCACGTACCACCCCGTTTTACGGGTTTTGTCGAAACGGAGATAAAGCAGCGCAGCGCCCAGATAGAACACTGCAGAAAGCGTGTTCTTCAGTTCCGTCATCCAGGCAACTGATTCCACTTGTATCGGGTGAAGCGCGAAGATTGCGGCCGCGAGGAACGCGCCCGGAATGCCGAGCCGGATTGGTAAGATCCGTTATGTGGGTGAGCAACCGACTTTTTTCCAGCGCCAGATGTTCCGCCAGAGATGCCAGTGCATCCGCGCGCAGACCCGACAGGCAAAGAAGGGCTCCGGCATCCGCAAAGGCACTGGAGAGTTGCACGCCGAAAACCCCTGCAGCGCTCGTGATGACCACCTTGCGCCCCTTGAAGTCTCCAGCCATTCGAGCATCTCCTGTCCGGTCGCAGTTCTGCAACCTCCAGCATCGCCTGGACATTTTTCGCGACAAGATGCATGCGGATTCTGCAAGAATCCTGAGTCAGCGGCGGTTCCTGCGATTGGATTTCCGCCAGTTAGCGAGTGCGGCAGCCAAGACGATGCCAATGAGGGCATGACGCCTGAGTGTGACCATGATGCTCCTCCAAAACGGGCTGATAATGCAAGAGTCCCCGAAAATGCAAAGCAACCAGTCGCATCGGCGCAGGCGCTTTCGGGGATTGATAGCAAGCTCCCTCGACGGCCCTGGCGGCCTCAGTAATTGACTCCAGGCAGAAGCCCGGTTCGAGTGGCAATGCAGAAGAGTGCAACCATCAATACAACGCTGATGACGAGCAAGCGCAACGCGAGCGCGCGTTTCGTGGAGCATTCGCTGAAGGATCTGCCAGTGCTGTTCCGTCGGCTGGATCAGCCGGACACACGGCTGGTCGATCCAGCTTTGCACGCGGTCCACGGCCTCGACCAAGGTCAATGGCCGCTGATGCAGGCGGAGATTCGTGGCGATGCGAATGAAGGCCGTAAGGACGGGCCAACACAGGCATACCGGCGCGGATCCGCTCAGCTGCGCGTGCCATCATGCGCAGGCCAACTCGTGGTGAGCCGAAAGGCTGTCTTCCGCGTAGAGCAGGATGTTTGGGTCCACGAGGATCACGGGTGATCTTCCCCTTCGGCACGAGCGAGCAGCTCGGCGATATTGTCGCAGCTGAATTCGGGAAAAGACCCTGATCGCCCCTGACGCTTGACAATATGGCCAAGTTGCCATAGACTTCGCTTGATTTCACAGAGGAGCCGATGACCGAAAACGACATCTTCCAGAGGCAGGCACAAATGCTCAAGGTCCTGGCGCACAAGTCGCGGCTGAAGATCATAGACCGGCTGGGCCGGGGTGAGTGTTCGGTCGGAGAGCTCACGGATCTGATCGGATTGGATCCCTCGACTGTGTCAAAACACCTGGCATTGCTCCGGGCCCACGGCATCGTCGTTGACCGCCGGGAAGGGAACGCCGTGTACTACAAGCTGCTTACACCCTGCGTGCTCAACTTCTTCTCTTGCGCGACACAGCTGCTGAAGGAACGCTCGTGAATGCGCTTTTTTTTGAGGAATCATTGCCGATGTGGCCAAACCGCCACTCTTGTGGCGCAGGAAGACGGGATTCGAATTTTCCCCTCGCGTCGCGGCCGCCATGCAGTGTGGCAACATCGTATGGAACCGCGCTCGCCGGCAGTATAGCCTGAGGGCAATAAGCCGTGTGGATCGTAAAATTGGCCTTGAGGCGGCCATATACCTTCGTGGTGGCCGCCATTCTGATCGCGATTCTCGGAGGAATCGCCATCTCGAGGATGCCGACGGACATCCTTCCGGATATTGACATTCCGGTGGTAAGCGCCATCTGGCAATACAAGGGCCTTTCCGCCGACGAGATGGAGAACCGCGTCACGACGCTTTCCGAACGTTCCTTCACAACGACCGTCAACGACATCGAACACATCGAATCCCAGTCGCTGACGGGTCTGGGGGTCATCAAGGTGTTCTTTCATCCCGGCACTCCGGTGGAGGCGGCGGTCGCCCAGATGACCGCCATCTCGCAGACGGTGACGCGGCAGATGCCGCCGGGAATCACGCCGCCGCTGATCATCCGCTTCAACGCCTCGAGCGTCCCGATCCTGCAGTTGGGCTTAGGCGGCCGCGGGCTTTCTGAGCAGGGTCTCTATGATCTTGGAGCCAATTTTCTTCGTACTCAACTAGCGACGGTGCAGGGCGCGTCGGTGCTGCAGCCGGCAGGCGGCAAGGCGCGCCAGATCATGGTGGATTTGGACCCCGGGGCTCTTTACGCGCAGGGTCTGGCGCCCTCGGATGTGTCGGCGGCCATCAACGCGCAGAGCCCGATTCTTCCCGCGGGGACGGCGAAAATCGGCGAACGCGAGTACAACGTCCGCCTGAACAACAGCCCGGATGTTGTCGAAGCCCTGAATGACGTGCCCGTGCGCCAGCAAGGAGGCGCCACGGTATTCATTCGGGACGTGGCTCAGGTGCGCGACGGCGGCGCGGTGCAAACCAACGTCGTGCGCCAGGACGGACGCCGCGGCGCGCTGCTCTCCATACTTAAAACGGGGCGGGCTTCGACGCTCGAAATCATCGCGCGCGTCAAAAGGGAGCTGCCCCGAATTCTCTCCACCCTGCCTCCGGAGCTCGACGTTCGCCTGCTGCTGGATCAATCGCTCTTCGTGCGCGCTTCCATCGATTCTGTGCTCAGGGAAGGGCTGCTGGCCGCCGGGCTGACGGCCCTGATGATCCTGCTGTTCATCGGCAGCTGGCGCAGCACCCTGATCGTCTGCACCTCGATCCCGCTTTCCATCCTGACCTCGCTCATCCTGCTTTACCTGCTCGGGGAGACGATCAACGTAATGACGCTCGGCGGCCTGGCGCTTGCCATCGGCATCCTCGTCGACGAGGCCACGGTGGAAATCGAAAACATCCACCGGAATCTGGCCATGGGCAAGTCGATCATCCGGGCGGTGCTGGACGGTGCTCGCGAGATCGCCGTGCCGGCTTTTGTTTCCTCCCTTTCCATCTCGATCGTCTTCGTCCCGGTGATTCTGTTGCGCGGAACGGCGAAGTACCTCTTCCAGCCGCTCGCCATGGGGGTGGTCTTCGCGATGCTCGCTTCCTATATACTCTCACGCACCCTGATCCCCACTATGGTGCGGTACATGCTCAAACCTGAGCTGCACTTGTACCGGGGCGGCGGGGGTCATGCGGCCGTCGGGAAAGGGCCCATCTGGCGCATTCATGGCGCCTTCAACCGCGGCTTTGAAAGATTCCGCTCCGGCTATGGTCGCGGATTGTCATGGGCTTTGGATCATCGTTGGACCGTTGTGCTGCTGTTTGCCGTTTTCTGCGCCGGATCGGGATTGCTGGCAACGCAATTAGGAGCGGACTTCTTCCCGCAGGTGGACGGGGGGCAATTGCGGCTGCATGTGCGGGCACCGGTGGGCTCGCGCCTGGAGACCACCGAGGAACTCTTTGCGAAAGTCGAGGAGCGTATCCGCGGGATCATTCCCGAGGACAAACTCGACACCATTCTCGACAACATCGGCCTGCCCGTGCTGCCCATCAACATGGCCTACACCGATTCGGCGACCATCGGATCTGCCGACGGTGAAATCCTGATTTCATTGAAGAAGGACCGGAAGCGCGGGGAAACCTGGGAATATGCCCGCCGGCTGCGGCAGGAGTTGCCGGCGGCTTTTCCCGGAATGACTTTTTTCTTTCGTTCGGCTGATATGGTAAGCCAGATCCTGAATTTCGGGATCCCGGCGCCGATCAACATCCAGGTGGTCGGCCGCAACCAGCAGGCCAACTACCGGATCGCGAAAGATATCGAACGCCGGCTGGCCGGCGTCCCAGGCGCCGTGGACGTGCGCCTGCACCAGGTATTGGACGCGCCGGAGCTGCGCATCAACGTGGACCGCGCGCGCGCCGGCCAGATGGGCCTGACGCAGAGGGAAGTGGCCAATAGCGTGTTGGTTTCACTTAGCTCCAGCGGACAGGTCTCGCCTAACTACTGGCTCGACCCGGCCAGCGGCGTGAGCTATCTGATCGCGGTACAGATGCCGGAGTTTCGCGTCGCCTCGATGGACGACGTGCGCGGCACGCCGCTGGCCTCCGCGCGTGGCAACGCGCCGCAACTGCTGAGCAACCTCGCCGCCGTGGAGCGCGCCACAACTCAGATGTCGTCCAGCCATTACAACGTGCAGCCGGTGCTGGATATTTACGCAGGCGTTCAGGATCGCGATCTCGGCGGCGTCGCCGCTGACGTTGACGGGATCGTCAAGGAGGCAAGCGCGCAACTTCCCCGCGGCTCGTCCATCCAGGTCCGGGGTCAGATGCAGACCATGCGAGAGTCCTTCCTGGGGCTTGCCGGCGGCCTGATTCTCGCGGTGGCGCTGGTGTACCTGGTGATGGCGATCAACTTCCAGAGCTGGCTTGACCCCTTTATTATCCTCACGGCTCTGCCGGGAGCGTTCTCGGGCATCGTCTGGTCGCTCTACATCACGCAAACCACCATAAATGTTCCCTCCTTGATGGGCGCGATCATGAGCATCGGCGTGGCTACCGCAAACAGCATCCTGCTGGTCACCTTCGCCAACCAGCGGCGTGCGGAAGGCGCCCAGGTTCGTGACGCGGCGCTCTCGGCGGCGGTGACGCGGCTTAGGCCGGTCTTGATGACAGCGGGCGCCATGATTCTTGGCATGCTCCCCATGGCGATTGGGCTGGGTGAAGGCGGAGAGCAGAATGCTCCCATCGGCAAGGCGGTGATCGGAGGCTTGCTGGTGGCGACCTTCGCGACGCTGTTTTTTGTCCCCGTAGCATACAGGTTGTTGCGGGAGAGATTGCATCGGAAGCCGCCGGAAGAAGATTCGGAGTTGCTGGCATGAACGATCAACGAGAGACGGAAAGCACAGAGGCGCCCTCATCAGGAGGAAAAGGCAGCCGGCGGCGGAGAATGCTGGCCTGGGCCGCCGTCGCCGTCCTGGCATTGGCGGGCTTGTTTTCGTTGGGCTACTGGCCGCGCGCGGCGCGGGCCCGCAAGGTGGCAGCGGCCGCTCAGGCCAACCAGCGTGGGCTGCCGGCCGTGACGGTTGCCCTCGTGAAGGAGGCGTCCGCCGATGCCGAGCTGGAACTACCCGGTAATGTTCAGGCGCTCACGGAAACGGCCCTCTTCGCCCGCGCCGACGGTTACATCAAGCAGCGGCTGGCCGACATCGGGGACAGGGTGAAGACCGGCCAACTGCTTGCGGAGATCGAATCCCCCGAACTGGATCAGCAGATCCGTGAAGCCCAGGCGACGCTCCAACGCGCCCGATCCAGCGTGCGACAGGCGGAGGCCTCTCTCTCCCAGGCGAAGGCGAACCTCGGCCTGGCGGAGGTCACCGCGCAGCGCTGGCTGGCGCTGGCCGGCAAAGGCGTGCTGTCCAAGCAAGACGGCGACGAAAAACAGGCGGCGCTGGATGCTCGCAAGGCCGATACGGCGGCGGCCGACGCCGCCCTGCAGGCAGCCCGAGAAACCGTCACTGCCAACGAGGCCACGGTGCAGCGGCTTCTGGAATTGCAGGCTTTCCGGCAGGTGAGGGCGCCGTTTGCCGGCGTGATCACGGCGCGGAACATCGATGTGGGCTCGCTGGTCAGCGCCGGCAGCAGTTCTTCGCTTCGGGAGCTCTTCCGGCTCGCGCAGATCGACACCCTGAGGGTATTTGTCAACGTGCCGCAGGGCGACGTTGCCGGCATCAAGCCCGGAATGTCTTGCAGCGTGGAAGTCCAGGAATACCGAGGCAAAAAGTTCGAAGGAAAAGTGACGCGGACGGCGAACGCGCTCGAGGCCTCCTCTCGGACCTTGCTGACCGAGATTCAGGTCGCCAACACTGGCGGCGTGCTGCTCCCAGGCATGTACGGCACGGTGCGTTTCCAGATTCGCCGGGCGCAGCCGCCTCTGCTGATCCCCTCGGCTGCGTTTCGCAACACAGAGAAGGGACCCATGGTGGCCGTACTGCGGGAGGGCGATTTGGTGCATCTGCAGCCCGTCAAACTGGGGCGCGACTATGGCGTGCAGATCGAGGTCATCGAGGGCCTGCAAGCGGGCCAGAAACTGATCACGAACTGGACGGACGAAGTGAAAGAAGGCATCAAAGTGAAACCCGCCGCAGCGGCGAAATCCGCCGCGCCCCGAGGTGGAGGTCAGGTGAAATGAAACGGCTCATATTCCTTTTCCCGTTGCTGCTGGGCGCTCTGCTGCCGGGCCAGACTCTCCAGGATTCGCCGCGTCTCGGTTCCCTGGTGCGCGGCGGCAACCTGTACTTATCCCTGCAAGATGCGATCGCGCTCGCGCTCGAAAACAACCTGGATGTGGAATTGCAGCGCATCGGCCCAGCATTCGCGGAAACGGATATTAAGCGCACTCAGGCCGGCGCGTTGCCGCGCGGGGTGCCGTTTTCGGTGCGCGAGGGTCCGAAGAGCGCCGGCAGCAGCGGCGCGGACCTGCTGGCGCCGCTGCTCGGGCCCGCTCCCGAGACGAACCTTTCCATAGCCGGCCAGACGCAATTGAGCAGCGGCAGCCTGCTGCCTTCGCTGGATCCGGTGTTTTCCGCCGGAATATCCCGGAATCACGCGACGGCGCCGCAAGTCAACTCATTTCAGGCGGGAACGGCCTCGCTCATCGCGGACAGTAATACCTGGAATTTCGCCTGGCAAAAGGGATTTCTCTTCGGGGGCAAGCTGGCGGCGAGTTTTGACAACACCCGTCAATCCATTAACCACCCCCGTTATGACCTGACGCCATATAACGCAACTTCCTTCGGCATTACCTTCACGCAGCCGCTATTGCGGGGGTTCGGAACAGTCCTGAACTCCCGGTTTATCCGGATCGCGGTTAACAGCCGCCGGCAGTCGGACCTGGTGTTTCAACAGCAGGTGATCAGCACCGCCGCGGCCGTGATTCGCATGTACTGGGACCTGGCCGCCCTGAACGGAGACGCCGAGGCGCGGCGCCAGGCCCTGCAACGCGCGGAGAAGTTGCTCAGCGACAACCTGGAGCAGGTGGAAGTGGGCACGCGCGCTTCCATTGAGGTTGTTCGCGCCCGCGCAGAGGTGGAGCGCAGCCGGCGCGACCTGATCGCCGCGGAGAGTCTGGTCCGCCAGCAGGAGACCTTGCTCAAGGACTATCTCAGCCGCAAGACCGTCGGCGACCCGCAGTTGGCGAGCATCAGGATCATCGCCACCGATCCGCTTCGCATCGATCGTAACGAGCGCATCCCGGAGCTGCAGGCGCTGGCGGAGAGCGCCTTGAAAACCCGGCCGGATCTTGCCCAGGCGCGGGTCCAGATTGAAAGCGCCAGCCTCGCGCTCACAGGCAGCAAGGACGCTCTACGGCCATCGCTGGATCTGATCGTGAGCGCGCGCAACAACGGGCTGGCCGGCGATATCAACCCGCTGACCCTTCCCGGCGCAGCTCCGCACAATCCGGATGCGATTCTGGTCGGCGGCTATGGGACTGCCTTGTCGCAGTTGTTCCGGCGTGATTTCCCGGATTACGGCATCGGCGTTCAACTGACCATCCCCCTGCGGAACCGCGCCACCGAAGCCGACCAGGCGCGGGACAACCTGGCTCTCCGGCAACAGGAGTTGCGCTTGCTGCAGCTCCAGAAGCAGGTTTACGTTGAAATCCAAAACGCATTAATCGCTCTTGAGCAGGCGCGGGCCACGCTTGCAGCCGCGGAGCGGGAACGCGAGTTTCAGGAACAGGCGCTCGCCGCCGAGGAAGAGAAACTGGCCGTGGGAGCTTCCACGACCTATCTGGTGATCCAGTATCAACGCGACTTAGCCCAGGCGCGCTCGGCCGAGATCGCGGCACAAGCCGGTTACGTCAAAGCCCGGGCCGCGTTGGATCGCGCCAGCGGCGCCCTCTTGGATGCCTATGCCATTTCAGTGACTGGGACCGAGGTCAGATCCCGGTAGGTTTTCATCACTTAGGCTCTATCTGCCTATGTATTCAATGAAGGGATAAATTATGGATGCTCACAATCACCGCTTCATCCCGCCCGATTGGGCGTTCGAGTTTCACGGGCACAGGTGCCCGTTCATGCCCTTGGGCTTCCGGATGGGCCTCCTCGCTCTTGAGCGACTCGGTGTCGAGCGGGAGAAGGACCACACGCTTCACGTTTTTGCCGAACTGGGTGAAGGCCATCCGCAGACGTGCCTGATGGACGGGATTCAAATCGCCACGGGCGCCACGTTCGGCAAGACTCTCATCGAAAAGAATCATTGGGGGAAACTCGCCGCGACGTTCTGGTATCCGGCAAAGACGCCGGTGCGCTATGCGCTCAAACCGTCGTTTCTCGATGAGTTTGGAAAGCTGGAGTTTTTCTCGTATCGCAAACGGGGCATTGAACCGTCATCGATTCCGGACCTCGTCACGCAGCAGGCAATCGAGTGGACGCTCGCGCTCCCTGATGATGACATTTTCGCGGTAGCGGAACGGCCGGACTTTGCTTACGCGCCGCCCCGCGGGTCATTCAACAGGACGGCCTGCTCGGTTTGCGGTGAGTATGTCTTCGAGCGGTATCTCCGTTTCCGGGACGGCAAGCCGGTCTGCATCCCGTGCTCCGGCTTCACGAAATCAAGCCCCGGCCTCTAGGAGTCCTTCCGAGGGATCAAACCGATGGATCTCAACGTAACGCTTCTATTCGCCGTTCTCCTCGTCTTTGTCCTTGCTTTTATATTCTCGATGTTTGGCCAGGGCGGAGGATCGGTCTACTCTCCGATACTGATCCTTCTTGGTTACGGGGTATTGCAGGCCACGTCCACATCGCTGGTGTTGAACTTAATCACATCGGTGTCTGCGGGATATATTTTTTACCGGAACAAGATGATCGACTTCAGAACGTCCTTCATGTTCGTGCCGGGCATCGTCGTCGGTGCCTTTGCCGGGGGAGCTCTGTCCCGATTCGTTAATACGGCCGTTTTATTATGGCTGTTCGTGTTTTTCCTGGTTGGTTTGGGAGCCAGGATGATCTATAGCTATTGGGAAAAGGAAAGGGCCGAGGGAAAGGCTCCCGCCAACCTGTCCGCCGCCATGCATGCGCTCATCGTGATTACCAGCTTCGCCGTTGGCGCCATCTCCGGCCTGCTGGGAGTCGGCGGCGGCATCCTTATCGTTCCTTTCATGACTTACATTTGCAAGTATCCTACGAAGTTCGCGGCGGGGTCGTCGCATTTGATCATATCCTTCTCGGCACTTGCGGGAATATTGGGCCATGCGTCGTCTCACCGTCTCGATATTCTCTTGATTGCGGTGACCGGCGTTGCCGTTCTCGTCGGTGGGAATCTCGGGGCGCGATTCAGCATGAGGGTCAAACCGAGAATGATCAAGGCCGGGCTCGGCCTCTTAATGTGGGCGCTCGCCGCCCAGCTCCTGGTGAAGCTCCTATGATCAACATCTGCATCCCCGAACCCTTCGTGGCTAGGACGGGCTCCGCGGCCGCAGCCGGCTGGCACTATCTTCAAACTGCTTCTACCTGGTAGAGGTGTTGCATGAAATACTCATTCTCCAATCACTTTCTTTCCTCGCGGACATCTGCGGTCCTCGCCGCCGCGACTGTCTCTATTGTTATTCTTGCGCGGGCAGGCGCTTTCGGCCAGCCTGTGTCTCCGCAAAACACCGATCGTCCGGCGAGGGCGATTGGCGTCTGCCCGCCGTTTCCGCTGCGCGACGAGGCCGGGAAGGTGATCGACCCGGTCCGGGGCGTCAACGATGGGGTCCCCTATTCGCCCAAGCAGACATGCGGTGCCGCGGGCTGTCACGACTATAAAAAAATCACCGAGGGCTTCCACTTCACCCAGGGAAAGGGTGAAGCGATGCCGCCTGAATACGCTGCCCGCTATAACTGGGCCAGCTATCCGGGCAACTACGGCGGAAACTGGTGCTCACCGGCCCCGCTCTATCGCCAGCTCGCCCCAAAACGGAATTCGAATCCGCGTACGATCGACATGACCTCCTTCGATTTCGTCACGGCCACCTGCGGCAATTGCCATCCCGGCGGCGGGCCGATGGAGTATGACCGCGACGGCAGGCGTTACGACCAGCGGATGGCGGAGCAGGGCTCAGGACTCATCCCCGGCGGCGAGAACGGACTGGATGGCGACTACTACAAGGCGCGCTGGTCGGAAACAGGCGTCATCGAGGCGGACTGTCTCCTCTGCCACATGCCGGAATACGATTACGGAGCCCGCAATGCGCAGCTCGCCAATCTCAACTTCCGATGGGCTGCAACCGATGGCGCGCGACTCGGCA
>Ga0315282_10010250_pt1 | contig 14739 bp, 12 predicted proteins | sample YL17G07_20_MG_FD_203693 | JGI IMG/M metagenome (GOLD analysis project Ga0315282, IMG submission 203693) | Sediment microbial communities from Yellowstone Lake, YNP, Wyoming, USA - YL17G07_20 | ecosystem: Environmental > Aquatic > Freshwater > Lake > Sediment | place: USA: Wyoming | collected...
CATGTTTTGACCTCCTTCCCGAAGAAGGTCAGAGTAAATAGAGCTCCTCTTCCGCGTCCAGCCATAGTAAGATTTTTAAATGGCAAGACATATGCCCGCATAGTAAGATTTTAGATGGCGCGATTCGTGTCTTGACTTTATCGCCCATCGGGGGGAAAATAACGCTTTCTAATTTTATTAAATATGTGAAGTTAGGAGCATTCGGGCCTAGAGCGCTGAGGAGGTTTTCATGGACGAAAAACACAAGAGAAGAATATTGGTCGTCGATGACGATATCAACGTCTCCAAAAGCATCCGCAAGGTCATCCCGCCCGACGAATTCGAAGTCGAGACGGCCCTCAGCGGCGAGGAAGCGCTCAAAATGGACCGAAAGAAAAACTACGATCTGATCATCACCGACTTGATGATGCCCGGCCTCAACGGCCTGGATCTCCTCGAAACCCTCAAACAGACGCGGCCCGGCGTCAACGTCATCATGATCACCGGCTACCCCACGATTAAGACCGCCGTCGAATCCGTAAAAATGGGGGCCTTCGATTATCTCCCCAAGCCCTTCACTCCGGCGGAACTGAGGAGTCTCATCGCCCGCGTTTTCAAGAGGGTGGGGGACGATGAGCGGGGAGAAGCCGAAATCGTGGAGCCCGCGATTCCCGCCGGCTTTTATTACATGCTCGGCCATGCCTGGCTCAAACTTGAGAACGAAAAAGAAGCTTCGATCGGCATCGTCCACGATTTTCTGAAGACGGTCGGGATGATCGTCGAGCTGGAACTGCCCTCGGAAGGCAACCTGATCGCTCAGGGCGAGGTCTGCGGCAAAATCACGGATGCGGAGCAACTCATCCATCGTATCTGGTCCCCGGCCTCCGGAAAAGTCCTGGCCCTCAACGGCCGTCTGAAAGAGGACTATTCCCTGATGCGAAAAGATCCCTATGGCGGCGGCTGGTTATTCCGGATCGAGCCGAGTAATCTGGCCGAAGACCTCAATGGCCTTCTCCTGGCGAAATAGGATTTAGACCGCTTTTTCGTTGTCCGGATAGACGTCTTTTGGTAATATGCTTTGTTTCTTAGGAGGAAGACATGAACATCGGCGTCATCAATGAAAGCGCAAAGATTGAAAACAGAGCCGGGCTCAGCCCCGGCGGCGTCTCTTTCCTCGCGGATAAAGGGCACAAGATCTATGTTCAAACCGAGGCGGGCCTGAAAGCCGGGTACACGAATGAAGAATACATGGCCCAGGGGGCAAACATCGTCTTCACCAAAGAAGAAGTCTTCGGCCGGTCGGACGTCGTCCTGAATATTTCTCCGCTCAACCAGGAGGAATGTCGTTTGGTCAAAAACGACCAAATTCTCCTGGGCTTTCACCATCTGGCCATATCCAAGAAAGCGATCGTCGAGGGACTTCTCCAAAAGAACGCGACCATGATCGGTTACGAGATCGTCCAAGATGATGACGAGACCTTCCCGTTTTACGAGAACCTGAGCGAAGTCGCAGGGCAGATGTGTCAGGTGATCGCAGGCTATTATCTCCAGACCAACCAGGGCGGACGGGGAACCATCCTCGGCGGCGTTGTCAGCGTGCCGCCGGCGACAGTCGTCATCGTCGGCAGCGGCGTCCTGGCGCGGAGCGCGACCAGGGCCATGCTGGGCGCGGGTGCCCAGACGATCGTCCTGGCCCATCATATGGCCCGGATGAGAAGGATCGAAGAGATGACCGGCGGCCGGGTGATCACCATGATGGCCAGCAAGTATAACCTGGCCCGGCTGACCAAGGTCGCCGACATCCTGATCGGCGCCGTCCTCCGCCCGGGAGAAAGAGCCCCCGTCGTGATCACGCGTGAAATGGTCAAGACGATGAGAAAGGGCTCGGTGATCATCGACCTGGCCATCGATCACGGGGGATGCATCGAGACGAGCCGGCCGACCACGCTCGACCATCCGACCTTCATCGACGAGGGCGTTCTTCATTACTGCGTCCCCAACATCACCTCGTCGGTCAGCCGGACCTCGACCAAGGTCCTTTCCAACCTGGTGGTCCACTATCTGCATGCGATCGGCGATTACGGGATCGACCGCACGCTCCAAACGAGTTCGGCTCTGGCCCGGGGTGTCTATATATACCAGGGAAATATCACCAAGAAGAATATCGCCGAGCGATTCGGCTTGAGCTATAAAGAAATGTTTCCTCTCTGCGGAATGGATGCTTGACGCCGGCTGGAGACGAAATATTCGCTCACTATTTAACGGAGGATGAATATGAGTTGGGTCGATGATTATAAAAAAAAGCTGGCGAGCCCCGAAGAGGTCGTGAGTGTCATCAAAAGCGGCAACCGCGTTTACATCAGCGGAAACGCCGCGACGCCCTATGTCCTGCTGAAAGCGTTAGCGGCCCGGAAGGACGAGCTCAAAGACGTTGAGCTCGTCCATGTCCTTCTCCTGGGAGAGGACCCTCTTTCGAAACCGGAGATGGAAGGACATTTCCGCCACAACTCCCTGTTCGTCGGGCCGGCCGACCGAAAAGCCATCAACGATGGGCGAGCCGATTACGTCCCCATCTTTCTCCACCAGATTCCGCTTCTTTTCTATTCGGATCAGATGCCCCTCGACGTCGCCGTGTTGCATGTTTCGCCCCCCGACGAGCACGGGTTCATGAGCTTGGGAGTGGAGATCCTGGCCTCCAAAGCGGCCGCCGAGAAAGCCAAGACCGTCATTGCCCAAGTCAATGACAAGATGCCGCGTGTTCTGGGGGATTCTTTCATCCATGTCTCCCGCTTCCATAAAATCGTGGAAATGTCCGAGCCGCTGCCCCAGCTCGAGAAAAACCCGTCGAGTGAAGTCGAGACGATGATCGGGAAGCACATCGCCGCCCTGATCGATGACGGCTCGACGATCCAGCTCGGGATCGGCGGGATTCCCGATGCCGTCCTGGCCGCTCTGTCCAACCGGCGCGACTTGGGCATCCACACCGAGATGGTTTCCGACGGAGTCATGGAGGCTATCGAAGCGGGCGTCATCACCGGGGCGCGGAAAACGTTCCATCCCAATAAAGTCGTGCTCACCTTCGCCCTGGGCAGCACTCGGCTTTATGAGTTCATCGACAACAACCAGATCTTCGACGCCCATCCCACCGATTACGTCAATCATCCCTTCAATGTCGCCCGCAACGACAACATGATCGCCATCAACTCGGCGATCGAGGTCGACATCACCGGGCAGGTCTGCTCGGACTCCATCGGGACCTACATCTACAGCGGGTTCGGCGGCCAGGTGGACTTCATCCGCGGCGCCGCCCACTCCAAGGGAGGCAAGCCGATCATCGCCCTGCCCTCGACGGCCAAGGGCGACGAGATGACGAGGATCGTCCCCTTCCTCAAAAAGGGCGCCGGCGTCGTGACGACGCGCGGGGACGTCAGGTATGTGGTGACCGAATTCGGCGTCGCCTATCTTTTCGGGAAGAACCTCCAGGAACGCACGAAAGCGCTGATCAATATCGCCCATCCCAAATTCCGGCCGGACCTCGTTCGGGAGGCCAAAGCCCGCAATCTCCTGCGTTAATAGAACGCCGAGGCCGGGATGAAAGCCGCGGTTCTTGCCGGAATCCGAAAAATCGAAATCCGCGACGTCCCCCTCCCTCGACTCACGGACGACGCCGACGTCCTGCTCAGGACGTCCCGCGCCGGAATTTGCGGGAGCGATATTCACTACTTCAATTCGGATCGGGTGGGCGATCAAATCGTCCGCACCCCGGCCATTCTCGGCCATGAATGCACGGCCGTCGTGGAAAGCATCGGTAAACAAGTTAAGCGTCTGAGGCCGGGCGATCGAGTCGTTGTCGATCCGGCCGTTTCTTGCGGAACCTGCGACCAATGCCGGACCGGTCGTTTCCACACCTGCCGCCATCTCCGCTTCCTCGGCTATCCCGGCCAAAAAGAAGGCAGCCTCGCCGAATTCTTCATTATCCCGGAGAAGAACTGCTTTCTCCTTCCCGGCCGGATGACCATGACGGAGGCGACGCTGGCGGAACCCCTGTCCATCGCCCTCTATGCCCTCCAACTTTGGGACGGAAGACCGGATCATTCGATCGGAATCCTGGGCTCGGGTCCCATCGGCCTGTGTCTTCTCCTCGGTGCAAAATCCTGCGGAATCCGTGAAATTTTCATGACGGATAGGATTGAGGACAGAGTCGGCGCCGCCGTGAAGGCGGGCACTTTGTGGGCCGGAAATACGGAGAAAAAAGATATCGTCACGGAAATTCTAGGTCGCCGGCCTGAAGGATTGAACGCGGTCTTTGAATGCTGCGGTGATCCGGCGGCCGTCGATCAGGCCGTTGAGCTAATGAAGCCGGGCGGTTCATTGTTCATCCTGGGAATCCCCCATGTTGCACGCCTCTCCTTTGACATCGGTCAATTGCGCCGCAAGGAAATTTCCATCCATAACATCCGCCGCCAAAACCGCTGCCTGGAAAAGGCGATCGACATGATCGCCGATCGCCGGATCGACGTGAATTTCCTGGCCACTCATACATTCAAGCTGGAGGAAGCGCAGGCGGCCTTCGAAACCGCCGCCGCCTACAAGGACGGGGTTCTTAAAGCCTCGATTGTCTTCGGATAAAGAAAATCCTCAATCTTAAGGGCACCGCCCCGTCAGAAGACATAGCCGAGGCCGAGAAAGAAACCGGGGCTGTGCTGGATTCGCTCGAAATCAGGGGAGTAGATCATCACATAATAAAATTCGAAGTCGCGGTCGAACCGGAAAAACGTGATGGAATCGTGGATATCCAGAACGGCTCGGAGAGACTCTGTTAGCTGGACTTTGACCCCCGCGCCCAGGCGAACGTAAGGCCTGGTTTTAGACCCGACCTGCTCTGTGTCCAGGATAGCAACTCCGCCTCCGGCTGCGATATACGGCGAAAATTTTCGGTCGGAAAAATAATAGAGCAGTCGCCCACCCAGGGAATAAAGGACCGCATCGGAGAGCTTGGATTTCCCCAGAGGCATGCCGGCCAGACCGATTCCGACATCATTCATGATTTTGGCCCGGTCATAGAGCGCCGCAGCTTGGAACTCGATACGCCGGCTGAGTTGATAGCCGAAGCCCATTCCCCAGACCGGACTTTTGTGCTCCAAAAGGATCTTGACGTCCGGAACATCGGCGGTTTGGGGGAGAGGGATGAGGTCGCCGAATCGAAATCCCGATTGAATCCCGACGAGCGGTATTATGGAAAAGCGTTTTTCCGCCGTCATGGCCGCAGCCGGCCGAAAAGAAGCACAAACCATGCCGGCGAAAACATACATGATCCAGGCTTTGTGTCTGCGCATCGTGGCTCTCCTTGAAACCGGGCGGCACGCTTCCGGCTCAGCGAGTCGAACAAATCGATCCGAACCATTAAGGGGGATCAACCTCGCGCGATTTTCTTCAGCCCATTATAAATGAATCACGAAGGCATTTCAAAAATTGAGAACGCCCAAACTTGCCGATAGAAATAGCAAGATGCATAGATTCAAGCCATTGCGCACACCCCTTGGGTGCGCGACAAACTCAAAAATAAGAATCTAACTTGGAGATCCCCACGTCGCTTTGCTCCTCGGGACGACCAAGAGGTCGGATCGCCACGTCGCTTCGCTCCTCGCGATGACAGACGCTCTCGGCAATTATCGGTAAAGCCGGTTTCCAGAAATTGCATGCTTTACGAATGAAAGATAAATAATGGATAACGATTCTCGCCGGGAATCAGAATTCCTGGTGCTCGGTGCGGCGGATGATTTCGTTCTGGAGCTCGGAGCCGCAATCGACAAAGTAATCGCTGTAGCCCGCCACGCGCACGATCAAATCCCTGTATTTCTCGGGATGCTTCTGGGCCTGGCGCAATGTCTCGGCCGTGACCACGTTGAACTGAACATGATGGCCGTCCATCTTGAAGTAGGACCGGACCAGGTGGCCCAGGTTCCTAATCCCCTCTTCATCGGCCAGGAGTGCGGGCGTGAATTTCTGGTTCAAGAGAGTTCCGCCGGTCCGGACGTGGTCCATCTTGCCCGCGGACTTGAGCACGGCCGTCGGACCTTTGCGGTCCGCGCCCTGAACCGGCGAAATTCCCTCCGACAGCGGCTCGCCGGCTTTCCGTCCGTCCGCCGTGGCGCCCGTCACCCTCCCGAAATAGACATGGACGGTCGTCGGGAGAAGGTTGATCCTGTGTTTTCCGCCCTTGGTGTTGGGCCGGCCGTCGATGGCCGCGAAATAAGTCTCGAAGATGCGTTTCATGATATCGTCGGCGTCATCATCGTCGTTGCCGTACTTCGGCGTCTTGTTGAGCAGCCGCTGCCGCAGGCTCTCCTGGCCTTCGAAGTCCTTGGCCAGGGCCGCGAGGAGCCCTTTCATGGTGACCGTCTTCCGGTCATAGACGTTGTATTTGACCGAGGCTAATATATCCGTCATCGAACCCAGGCCCACTCCCTGAATGTAGTTCGTGTTGTAGCGCGCGCCGCCGGCATGGTAGTCCTTGCCCCTGGCGATGCAATCGCTGATGAGGATGGATAAAAACGGCGCCGGCAGATAGGTCGCGTACAACCGCTCGATGATGTTGTTGCCCGCGATCTTGATGTCGACGAAATGCCTGAGCTGTTTCTCAAACGCGGCGAATAGCTCCGCAAACGTCTTGAATTTCGCGGGGTCGCCGGTTTTCACCCCGATCGTCTTCCCGGTCCGCGGGTCCCGGCCGTTGTGGAGGGCGATCTCGAAAACCTTGGGCATGTTGAAATAGCCCGTCAGCGTGTAGTTCTCCTTGCCGAACGCCCCGGCTTCGACGCAGCCGCTTGCACCGCCGTCGCGCGCATCCTCGACGGCTTTCCCCTGCCGGACGAGCTCCTTGACGATCGCGTCCGAGTTGAAGATGGAGGGCTGTCCAAATCCCGTTTTGACGATCCGCAGCGCCCGCCACAAGAACGAGTCCGGGCCTTTGCTCGAAATCTGGACCATCGAGCTCGGCTGCAGGATCCGCATCTCCTCGATGACGTCCAGGATGAGGAACGAAAGCTCGTTCACCGCGTCCTGGCCGTCGGCCTTCAGGCCGCCGAGGTTGATCAGCGCGAAATCGGTGTAGGTCCCGCTTTCCTCGGCTGTAACGCCGACTTTGGGAGGAGCGGGCTGATTGTTGAATTTGACCCAGAAACATTCGACGAGCTCCATGGCCTTTTCCTTGGAAAGCGTGCCGGCCTTCAAACCCCGTTCATAAAAAGGCCAGAGGTGTCGGTCGAGCCGGCCCGGGTTGAATGAATCCCAGGTGTTGTATTCGATGATGACTCCGAGGTGGACGAACCAGTAGGCCTGCAGGGCTTCCCAGAAGTCGCGGGGGGCATGGGCCGGCACTCGGGAGCAGACCTCGGCGATTCGCTCGAGCTCCTTTTTGCGCTCCCTATTTTTCTCTTTCTTGGCCAGCTCGCGGGCTTTATCCGCGTGGCGGAGGGCATAGGCGACGAGGGCCTCGGCCGCCACGCCCATCGCCCGCAGTTCCTCGCGCTTGTCGTAGGCCTCGGGGTCGTTCAGGAAATCGAGCCCGGCGATGGCCGCCTCGATCTCCTTTTTGAAATCGAGCATCCCTTTTTTATAAATCTTGTCGTCGAGGACGGTATGGCCGGGCGCTCGCTGCTCCATGAACTCGGTGAAAATGCCGGCTTCGTAAGCATCCTTCCATTCCTGGGGAAGCTCGGCGAACATCCGGTCGCGGATCGAACGGCCGCGCCAGAACGGAATGATTTCGTCTTTGTAGATTCTCTTGACGTTCTCATCCGCTTTGAAGGAAGTCTTGGGCCGCGTATCGAGGATCTCCAGATCTTGGAGGCTGTGGCAAGTGACTTCCGGGTAGGTCGGGGTCGCCTTCGGAGCCGGACCGCGCTCGCCGACGATGAGCTCGCCGTCGTTGATGCAGACGGCTTTGTTCTCCAGGATATGCTTGAAAGCCATGGCATGCTGCATCGCCAAGGACATCCGGCCGGCCTCGGGGCTTTTGTAGAATTCCGTGATGAGTGTGGCCCGCTCGACGGTGATCGAGGGGACTGCTTCGAGGCTCTGTTGGCGAAGCTTCCTGACTCTCTCGTTCATGGCTTAACCTCCCATTTTGACGCTGAATCCGGCCTCGCTGAAAGCCCGGCCGATTTCTTCCATCCGCGCTTCGGATGGAGGCTCGAATATTTTGAAGGATGAGGATTTCCCTAAATTCTTGTATTTTTCGGCGCCGCCTTTATGATAGCGCAAAAGACCGATCTGTCTGACGGATTTGAGGGAGCGCAAGAAATCGATCGTGCGGCGGATATTGTCTTCATCATCGTTGACGCCCGCGACGAGCGGGATGCGGAGGCGGATGTCTTTTTTCGCGGCGGACAACTTCTTCAGGTTGTCGAGAATTTGCCTGTTTGAAACGCCCGTAAATTTTTTGTGCTTCAGATCATCCATCAGCTTCAGGTCGTAGAGCACCAAATTTGATTTATCCGCGCTGCGCCACAGGACCTCCCAGGCCGCCAGGCCCGACGTATCAAGGGCGGCGTGGATATTCCTCCTCTTCAGCTCGATGAGGATCGCTTCGCAAAATGCCGGCTGGCTGAGAGGCTCTCCTCCGGACAGCGTCACCCCGCCTCCGGATTGCTCATAGAAGACGCGGTCCTTTTCGACTTCGTCGATAATGTCTATGACGCTCGCTTTTCGGCCGGCGATTTCCAGCGCTTCAGACATGCAGACTCCGACGCATTCGCCGCACAGGTCGCATTTGCCGCGGTCGATGGCCACGGGGCCCGAATTTTTCGATAGAGCGCCTCTCGGACAGGCCGCAAGACACGAGTCGCATCGAACGCAGCGGGAGGGCCGTACCATGAGCTCATAGCCTCCGGCAATGCCCTCCGGATTATGGCACCATAGGCAGTGAAGCGGGCAGCCTTTCAAAAAGACGGTTGTCCGGATGCCCGGGCCGTCATGAACGGCAAAGCGTTTGATGTCGAAAATCATACTTTTGGTCGAACTCATGAAATGCCTTTTTTAGGGCAAAAAATATCTATCAAACTTATATTATAATGGTGTAATATATCACATATCAGATATTAAGTCAATTAATATTATCATTTTTTTCTATTATTCAGATTCTTAAAAATCATAAAAACTATAGATGGCATAATGAAATTTTCATAATTTCTTGATTTTCTTTTAATTATATGTTAACTATTATAATATAAATTAACATAGGTTAATATATTTATTCTAGTTAACATGAGAGAAATATTATGAAAGAAGAGTCTTATTTAACGATCCCTGAATTGGCCAAGGTCTTGGGCATGAGCAGGATTGCCGTCTTCAAAAAAGTCAAATCCGGCGAAATCCCCGCTATTCGAGTCGGGCGCAACTACGCCATTCCTATGAAGTCGCTAGGCAATATTTTCGGGCATCCTTTATCCGAAGACGAAAAAATGAAAATCGACCAGGCCGTAAAAAAGGTAGTGCTCGAATACGGAGAAGTCTTAAAGCTCCTGGGACGGGAATGATTCGATGAAAACCATTTCGGTCAAGGATGTTGAATACCTCGCTTTCCGGCTCGCCCAAGAAACGATGTCGTATAACGAACCAATCCCCGATTTCGCAACGCGCTACCCGAATATATTGGAGAGTTGTCTGGCTGTTCCCTTTCAGACGTTTTCGAAGAAATCGCTCTACCCATCCTTTAGCAAAAAAGCCGGCATTCTTTTTTACCTTCTCATCAAAAATCATCCATTCCAGAACGGCAACAAAAGAATCGCCATGACGACGCTTTTCTTGTTTCTATTTTTAAACAAAAAGTGGCTCCGCGCGGATGCGCAAAAACTCTACAACTTTGCCGTCTGGGTCGCCCAAAGCCCGCCGGAATTCAAGGATGAAACTCTCCAAGCAGTCGAAAAGTTTTTAAAAGCCCACATGGTCGATCTAACGGCCGGAGGCTGATTTTTCATTATGCCTGAACTTTAAACTCCCGGGATTCAAGGGCATAGCTATCGCCCCGGAAATCCGCATCGACTCCCTCGGCCGAAAAAATAAAAGAAAATGCGGAAAATTATCATATAATTTGGTAAGAAATATATCCAAACATGAAAAGCAAAGGCCCGCACCGAAAAAAGCCGTTGAATTCTCTCCTCATCAAGCCCGCCGGTCCGGACTGCAACATGGCCTGCACCTATTGTTTTTACCGCGCCAAGGAAGCCCTCTTCCCCGGCGCTCGGATCCACCGGATGAGCGAAGAAATTCTGGAAGAAACGATACGTCAATTCTTCGCCCAACCCCTCGCCGCCGTTTCGATCGGTTGGCAGGGCGGCGAACCGACGCTCATGGGTCTGGAATTTTTTGAAAAAGCCGTCCGCCTTCAAATGAAATACGGCCTAGGAAAGACCATCGGAAACGGACTCCAGACAAATGGACTTTTAATCGACAAGGATTGGGCAAAATTTCTCGGAGAATATCAATTTCTGGTTGGGCTTTCGCTCGACGGCCCAGAACGCATCCATGATCACTACAGGCGTCTTGTCGGCGGGCAGGGCACATGGCAAAATGCCGTAACGGCCGCCAAGACCCTGCTCGAGGCCGGAGTCGCCGTCAACGCCCTGGTCGTCGTCAATGCCTTTTCGGCCCGATTCCCAGAGGAAATCTATGAATTCCACAAAGCCTTGGGTTTGAACCATATGCAGTTCATTCCCTGCGTTGAAACCGATCCCCTGAATCTGGCCCAGGCCGCGCCGTTCTCGGCGTCGGCGGAAGATTATGGAAATTTTTTATGTGCGGTCTTTGACCTATGGCTGGCCGATTTTAAAGACGGAGAGCCGACGATATTCATCCGCTATTTCGATTCCATATTCTACCGCTATGTCAACAAAGAGCCGCCGGAATGCGACTTGCTCCCCGAATGCGGCAATTATCTCGTCGTCGAGCACAACGGCGACGTCTATGCCTGCGACTTCTTCGTCGAGGACGGCTGGAAACTCGGCAACGTCCTGGCCGGCAAACTCATTCACCTGCTGAACTCCGCCCGACAGAATGAATTCGGCCGGAGGAAATCAAACCTGCCGGGGGCCTGCCAAATGTGCGGCTGGCTCCCCACCTGCCGCGGCGGCTGCACCAAGGACCGCCTCCGCGACCCGCGGGACCGCGGTCTCAATCATTTTTGCCAAGCGTATAAAATGTTCTTCGCCCACGCCGACCCAAAAATGCGGAAGCTGGCGGAAGAATGGAAGGAAAAAAAGATTTGACATCGTAGCCCGTGTTCATAAAAATTATGCTTTAATATGAATGGGATTTGCACGGCTGGCGCCAAGAAGAAGAAAAGGCATGACTCTCTCCCCATTCTTTAGACAGTTTAGAGGCTTTCTGAAGGTGACGCCAAAAGTTTTACTCCGGGGTGAGATTACTTAATTCTTTGCGGAATATCTTCAAACCGAATATTCTGAACAGCATAAGATTGCCAATCTTTATAATCAAAATGCCACCATTCATATTCGTACACGGTAAATCCTTCCGCTTCCATCGCCTTGCGCAAGAGGTCGCGCAGTCTTCGCTCTTCATCGGTTCCGCCTGCATAATTCGCATAAGCTCGTTCAGACATTTCATCGTAAAGACTCGGCATCGTTACCGGATTTCCTGTTCTGAGATCGAAGAGTGCAAGATCAACGGCACAACCGCGGTTATGGACCGAACCTTTGGATGGGTCGGCTACAAATTTTTTCAAATCATTAGGAGTGGCATCCCAAAAAACTTTTGTGATGTACCAAGGGCGGTAGGCATCGTAAATCAACAATCCATATCCTTTAGCCTTAAGTGCGCGATGAGCTCTAACTAAAGCTTCTGCAGCCGGTCGCTGTAAAAATGCCCGGGCCTGACTGTACATCGGCGTACTCAGAAAATTATTTTTTGTTGCATACCGGATATCAAGATGTATCCCAGAATCTAACTCGATAATCTCCACAAGCTCATTCTGCTTGAATGAACCTGCTTCAGTAGGAGGTGGTGCCTGCAAAGCATCTGCTATCAGTTCATCAACGGGGCGTACAGGAGTGATACGAAAGACTTCTGAACATGTGCAGGCGAAAAAAGAAAATAAGAGAAAAGTGTATTTACGCAATGAAATTTTCACAGCAAGATAACCTTTATTTTGACATCAACTTAGCTAAAAAGAAACTTGTTGTCAATCGTTCTATCTTCTGACCGTATATCACTTTTCAAGGGGGACACAATCCGGAAAATTCGGGACATAACCCTTTTCTCTCGAAAAGGGATTGTGTCCCATGAATTTTCCGGGCTTGTCCCCGAAAAGTGATATGCGGTCAGTTCTATCTTGTCGTGAACTTGTGGACGGTCAAGCTCTTATACGTCTCGCCGGGCTTCAGGATCGTCGAGGGAAACATGGGCTTGTTCGGCGAATCGGGGAAATGCTGCGTTTCGAGGCAGAGGCCATAATGTTTCCGATAGACCAGGCCTGACTTGCCGGTGATCGTTCCGTCCAGGAAATTGCCGCTGTAGAATTGAATCCCCGGCTCGGTCGTTTTGATTTCCAAGACCCGGCCGCTCTGCGCGTCGGAGAGACGCGCCGCGAGAGAGAGCCCCTCGCCGCTCCGGTTCAACACGTAATTATGGTCGTATCCGCCTTCGACCTGGACGATCCGTGAGCCGATGGCCGTCGGCGTCGTGAAATCCATGGGCGTGCCCTGGACGGGAGCCAACTCGCCGGTCGGGATCAAGCCCTTGTCCACGGGCGTGAATCTCGCGGCGTTGAGCATGAGTTCGTGGCCGAGAATATCGTTTTTTCCCTCGGCCAAGTTGAAGTAGCTGTGGTGGGTCAGATTGACGGGCGTGGCCTTATCCGCAGTCGCCTCGTAGCTGATCCTGAGCTCGTTGTCGTTCGTGAGAGTGTAGATGACTGTGGCCTTGAGGTTTCCGGGATAACCTTCTTCGCCGTCCGGACTGAGGTAGGAGAATTTCACTCCCACGGCGCCAGCTTCCTTGACCGGCTCGGCCTTCCAGATGACCTTGTCGAAGCCTTTGACGCCTCCGTGGAGATGGTTCTCACCGTTATTTGTGGCCAACCTGTAAATCAGCCCATCGAGCATGAACCGGCCTTTGGCGATGCGATTGCCGTAGCGGCCGACGATCGACCCGAAATAGGGACTGTTCTTCACGTAGCCGTCCAAACGATCGTAGCCGAGGACGATGTCGCCCAGCCGGCCGTTCTTATCGGGGACCTCGAGCGAGACCAGCGTCGCTCCGTAGGTCATGAGGCGCGCTCTGAGGCCCTTGTCGTTGGTCAAGGTGTAGAGTTCGACCGCCGTGCCGTCGGGCAGGCTGTCGAAGGATTGGTTTTTAACGTCCATCTGCGGAAGTCCTTTCGTCGGAGTGGATTCGCCGGGCGCCGGCTGCTCCTTTTTGCAGGCCGGGAGACCCAGAACGAGAGCCAGGGCAAAGGCCGCCACCGCTGTCCGGGAAGCGATCTGTTTCATCCCATTCTCCTCCTTTTTGCCCTTAAAATAACAAAAGAAATTCGAGGACACAAGAGTCCCTCAGTTTTTTTCGTTGAGCAAGCCCTGCAAATCCCTGTAATCGTCCGGAGAAAAATCCGCCCAGAAATAGGGGAAGACAAGCTTGTTGTGGAGAAGAGGATCGGCCTCCCGTTTCAGCCGGCCTTTTTCCACCAAATCTTTCCAGACGCGCGTTCCGGGAATCGGGGAGAAATAGGCCAGGCGGGGCCGTGCCCCGAGACGCCTGACATCAAGAACACTTTCTCTGATGCTCGCCGCGTCCTGGTTGGGAAGCCCGGCGATCAGGTAGACATTGATGTCTTCGCGCCTGAAGCCGGCCTTTTCGAGATACCCGACCGCTTTTTCGAGATCCCCTGCGGAGACTTTAGGGCAGGCGTCCCGAATCACGTTCTCAGCCGTGGATTCCTGGCTGAGGTAGAGCGTTCTAACGCCGGCTTTCCAGAAGAGGTCGGCCAGTTCCTGATCGATTTCCCGGACATGGAGTCCGTTGGGTGTATGGAACGAAACCGGCAGTTTCCGGCGGACGACCCCCTCCATGATCGGGATGATATGCGATTTGCGGCGAAGAAGGAGGGCATCGTCGTAAAACGCGAAATTCCGCGTTTTGAAGAGCCCGACATGATCGGCGATCTCCGCAATGACAGCGGCAGGTTCTCGCTGTTCAAACGTTTCGTAAAGAAGCGGTCCGGCGCAGAACGTGCAGCTGAACGGGCAGCCGCGCGAGGTGAGGAGGGGGAGATCGTTTTTGCTATGAAGCAGATCGAACGCCGGACGCGGCAGGTCTTGAAGCGAAGAAAATTCGGCCTCCCGGACGGCTTTTTCGCCCAATATTTCGCGCGCCGCGGGCAATATCTTGTTCTCGGCCGGGCCGGTGATGATCCTCTCCGCTCCCGAAAACCGGCGGGCGTGGTCCTCGGCGAGCGTCGCATAAATGCCGCCCAAAATGATCGGCACCGCCCCGAACTTCTTCCGCAAAAGCTCGGCCGCGAGCTGGAGGCCCGGATACCAGTAGGTCATCGTGCACGTCAACAGGACGAGATCGGGCGTCGGAATCTTGTCGAGTTCGCCTAAAAATATTTCAAGCGGAATCCCATACCGAGAATATTTTCGAGGGACATCCTTCAGGATTTCAGGCTTCGGCACTTCTATTTTGGGAAAATGCCCTCGGCCGTCCGCTTTAGATTTCGGCTTCTTTGACAGCCCGGGATGATGC
>Ga0315282_10010251_pt1 | contig 14738 bp, 12 predicted proteins | sample YL17G07_20_MG_FD_203693 | JGI IMG/M metagenome (GOLD analysis project Ga0315282, IMG submission 203693) | Sediment microbial communities from Yellowstone Lake, YNP, Wyoming, USA - YL17G07_20 | ecosystem: Environmental > Aquatic > Freshwater > Lake > Sediment | place: USA: Wyoming | collected...
GAGCAGACCTCATTTTCGAGCTTGGATTAAACGTGACGGATGAGTACGATTTTCACGACCCGACAATCAAACCTGATGTCGACACAACCGAATTCAAAGCTGTGAATGGGCAATATCGGGATTACCGGTCTCTTGTGAACGAGGCACTTGGCGTTCGGCCGGATTACCTCTCAGCGATCGAGAATGTGAACGCAGCCAACTCATCTGTCACAGTGGCGATTGGTGGGCACTTTCCGAGCATAGCTGCATTCGTTTCCTACGGCCTGAATAGTACGGAACTTGGCAGGTTGAGTGATAACCGTAGCTTCCTCTGGGGATTAAACGTGAGCTTCCCACTGTTCAACGGATGGCAGACCACGAACCAGGTCCAGCAGGCAAAGGTGAATCTAAAGACCGCTGAACAGCAGCTGAGCCAAGCGGAGCGGCAAGTGCAAGTGGATATTATGAAATCCCTTCTCGACCTCGAAGCTGCTGAGAAGCAAGTGTATGTCACTGTCAATAGCGTTATCTCAGCAACCGAGGATCGACGGATCGCAGAGGAAAAGTACAATCTCGGCGCCGGAACGATACTCGACCTGTTAACGGCAGAAGCGAATTACACTCTGGCTCTCAGTAACAAAGTCAACGCAGCTTACAACTACTTTCTGGTTAAGAAACAGCTGGAATATAACATCGGACGAATCCGATATTAACATGGAGTCCGTCTGAGGATACCCTACCAAACTGGAGGACTGATTTCGTCATGGCAAACAACAAGAAGAAGTCAAAAAAGCGTTTATTCATCTTCTCTGGGATGGGAGTTGTCCTCGTCGTCCTAGTCTTGCTCGTCGTCCTAGGGAGTAAACGCGAACAGATTATCACTATCCAGACCGAGAAAGTGGCAAAGAGAACGATAACGCAGATCGTCAGCGCGTCGGGCAAGATACAGCCTGAAGTTCTCGTGAACATCAGCCCCGAGGTCTCTGGCGAAATCATTGAGTTGCCAGTATATATGGGGCAGCACGTAAAGAAGGGTGACCTCCTCATCCGGATCAAGCCCGACACCTATATGGCTGCCAGGGATCAATCGAAAGCCGTCCTCAACTCCGCCATTGCGAATCTTGAGTTAGCGAAAGCGAATTTTGACAAGGCCACATCCGATTACAAGAGATCTGTGGATTTGCACCAGAAGGGTCTTCTGTCTGACGCAGAACTCGAGGCAGTGAAGACAGCATATGACGTTGCGAAAGCACAGTATCAGTCACAGCAACATCAGGTCGAGCAGTCACAAGCCTCGCTGAACCAGGCCGAAGAGAACTTGCGCAAGACAACGATCTATGCTCCGATGGCAGGCACGATTAGCCAGCTCAACAACAAAATCGGCGAGCGTATCGTGGGAACAGGTCTGATGGCGGGAACAGTCGTCATGTCCGTTGCTGATCTTTCAAAAATGGAAGCCAGAGTCGATGTCGATGAGAACGATGTCGTTCTGATAACGGCTGGTGACACGTCCAGGATTGCAGTTGACGCATATCCCGATCGCAAGTTTATGGGCGTCGTGTATGAGATTGCAAACACCGCAAAGGTAATAGGGCAGGGAACCCAGCAGGAGGTGACGAACTTCGAGGTGAAGATCCGGGTCCTAGACAAAGACGTGGCTTTGAGGCCGGGAATGTCTTGCACGGCAGATATCGAAACCAACACTCATCATGATGTGTGGGCTGTCCCGATCCAGAGTGTAACGACGAGAATGCCAAAGGAACCTGAGAAGAAGGAAGCATCACCGGAGCAGCCAGCCATCGCAAACAAGACTACTGCCAAGCAGAAGATGGAGAACAAGGTGCGTGAGGTTGTCTTCATCGTTGACAACGGCAAAGTGAAGACGGCCACAGTGAAGCGTGGTATCAGCGATGATCAGTACGTGGAGATTACTGAAGGGTTGAAGGGTGACGAAGAAGTAGTTTCAGGAAGTTATAAGGCCATCAACAGGGACCTTGAAGAGGGTTCGAAGGTCAAAGTTGAGAACAAAGGGAAACAAATCACCTCTACGAAATAAGAAAGCACCAGAACCGAACTTAAACCAATAAAACAACTTGTAGGGTAGCTATGGCAGATACTCAGAAGAACGGCATACCTGTTATACATCTCTCGAGCATCACCCGGATTTATGAGATGGGTGCCGAACAGGTGCACGCCCTGGAGGGCATTTCCTTGCAAGTCGCTAGAAATGAGTATGTCGCGGTTATGGGTCCTTCCGGTTCGGGAAAGTCCACCCTCATGAACATCGTCGGCTGTCTGGATACTCCAACCTCTGGGCTCTATGAACTCAATGGGATCAACGTGAGCGAGATGAACGACAACGAGCTGGCGAGAATACGGAATAAAGAAATAGGATTCGTGTTTCAGACTTTCAATCTCCTTCCACGGTCGGATGCTCTCCATAACGTCGAGCTCCCGTTGGTCTATGGTGGTGTTCCTCGAGACGTGAGAAGGAAATTAGCGCGAGAGGCACTCGAGCATGTTGGGCTAGGTGATCGCATGCACCATAAGCCGAATGAGCTTTCCGGCGGTCAGCGCCAGCGTGTCGCGATCGCCCGAGCTCTTGTGAACAAACCATCATTGATGCTCGCAGATGAGCCGACCGGGAACCTTGACACGAAGACCGGCGACGAAATCATGGCTCTGCTTCAGGAACTCCACAAGCTCGGGAATACGATCATTATGGTGACCCACGAGGAGTATATTGCCGACCACGCACATCGGATCGTTCGGCTCCGCGATGGAAAGATTGAAACCGACGAGAAGACACAGAACGGTAAGGTCCTCAGCCATTAACCATGTCTATCACCTATTTTCTGACTGAGATCAGGGAAGGCCTATCGATCTCTCTCCGCGCTCTTCGCGCCAACAAGATGCGCTCGGTGTTGACGACTCTTGGGATTATTATCGGAATCGTCTCGGTGACCCTCATGGCGACCGCAATTGCAGGATTGGATCAGGCGTTCCAGAAGAGCATTTCGACGATGGGGGCGGACGTCCTCTACGTCAACAAATATCCGTGGTTCAGTTCGGATGAATGGTGGACTTTCCGTAATCGCAAAGACATAACTCTCGAGCAGGAAAAGGCACTCGAGCGGCAATCTACACTTGCACGGGCCGTGTCGGCTGGCATCGGATGGATTGCGAACGTGAAGTATCGGGAGAAATCCACGGAAAACGTCTTTGTCAACGGAGTGACTGCGGACTATATGGCCACTTCCGGGACGACGATCCTTCAGGGCAGGAACATGACGGAGGCTGAGGTCGACGGGAGTCGACCCGTCTGTGTTATTGGATTCGATGTTTCGGCGAATCTCTTCCCGGGTGAAGATCCAATTGGGAAGTCTGTGAAGATCGCGGGACACACCTATCGCGTCGTCGGCGTCTTTGACAAGGAGGGAAGTTTTCTCGGGCTGTTTAATCTTGATAACCGCGTTGTTATCCCGCTTGGTGAATTCACACGTCTCTTTGGCGTGAAGAGGTCACTCCAGGTTAGTGTAAAGGCACCCAGTGTTCAGGAACTCGATGACACCAAGGAAGAGATCCGAGGGATTCTCCGTAAGGCGCGGAAGGTTTCACCTGGAGCACCAGACGATTTTGCAATCAATCAACAGGAAATGTTGACAAAGACATTCAATGGGATTGGTGTCGTCGTTGCGGCCATCGGATTCTTTATCACTGGTCTTTCCCTTTTCGTTGGGGGTATCGGCATCATGAATATTATGTTCGTCTCGGTCACGGAGCGAACAAAGGAAATTGGAATCAGAAAAGCGATTGGTGCCCGGCGGAGAACGATCCTTCTCCAATTCCTTATAGAAGCCGTCGCTCTCTGTCTCTTGGGCGGGATCATTGGATTGATTATTGCGTTTCCCTTGACTTTCCTCGTCGATCAGATACTTCCAACTTCGATGCCTCTTTCAGTGGTGGGGATTGCCATGTTGGTTTCCATATTCGTGGGAGTAGTATCTGGGCTGGTCCCCGCATACCGTGCAGCAAAACTTGACCCAGTTGAAGCATTGAGGTATGAATAGCCAGTTTAGAGTTGAGAATGAAAAGTTAAAAGTTCCTGCACGTGAAGTCAGAGAAGGATGGCATAAAGGAGCGAAGCTACAAATTCGCGCTCAGAATCCTCAACCTTGGGAAAAGCCTTCCGAAGTCCAGAGCGGGAGATGTCTTGGGCCGCCAAATAACACGCTCGGGAACTTCGATTGGAGCAAACGTGGAGGAGGCAATTGGCGCCTTCAGCAAGGAGGATTTCACGTTCAAGATGAATACGGCGTTGAAAGAGGCGAGGGAGACGCAGTATTGGTTAAGACTCACGAGAGATTCGAATCTTGTCGCCGCGAATCGGATGGAATCGCTGATACAGGAAGCTGAAGAAATAACGAAGATTCTCGGTGCCATCGTGAGGTCTTCGCGGGCTAAGAAGTAACTTATCACTTTTCCCTTTGGACTTTTAACTGTTCCTATGGAATTTAAAGAAAGTTTCTCGATGGCATTCAATGCCATCCGCGTGAACAAGCTCCGATCAGCTTTGACACTGCTCGGAATCGTGATCGGTGTCTTCTCGATCATCGCTGTCATGACAGCGACGAGAGTGCTTCAGAGTAGCATTGAGAACGGACTGAGCCAGCTTGGGACCAATACGTTCCAAATCCAGAAGATGCCAATCATGATGGTAGGTGGTCCGGGGACGTGGCTCAAGTATCGGAATAGAAAAGACATCAAGATTGAGCAGGGCCTAGAAGTGAAGGACCGCATGACGCTCGCTCAAAGTGTTGGAATTGAGGTGTGGAACAACAATGGAATCGTAGTGAAGTACAAGAGAACGCAGACGAACCCAAACGTTGGGCTCGTGGGAGAGAACCCCGAGGGTTTTCCGACGAACAACTGGATTGTCAAGGAAGGAAGAGCCTTAAACGATGAGGATAACGAGTTGGGTCGCGATGTTATAGTCCTTGGCAATGACGTTCTTCAGAAGCTTTTTCCTCAGGTCGACCCCATTGGAGAACAGGTTATTGTTGATGGACACAAGTATACTGTAATCGGTTACCTTGAGCCTCAGGGAAGTGGTTTTGGTCGATCTCAGGATAATTTCGTCGCCATCCCACTGAACACCTTCACCAATCATTATGGAAGGGACCGGGACAGCCATATCATGGTGAAGGCAGCAAGCCAGGAAGTATATGAAGATGCGATTGAGGAAGCCCGGTCCATTCTCCGAACGGTCCGAAAGGTCCCGCCTGGCAGGGAAGATGACTTTGCAATTTTCTCGAACGACTCTCTCATTAAACAATTTGACGAGCTAACCTTCTATATCAAAGTCGGTGTGGCGTTCATCAGCTTCATCGCGCTGTTGGCAGCCGGTGTAGGGATCATGAACATCATGCTGGTGTCTGTCACAGAGCGCACTCGTGAGATCGGCATTCGAAAGGCCATCGGAGCTCAGAAGAAAAACGTCATGGCACAATTCATCACTGAGGCGATTCTCCTCTGCGAGGTCGGCGGGTTGGTCGGAGTATTTCTGGGTATCCTTGGGGGAAATGTCGCAGCCCTTTCGTTTAGCATCCCCGCGGTGATACCGTACGACTGGGCTGTGATCGGACTAGTGGTGTGCTCGATCGTCGGGATTATCTTCGGAACGTATCCCGCGTGGAAGGCAGCGAATCTCGATCCCATCGAGTCGTTGCGGTATGAATAAGTCTGTCTGATTGTTGTGGAGGGTTTAGTCAAACGCCCCTCCGAATGGATGGCGAACAAATGGAAAAGGCGTTCCCGATTTGGGAGCGCCTTTCTGCTTCCTGCTCGACTCACAACCTTAACCAGAACTCTCATGCTTTCATTCTTTTCCCCTTCTCTTCCTCCGTAAATATCCATCCGACGATCTTTCCAGGCTCGATTTCTCTGAAATTCTTCCAGTAGGCTGCAGTTCGAAGATGTCGTGAGCTTGTCTCGTCCTTTGGAATCCTCTCGGTATCGAGGATGATCTTGCGGAATCGGGACCGCCACAAATCCATGTTCTCCTTCCGCAAATCGACCCAGCCATCGTGTGCCCAGTGTTCAATGAGTGCAGGAGTAATCTTTAACTCGTTAACTCCCTGATAAGGAGGAATCTTGATCTCCTCTCCGCGCAACAATGTCTTTGCGTCTGGAAGAAGAATGGGCACGCCTATCGAGATTATCTGAGATCGTAGCTGTCGATCTTGCTCAAGAATCCTTGTAAGCTTGTCTGAAAGAACTTGGGATTTCGTGTTGATTACGATCTTCATTTCGCCACAAGCAAGTCGAAGCAGGTGAGCCTCGTAAAGGAGCTTTGAGAGTCGTGGCGGACCAAGAATCTCGAAAGCGACGCTGGAGAGGTTGTGCTTTTTCTCGAGCTGATCTAATGTCTTGATCGCACTTTCAAAAAGGAAACCAGCACGATACGTCGGTTCGAGTGTCGCATTGTCGAGTGCGTTGATGATATCGTGTCCTGTGCTTCCACCTTTGATCTCAAAGACGACATCTTCCGCGATTTCCTCTGGGGTCACGTATTCCATCTGCCCAGGGGTCGAGATTGCCTCGAACTCTCCTCGCGAGAAGATCCCGTTCTCACCAGTATCGATATAGACCGACTTCAATGATTCACCAAGGGGTTCGTAATTGAACCCATTCTTGCCTTTGCCAGTTGGTTTCAGCCTCAGAGTTCCCTTCAGAGCGACCCCTTTTTCGGGTGGACAATCATAGAGCTGAATGGGTTTGCCGCGCTTCCGAATCTCACCGTAGCCAATCTTCTTCCAAGCAATCGCTGCCGTCGGCTTAATCTCCTTTGTGATTGGTGCGTCAGGGGTTCTTGCCATGAGAAAGAGGAGGAGTGTGTGCGCACCAGCAACTGCAGACTTGCTCAAGAGGACGGCAGAAGGTTTCTCTTCACTGTGAGTGTAAGGAATGTTTAACCCCATTCCTCCCGTTCCGCTTGTACCAATCTTGACATAGATTCTTGTACCGGCTGCAGACATCGAGCGATAGAGGATCTGGACGTGTCGGATGAGCTGAGGAGTGTAGAGAGTGCAGAGAAGTCTCTCCGTCGATTCTGTGAGCTCCTTTTGAGGATGTGATGTCTTGAGCTTTGAAAGCACCTCACGCGCACTTTGAAACACGTCCTGGTAAGCTATCGCCGTGGCAGAATTAATACAATCGACGAGAATGGTCGGTTTGAACTTCGTAAGCAGTCGATAGATCGTAGCTCGTCTTAGCACAACATCCGTCAACTCATCGAGCGTATCCTCAAGGAGGTGAGTTCGGAGGCTTGAATCACGAAGGATTTCTTCTCGAGCGAGATCCTTCAAGTCATGTCTGACGAAAATATTCCCCCACCAAGGAATGAAGAAATCTTTCCCGAGTCCGGGATACTCCTGCCGCAGAGTTTCGACGATTTCCTGGGCCTCACGCCTCAGCAGCGAAGTCACAACAAGGCGGCCGGGTTTTTCTCCCATGATTCTGCGGCACACCGCCGAACCAACTAACCCCCAGCCGCCAAGCACCAGAACAGTCTTGTGTTCGATTTCCATGTGACATCCATCGTTGAGTGAACGTCTCACATCGCGCGCTTGGAAGCAGGCGACGGTTCAAAATAACTTCTGCTTGATAGCGACTCCAGATCACTTCAGACTCTTTCAATCACGCATGCGGTCCCGTAAGCCAGGACTTCCGTAACGCCGCCGGAAACCTCGTTCGCGTCGTACCGCATCCCGATGACGGCGTTCGCACCCATTTGTTCTGCATGCTGGATCATGATCTCGTACGCTTCTTTCCGTGCTCTCTCACAGAGATCGGTGTAGAGGGTGATGTTCCCACCAACGATTGTCTGGAGGAACGCCCCAACGTTCCCAAAAATCGAGCGTGAACGCACGGTGATGCCCCGGACAATGCCAAGATTCCGCGCAACCCTGTAGCCGTCGATTTCGAACGCTGTTGTGACCAAAGAGTGATCCATACTTTACCTCCTGTTAACTCGATGCTTGTCTCACTGCGGTTTGAAAACTGATAGCACAAGGATAACAAGAACGAGAAACCACTCGGTGAGATAGAAAGTCGTCTGCTGTTTGTTGTATCGCTGCATTTGTGGAAGAGCGTTTGGCACATTTTCTCCCCGGGCGAGGCGTTCGAGTAACTTTCCACGCTTGCGAGCACGCGCGCCTGTCATTGCACCATTTACAGCGACCATAGCGACGAAGATGAGTTTTGCGGTCAGCCAGCCCGCTCTGAAAGGGCCGAGGCCGGTGAAGTACATGTTGCCGATTCCTGTCGCGACGAGCAAGAGGACAGCAAGTGGCGAGAGCAGCCCCACACTCTTCATCACCCGAAGGATTGCGGTTTTTGTCTCAAGTGTCTCTCCCTTCTGGAATCTCCTCTCGAGTATCGGCCCTGCAAAGAGAAGGGTGGCAATCATACCGAAACCGATGAGGTGGAAAAGAAGCACAACGTTAATCAGTGGAGATCCCTGTTCCATTGCCTTCGTTCCTGAGTAGTTTTAGGATGTTCAGAAAATCTCTTGGACGGATTTAAAGGAAAGCTGCACACACAAATGTTCCCCAGTTAAGAAAGCAGTGGGTACTGCGAAGCTGCCGGGTATGCGTTCTTCTTTCAATGAATCTATTCGATGACCTTCTGGAATTCCGGGTCGTCTTTGAGGCCCGCAAGGTCGTTATCGACCGATGCCTGCTTTTTCAACTTTGGATTCAGCGTTAGCGCCTTCCTCAGCGCCTCGAGCGCCTCAGTCTTCTTACCGGCAGCAAGGCGGATGACGGCGAGATCGTACAACACTTCGGGGTTCTCCGGCGCTAGACGAGCTGCACGCTCCTGGTGAACAAGGGCTTCGGCATATTGCTTCTTTGTGAACGCAGTCCATCCCTCGTTCCAGGCATAATTCATTTGCGCGTAAGTCAGCAATCGCCCCAGTTCCTTAAAGGGATCCGGATTGTCATCAACACGGATGTCGATCGCTCGATCAGTGAAGCCGCCATATCCAGCACCCTTTCTCACTACCAGCATTGCTGCGGATTGTCTCCCTCGTGAGTCACCGCCGTTTGCATCACCAGCAACGAGGGCTGCAAACAGTCGATCGGCAAGCGTGCCTTTTGTCTGCAAGAAAGCTTTCTCCATCTCAGTCACAACTGCCTCTGCAGCAAGGATATTTCCCTGGACTGCATAGTTTCGTCCACTTCGTCCGCCAGCCCAGGAGAGACAACCCTTTCCTGTGTAGGTCACAGACTCACCGTTGGAAGCGACAATTCCAACTTGCCTACGTTCTCGATCGCTGTCATCCCGCAAGAGGATCTTCAACGCCTCTTCAGGCGTTGCACCGTTCTGCAGGAGGTCAAGGCCTCGCCAGCCAAAGGTGGTGTTCGCAAACGATTGGGTTGCGACTGCACCTATTCCGGCTTTTGCCCACGGCACAACACTTCCAACAGCAAAGAACCGAGACGCGACTGCGACGCCAAGTTCGCCTGTAGCCGAGTCCCGTGCAACGATGGAAAATGTCGAGACAGGCTGTAGCGCTGGAGGCGTTTGAGAGAATGAATGGGAGAAGAAGAGGAGGAGGGAAAGAACGATCACAAGGAGATTCTGAAATCGCTTCATACTTGAGACCTCCTGAGATGAGTGGACCTGCCCGACTTCGTCGTTCATGCGGGTGTGCAGTTTCTCGCGAGCTGGGGTTTCACCACTAGCAGGATGTTGAAAAACTCTTTCTGCTACGAATTGCCACGACCTTCAGGTCGTGGTTTAGGGTATCAACAAAACCGAAGGGGCTTCAGCCCCGGCAAAATAGGCTGCTTTTGATGGAATGGGTTTGAGCCAGAGGCTCATGCGCCTTTGGCGTAAAAACCCATCTTCGTTTTTCTCGGATTTCTTACACACGAGCTGAAGCTCGTGGCTATAATTCTCCTTTTTCAACAGCCTGCTAGGCGTGTATGCCGACTGCTATTTGACGCATTCTGGACTCAGCTTGGTCACCGTCTCCGCAATTCGGTCAAGTGCAATTCGGATATTCTCGACAGAGTTCGCGTACGAGAACCGGATGTACCCTTCCCCGTAGGAACCGAAATCAGTGCCCGCCAGGCACGCAACGCCGGCCTTGTCGAGGAGGAGGTTCGCAAGCGGTTTCGACTTCATTCCCGTACCCGTTATGTTGGGGAATGCGTAGAATGCACCTTCTGGTGTCAGACAGTGGAAGCCAGGGATCTTGTTCAATCCCTTGACGATGACATCTCGCCGTCTACGAAACTCATCGCCCATCTTCTTCACCTCGTCTTGGGGCCCTCTAAGGGCCTCGACGCCGGCGTACTGCGAGAACGTCGAGGTGCATGAGTTTGTATTGATGATGAGGCGTTCGACATGGGCAAGAAGCTTCTCCGACATGACGCCGTAGCCAAGTCGCCATCCGGTCATCGCGAACGTCTTTGAGAATCCATCGAGGATAATCGTCCGTTCTTGCATCCCGGGCACGGAGGCGAGGGAGACGTGCGGCGCATCATACGTGGTCCGACTGTAGATTTCATCCGAGAGGATCATGAAGTCATACGGCGCCACAATCTCCGCGATCTCTTCGATGTCCTGCTTTCTCAATATTCCACCTGTCGGATTGTGGGCTGAGTTCAGGATGAGCAATCTTGTTCTTTTATTGACCAGACTTTTCAGTTCGTCCAGATCAACGCGGAATTCATTCTCTTCTCTCAGAGGAAGCGGGATGGGCTTTGCCCCGAAAATGTTGATGACCGATTCGTAGATCGGAAAGCCGGGGTTGGGGTAGATGACCTCATCACCCGGGTTTACGCAGGCCAGAATGGAGAAAAGGATGATCGGTTTCCCGCCCGGAGTGACGGCCACCTGGCTTGGATTCACCTTGATCCCCCTGGTTCGAGAAATTTCCTCTGCTATCGCTTCGCGCAGTATCGGGATACCGTTGGGCGGACAGTAGTGCGTGTGGCCTGCATCAAGAGCCCGCTTTGCCGCTTCGATGATATTTTTCGGCGTGGTGAAGTCGGGCTCGCCGATCTGCAAATGGATGATGTGACGCCCCTGGGCTTCCAGAGCTTTCGCATGTACGAGGACTTCAAACGCGGTTTCAGTTCCAGCTCTTGCCATTCTATCTGCTATCGGAAGCATATCTGTAATCCTGTTCCTATTTGTGACCGGACTTGTTCGTCGACTCAAGACATCTTGATCGAGAGTGACTAGCTTCTTTCACTCAAAAATACCGCAATAAGACTTGAGTGTCAACTGGAAAGTGGACGTGACGGATTCCTAACACCAAGAATTAGGCGAACAAGGGGGGTTTCATGGTCAGGGCGGAGTGGAGTGGAAATATTGGTAGGAGATTCCGCGGTAGATCAGTCTTTGAAGATTCTCAATGACGAGAAGGATTACTTTCTCCTCACCGGGAAATCAAAGGTGACATCTTCCCCCTCCAGCGGCGAGCCATCTCGAAGCTCTACACCTTTGATAGTCATTCTCAGACCGAGAAAGCCAGTAATCGCAGTAAGCAAGGCGTAGAATTGATCTACCAGCAAGCCCTCATAGCCGCATGGTTTGCCATCCCACGTCTTCCAGTCAATGCCGCTCCCGACTCCGGCTTGGAATTCTCCGGCCCCAAATCTCTTGAGCATCGGGAAAAGAATCTCGTTGGCTTCTCGACGCCTCCCGACACTGTAAAGAGCCTGGATGTACCAGTATGACATCGAGGCACTGGCCGCGCCGTTCTCATAATACTGGAATGAATCACTTCCGTCTTCTTCAAGGGGTGAGCCGAGAACTCGAGGGACGTAGTCTTTGCGCGCAATCGGAATCAGGTTGCCTGGCAGTCCGAGGTCGAACCGCTTGTACCCAACTTCTCGGAACTTCTCCTGCATCTTATCCAGAATGGCATTTGCCTGATCCTCCGTGACAAGCCCATACGAGATGGCAATTCCGTTTACCCACACAAAATAGTAGTCATGCAATTCTCCGTCCTGACTTCGCCAGCCGCCGAGCACACCCGTGCCAGGACTGTAGAAGCACCTATAATATGCCTCCCTCATTCGATCGGCCGCAGTCCTGCATTGCGCGGACACAGGTTCGTCACCCACCCGCTCGAAGAGTTCAGCACATCCTCGGAGTGCTCTGAACGCGAGGGCATTCGCGAAGGAGTCCTTGTGGCCAAACGTGATCACATCCCACCAGTTGCTCGACCAGAGGTAGCTGCGAGAGTTTCCGGACCGAGTAGATTCAAGCAGCCCGTCGTTGTCGCCGTCTCGAGCGAGCATCCGACTCACGATTGCTGAAATCTGCTCCTTGCGCAGTTTGAACCAATCCCAGTCCTGCGATCCGGCAACGTAGTCCCAACAAGCAATGAGGATCGAAGGGTCGACATCGAGGCAGTCATCGATGTGCGTTCCGTAGCCGGGAGCTCCGTCGAGATACAGATCGAGACTGTAGCGGACGAGGTCGAGCGCGGAAAATCCCGGGGCAAACTCTGGCGTGAACACCGCCATATCCGCGTATTCGTACATACAAAAGAGGCAGTTGTCACTGACGCTGTTGTTCGAGAGTATTCCAATCTCTGGGCGGAAGCCGAACACATTCAACCATGCCCGCCGCAAACCGGCCAATGCAGGATGACTCGAGATCGCGGACCAGCCGTAAGGAATCCCCGAGCCAAACGGCACAGTGCTGAATGGAAATATCCCCGTGACTTCGCAGTGAAGGGTGCACGACCACTCACCCGGCTCGATTCCAAAAATCCCTGATGGAAGCGGCTTCTCACCCAGCAAGATGTCTGCAATCACCATTCCAGCTTCTTTCGTGCTTTTGATTCGGAAGAGGGGGGTTCGCTCAGCGCTCTCAAGGGTGATGCGCAGTGTCCCAAAGTCAGGGGCATGAAGGAAAACAGGGAAGTTGCATAGTCCTTGAGGTCCGGAAAAATCTGGGAGCGCCAGCGCCGCGGTCGGTGTGACGAGGACGTCGAATGGTAAACGGAGAAGGCTTGATTCGAGAATTGGCTCGTGGAGATACGATGTCCGCGTGATGGTTACATTGAACCCGCCCGTATGAACCTCGAACGTGAGATCAACGATGGTATCGCCGCCGACTGTGATGCCCTGATACGTGACGGTTGTTCCTTCCACAGACATGATGAATTTCGAGGCCACACCGAAATCTGAATGTGACCAACGTTTGATGAACGGCAATCCACCAAGCTCGTCACGCTGGGCAAGGAGGTTGCGATGCTGGCACCCGTTCCCAAAGTTATCCCAGCCTAAGTGTCTCAAGCCCGGATACCGCCTGGAGAAACCAATGGAGAGGAACTGCGTGGTGAAGCGGACTTCCTCATCAGTCTCCAGGATCTCCATGCCTTTGTTCATACTTAGTTCTTTGTCGAGGCCAGACGGTGTCTTGCCTTTCTCAGGATAGAGGAGATTGCGGCGAACCGCTTTCGCATCACTCACGGAATACTCTCGTGACGGAGGTTCTCTGCATCCCTTTGCCACTTCGATCGGAGTTCCCAGAATTTCGACTTCTTTGAAGTTCCGGAAGTACGGGAACCATCGTTCCCCAACCGTTCGGTGAACCACGAGTCGGATGTTATCGGTGTCCACAGGCTCAAAGGTGTGCTCGGAGAATTGATCTTCCGGCTTTATCTGGTTGTCAGATACGTTCAGGACATCTACAAACGTTCTCCCGCCATCGAGTGAGGTCTGAATGGTGAAGTCGACGGGATAGTTCAAAACATCGAGCGGCCCAGAGGTTGGCGTCGGGACCTTCCAGATCCGGATGCGGGAGATCTTTGCTCTTCGATTGAAGCGTATCCAGTGAAGCTGCTCTAAGTGAGGGGTCTTGCCTGCTGCCGTTTGCCAGACTGCGTCTGTGAGGACCACCGCTGCCTCAAGAGGTGAGGCGAGGTTTACCCCGATGGAATCGGGGTTGGTGAGGGCTGATTCGTTCATGATGTGCGCAAGTAGTCAGGTGATTGTATGAATCCGTCGGCAACGTCTTACTGACGACGAAGACGCGACGGAGGTCGGGTGTCTGATATGGTCGGTCGCTAATATACGTCACAGGGAACACAAATCCAAAGCAGGGCGAGCACTAAATTGAGTAGGAAGGAGAATATCAGTCCTTGTTACTGCTTTTCGTCCGAGCCGCACGTTTCTCGGCGTTGATCCGCTCTACTTCGTGAAGGAACCGAAGGAAGACAAACACGATGAGCAGCACGAGAATGACGAAATCTCGAATCACAATGGCAAGCAAGGAGCCCCTCGTCTGCCTGAGCGAAGTGAGTCCCGCATTCTCCAGCGGGACGAACGGAGTCGAAGGCAATTCCATGTGGGGGTCGACACTTCCCTGCCCGCCTCGGTTTGTCCTGCATGGGCAGGCGGGGACTTTGGTAAATTAGAAAAGGTCTCGCTCTCGTGGCGGTGTAGATATGCTTATCTTATGGACAACAAGATTGACATCTCACCAACGAAAGGAGACCCTATGGACATCCGGAAGGTAGCAGAAAGTGCTGCCAAAGGCAACTCGGCAAATGTGTACGCGTTGACTCATAAAAAAGGTAACCGAAACGAGGTAGAAGAAGAGTCGTTGCCTCATAATATATGTAACCGAAAGAAAGGGTCACAGTATTATGAGCAGCCGAGCCAAGAAGGAATACCTCGATGCCATCTGCGAGCGATACCGATGGTCATCGAAAAAAGAGAAGC
>Ga0315282_10010252_pt1 | contig 14738 bp, 11 predicted proteins | sample YL17G07_20_MG_FD_203693 | JGI IMG/M metagenome (GOLD analysis project Ga0315282, IMG submission 203693) | Sediment microbial communities from Yellowstone Lake, YNP, Wyoming, USA - YL17G07_20 | ecosystem: Environmental > Aquatic > Freshwater > Lake > Sediment | place: USA: Wyoming | collected...
TGGAAATGACCTCGTTGCGCTGGTTCTCGAGCCTTGCCGATTCAACTTCGTTGATGGCGCGCTGCAGCTCGGTCTTGCGCTGCTCACGTTCGACATCGATGTCCGCCCGGCGCCTGGCCAACTGGTCGTCCAGGCCGACCAAATCGGACTGAAGCTCTTCGTAGTCGTTGAGCTGAGCCTGGCGATCGAATTCAGCCAGCACATCGCCTTTCTTCACCCGGCCTCCCGACTGGGCAATGGTGACGATCGTCAGGCTCAAACCGCTCGAGCCTCTGCCCCGCCCGCCGTAAGTGCGCAGCGCCGGCGGCATGATGGAGGCAAAATGCACGGCCGCGACCGTCCCGCCCACGCGGAAGGAGCGAAGCAGCGGCCCGCGCGACACCGGAACGAAGGCGGTGGCGCCGCCCTCCGCACCTTGGGCAGGCGCCTGCCGGCGCGCCTTCAACACCCAGGCCGCGGCCAGCATGGCCACCAGGATTAGCCCGCACAGCACCAAGACGGCGGCGCGCCCGCGGCGCGGGCGGCGGCGCTCCGGCTTCGGGCCGGCCACAGGCTGAACTTTCTCAGCAAGCAAAGTAGGAGATGTCATGGTCGTGATAAACTTCTGCCTACCGCAGAATCCCCCATTTTATCCGATTTCCGCTTTGAAAACGACGCCATCCGCGAAGCAGCGCGGCCAAGCCGGGCGCCCCCCCGACACTCTACGAAGCCGCCTCGTCAATCATCGCCACCATGGCCCGCTCGACCTCTTGCGCCACGGGCTCCAACTCGGGGCTGCCGAAGCCGCGCAGCATCTCGGTCGGCAGGATGGTGGCCAGCCGCGTCTTTCCACCCTGGCGATAGATGGAAATCCGGCAAGGCAGGGCCGTGGAAACGGAGGGATTCGCCTCCAGCACCTCCTTCGCCTGGAAAGGATTGCAGACCTCATAGATCAGGCAGTCCATGTCCATCTCCACGCCCTTTTTCTTCATCGTTTCTTTCAGGTTATGAACGGTCAGCACGCCGAACTTCTGCTTCTGGGCAGCCGCCTCCAGGCACTGCCCGGCCTGCTCGGGCGATTTGGATGAATCCTTAATATAGAGCACGGAAACACTCTCCCTCTTGGGCCGATTCACACGCCGAAGGTGAGCGGGATGTTCCCCACAGCGCCTGGTTTTCCCTCGATGATCCGCACGGGCACACCCCCATCTCCTGCCTGCTTATTAACCCGAACCATTCGGTTTAGTCTCGGTGGAGATCGTGGTGACTGGCGTTCAGGCCGGCCGGTCTGTGCGTGCGGCCGCCGATGGCGGGTTGCGAGCAGCCGCTTGAAACCCGCAATCCGAAATTGCCACCTAATCCAGGCGCTTGTGGAAGCGCAGCGCGCTGGTGCTCAAAACGATTGTCCCGATGATCAACAGCGCCAGCATTTGCGGCCACAGCAGGCGAATGCCGATTCCCTTCAAGAAAACCCCGCGCACGATTTCCATAAACCAGCGCACGGGATCGATAAAACTGATGGCCTGGGCCAGCAAGGGCATGTTCCGAATCGGAAAGGCAAAGCCGCTGAGCATGAAGGCCGGCACGAAGAAGAAGAAGCAGGCCATGATGGCCTGCTGCTGCGTCTGGCAGACCGTGGAAATGAAGAGCCCGGCGCCGAGGGTGGTGAGCAGGAACAGCATGGCGGCGCCGAGTAGCATCAGCGCGCTGCCCCGGAACGGGATGTGAAACACGAGCAGGGCGCCGGCGGTCACCAGGGCCACGTCCAGCATCCCCACCACGCCGAACGGCAGGATCTTGCCCAGCATCAGCTCCAGGGGCTGAATCGGCGTCACCATGAGTTGCTCCATGGTGCCGATTTCCTTTTCGCGCACGATGGCCATGGCGGTCAGCATCAGCGTGACCAGGGTAATGATGTTGACCACCACGCCGGGCACATAGAAATTGCGGCTGCGCAGATCGGGGTTGAACCAGACTCGCGTGCGGGCGCGCAGGGTGGGCATGCGCATGGCGGCCGGCTGGCCGGTATTCATGGTTGCGGTGACGAGCGCGGCGCGTTGCCGGTTGCCCAGCACCCGCCCGGCGTAGCCGGCAACGACGCTGGCGGCCTGGCCGGAGACAATGGAAGCGGTGTTGGAATTGGACCCGTCCAGCAGGATCTGCACGGTGGCGGTGCGGCCGCCATCGATATCCCGCCCGAACCCGGGCGACACCCGCACCACGGCCTGCGCGCGGCCGTAGTCGAGCACGTCCCGGACGTCCTGCTCGCCGGCGGGAGCGGCCACCACCTGGAAATGCCGGGAAGAGGTGAATTCCGCCAGCAATTCCCGGCTGGCCAGGCTGCGATCCTGGTCCATCCAGGCGATCCCGGTGCGCTCCACGTCCAGGTTCACCGCGTAACCGAAGATGATCAACTGAATCAGCGGCGGCCCGAACAGCAGGACGCGCATGCGCGGCTCGCGCAGCGCTTGCCGGAACTCCTTCCTTACGATTTCAAAGATTCGCTTCCACATCACAGTCAATTTCGGATTGCGGATTGCGGATTGCGAACTGGTTGAAATCCGCAATCCGAAATCCGCAATCCGCAATGCCGTTACGCAACCTTTTGGCGCATGACGCGGGTGGCGGCGACGAAGATGAGGGCCGCGTAGACGGCCAGAAACGCGATCTCCGCCGCCAGAACACCGATTCCCACTCCTTTTAGATAAATGCCCTTGATGATGGTGATGAAATACCGGGCCGGCACGATATAGGTGATGGCGCGGATCGGCGCCGGCATGTTCTCGATGGCGTACACGAAGCCGGACAGCAGGAACGCCGGCAAAAACGAAGTCAGCATGCCCAACTGGTAGGCGAGCAGTTGCGAGCGCGCCAGCGCCGACAGCAGGATGCCCCAGCACAGCCCGCCGAACAGGAACAGGCAGCCGGTGAAGAACAGCAGCAGCAGGCTGCCGCGCAGCGGGACCCGGAAGATGCCCACGCCCACGGTGATGGCGATCATCATGTCCACCAAGCCGACGGAGAAAAAGGCGCACAGCTTGCCGAGCACCAGTTCGGCCGGCCGTAGGGGCGTCGAAAGCAGTTGCTCCATGGTGCCCGACTCCCACTCGCGGGCGATGGTCAGCGAGGTCAGCAGCGCGGAGATGATCATCAGGATGACGGCGATCAACCCGGGCACAATGTAGTTCCTGGATTTCAGCTCGCTGTTGTACCAGACACGCAGGCGGGCCTCGACCGGCGGCCGCACCGTGCGGCCCAGCTTGAGGTTCTGGGCGCGCGCCTGCAGGGCCTGGGCATGGGCGCGCGCCACCGCCTCCACGTAGGCCAGGGCGATGGAGGCGGTGTTGGAGTCGCTGCCGTCCAGCAGCGCCTGCACCTCGGCCTCCTGGTCCAGCGCCAGGTGGCGCGAGTAACCGGGGGGGATGACCAGGCCCAGCATCGCCTCGCCCCGGTCAATGCGCTCTTCGATGGCCTTCTGGCTGCCGGCATAGCCGCCCACCTGGAAAAAGCGGGAAGCCTCAAACCGGGCGATCAGCTCGCGGCTTTCCGGCGTGCGGTCGGCGTCGTAGACCCAGGTGGACACGCGATCCACGTCGAGGGAAAGCGCCCACCCGAACAGCAGCAACAGTACCAGCGGGACGGCCATGGCCATGATCAGGCTTATCGGGTCGCGCACGATGTGCAGCAGTTCCTTGCGGGCCACGGCGCGGGCACGGCGGCGATTCATTGCGGTTTTCGCTCCTCTGCTTCGATCATGGCCACGAACACGTCTTCCATCGACGGCGCAATGGCTTCCAGGCGGCGGACGAGGATACCGCGGCCGGCTAGCCGCGCCCGAATGCGCTCCGCGAGCGTGAAATCCGCGACCTGTCCCGATGCAGTCGGGATCTGCAATCCGAAATCCGAAATTGTCACGTGCAGTCCGGCGCCAAACACCGCCACTTCGCCGATGGTCTCTTCGCCCTCCAGCGCCTTCATGCTCTCCAACGGGTCGGAGGTCTCCAAGTACAGCAGCGCGCGCGAACCGAGCGCCCGTTTCAGCTCGGCGGGCGGCCCTAGGGCGATGAACTTGCCCCGGTACATCAGCGCCAGGCGATGGCAGTATTCGGCTTCGTCCATGTAGTGGGTGGAGACGAAAATGGTGCAGCCGGCGGCGGAAAGCTGGTAGATCAGATCCCAGAAATTGCGCCGGGCGATGGGATCGACGCCGGAGGTGGGCTCGTCCAGGAACAGCACCGGGGGCTCATGGAGGATGGCGCAGCCCAGCGCCAGCCGCTGTTTCCAACCGCCGGCCAGCAGCCGCGTAAGCGTGGCGCGCCGCTCCTCCAGCCCCGCCATGCGCAGCACCCAGGCCTTGCGCTGGCTGCGCCTCGGTTCCGGCACGCCGTAGACGCCGGAGAAGAAGTCGATGTTCTCCTCCACCGTCAGGTCCTCGTACAGCGAGAACTTCTGCGACATGTAACCGATGTTGCGGCGGATCTGTTCCGGCTGCGTGGCCACATCGAAGCCGCCGACCGAAGCGCGGCCCGCCGTGGGCCGCAGCAGGCCGCACAGCATGCGGATGGTGGTGGACTTGCCCGCCCCGTTGGGCCCCAGGAAGCCGAAGATTTCCCCGCGCGCCACGCGGAACGACACGCGGTCCACCGCCGTGAAGCTCCCGAAGCGCTTCACCAACCCTTCGACTTCCACCGCCAGCTCATTCATGGCGTTTGAACCACAAAGCCACGAAGGACACAAAGATCACGAAGGTCTTTGTGGACTTTGTGTGCTTTGTGCCTTTGTGGTGAGTTCCGCCAGCCTGATGTTGGCGATGAAAACATCCTCCAGCGAGGGCACGATCCGCGTGAAGGAAACCGCACCGGCGCCCGCTGCTTCAAGCGCGGGCAGGTACGACTCCGGCGAAAAACCGGGGCGCAGAAACACGTGCAGGGTGGCGCCGCTGGGCTCCACGCTCAACACTCCGTCGGCGCCTTGCAGGAATTGCCGCGCCGCCCTGGCATCGGCGCACTGGACCTGGTAGCAGGCCTCTTCGGTCCGGCTCTTCAGTTCCTGCGGCGCGTCGCAGCGGATCAGACGCCCGCGGTGCAGCAAGCCCACCCGGTTCGAGCGCTCGGCCTCATCCAGGTAGGCGGTGGTGATGAGGACGGTCAGGCCATCCTTGACGAGCTGGTAGAGGATGGCCCAGAAATCGCGCCGCGATACCGGATCCACGCCGTTGGTGGGCTCGTCGAGGAACAGTATCTGGGGATGGTGCAGCAGGGTGCACATCAGGGCCAGCTTCTGCTTCATGCCCCCCGACAACTGGCCCGCGCGCCGCTGCTGGAAGGGCTCCATGCGCGTCATGCGCAGCAGGCGGGCGGCCAGCGCCTCGCGCTCGCTGCCGCTGATGCCGAACAGGTCGGCGTAGAAGCGCATGTTCTCGGCCACCGTCAGGTCGGGATACAGGCCGAAGCGCTGGGCCATGTAGCCGATGCGGTCCTTGACGGCGTCGGGGTCGCGGGCCACGTTGTGCCCGGCCACCCAGGCCTCTCCCTCGCTGGGATCCAGCAGCCCGGTGAGCAGGCGCAGCGTGGTGGTCTTGCCGGCCCCGTCCGGCCCCACCAGCCCGAAAATCTCGCCGGACCCGATCTCCAGGTCGAGATGGTCGAGCGCGGTCAGCGCGCCGAAACGCCGCGTCAGCCCCGTCGCCTTGATGATCGCTTCCATGCAAGAAACCCATCCGCAGATTTCGCAGATTGCACAGATTCCGAGTTTTGATCCGCGGAATCTGCGTAATCTGCGGATCGGCTACTTCTCCAGCAAAATCTCCGCATCCGCCGGCATATTCGATTTCAACTCGTGGCTCGGGTTCGGCAGCCCGATCTTCACGCGATAGACCAGCTTCACACGCTCCTCGGCCGTCTGAATCTGCTTGGGCGTGAATTCGGCGTCGGAAGCGATGAACGAGACCCAACCCCAGTAAAGCTTGCCCGGGAACGAATCGGTGGTCACGCGGACGCGCGCCCCCAATTTCACGCGGCCCAGATCGGTTTCGCTGATGTAGGCGCGCAGCCAGGGATGCTCCAGGTCGCCGAGGGTCAGAATGGCGGTGCCGGCGGCCACCACCTGGCCGACTTCAGCGGCCTTGCTCAACACCACGCCGTCGATGGGCGCCGCGGACACGGAATCGTCAAGCTGTGTCTGGGTCATAGCAAGCTGGGCGCGGGCGCGCTCCAGTTCGGCGCGGCGCGAGTCGATCTCCTGTTCCCTCCGTTTCAGCTCCAGGGCCGCGGCCTGGCTGAGGCGCAGGGCGGCCCGGGCGCGCTCCAGTTGCGCGCGGGCCGCCTCGATTTCTTCCAGCCGCGGCCCTTCCTGAACCAGCGCCAGCCGCTCGCCAGCCTGCCGCGCCATGGCCGACGCGGCCTGGTAGCGCGCCTGGAACTGGTCGTACTGCGCGCGGGAGATGTCGTCGTTCTTGTAGAGGCGCTGGGCACGATCCCAGTCGGCGGTGGCCCGCTGCTCCTCGGTGCGGGCCTCGTCCAGGGCCGCGCGCACCTGCTCGATCTCCTGCCGGCGGGCCCCGGCCAGCAGGTCGCGCAGCCGGGCCTCGGCGGCCCGCACCTCGGCACGGCGCAGGTCGTTGTCGGCCTCCAGCGAGGCCTTCTGGAACTCGACGGCGGTCGCCACCTGCCGCAAACCCGCTTCGGCGGCGGCCACGCCGGCCTGCTCGCGCTCGCGCTGCCGCAGCAGTTGCGCGTCGTCCAGCCGCGCCAGCACCATGCCCTTCTTCACCGCCTGGCCTTCATCGACGGCCCGCTCGATGAGCTTGCCGGGGATTTTGAAGGAGATATCCACCTGGGTCAGCTCGATGTTGCCGCTGAGGCGGATGGCCTGGTTGCGGCCGGCCCGCCATCGCCCCAAGGCCCACCAACCCGCCAGCAGCACGATTACGATGCCGGCAACCACAAAGATCAGCTTCTTGCTCGGTCTACTCATGTCTAACTCCCCGATCCGACGTTGCTGACCGCAAACTGGCAGCAAGTTTGAAATCCGCAATCCGAAATCCGCAATCCGCAATTCACTGCAATAGTTCCTTGCGGACCGTGCCCGTGGCCGCGGCCAGGTCCAGGCGCGCGATGTTGTGGCCGAACAGCGCGGCGATCCGGTTTTCCTGGGCGCGGGCCAGGCGCGTCTGCGCGTCGGTGACCTCGATGCCGCTGGTCATGCCGGCCTCGTAGCGGCGGCGCGCCTGCGCCATCTCGTTCTCCGCCAGCTTCAGGCCTTCCTGGGCGGCGCGCACCTGCTCCTCGGCGGAGCGCAGGCTGTTGCGCGCCAGCCGGATTTCCAGCTCGATCTGCTCGCGGAGGTCGCCGCCGCGGATCTGCTCCTGGCGGAGTTGCGCGAAGCTCTCGGCGCGCCGGGCGTCGCGCCGCCCGCCGTCGAACACCGGGACGCGGAGCGCCACGCCGTAGGTGCGTGTGGGCAGCGCGGCATCGAAGCCCGTACCGATGGCGCCGTAATCGGCAAAGCCGGCCAGCGAGGGGAGGCGCTCCATCTTTGTGGCGCTGTAGTTCAAGCGCGCGCTTTCTTCGCGCCGCTGCTGCGCGTTCCAGTCGGGCCGGGATTCCAGCGCCGCGGCGCGCGCTCTCTCCACGGCCACCTCGGGAACCTGGACGTACCCCAGCTTGTCGGCCGGCTCCACCTCCGTGTCCAGGGGCAACCCCAGCGCCTTGAGCAACTGCAGCCGCATCCGGGATTGCTCGTTCTCCGCCACCAGCAGGCGCTGCCGCTCGTTGGCAAGCTGCACCAGGGCGCGGGTCACTTCGATGCCGGTGCCCGTCCCGGCGGCCTTCTGGTCCTCGGCCAGCTTGACCAGGCTCTCGGCCAGCTTCACGTTGGCCTGCGCGGTTTCCAGGGCGGCCTCGGCGCGCATGGCCGCCATGTAGGTGCGCGCCACCTGCTCGGCGGCCTGCTCGCGCGCCGTGTCGCTCTCGGCGCGCGCCGTGCGAACGCCCGCCCGCGACGCCTGGAACCGCCGAATCGAGCTGAAGTCGAAGATGCTCTGGGCCACAGAGGCTCGCGCATCCACCACGCTGAAAGGGCCCACGAAGGTGGGAAACACAAAGCCGGGAATGGGGACCTGGATGCGGATGCCCATGGCCGCCAGGTTCCGCGTCTGGCTCTGCCGGGCCAGCGACCCGGAGAGGTCGGGCAGCAACGAGGCCCGCGCCTGCCCCGACCGCGCCTGGGCCTGCCGGACCATCTGCTCGGCAATCCGGACCCGCGCGCTACCCTCCGGCTCCAGCGCGATCTCGATCGCGTTCTTGAGCGTCAGGCGCAGCGCCTGCGAGGCCGGAGGCTGGAGGCTGGAGGCTGGAGGCTGCTGAGCGTGAAGGGAAGGCGGAAGGCAGAAAGCGATAAGCAGGAGACCGGCGACAAACCCCTTCCCGCAGCCCCCAAGCAGGCTGTGGTCCCCGGTTCTAAGCGCCGGCCCTGAGGTTGAACCTTGAACGCTGAACGTTGAACGAGTCATGTTCATCTTTCCCCGCTGCGCCCGGTTTCATCCGTGTCCATGTCGCCGCGGCGACTTCATCCGTGGTGAATTCACCAAAGAACGCCTTTGTCATGTTAATCTTTCGGGGCGGCTGACAGCTAGGGTTGCCGGAACCCAGACCGCTTGCCGGTCCGGGTGAGGCCGGCGCCACATCATGCGCTTAACGGCACTAATTGTTTTGGCGTGTCTTTTCTTATTGGGCCACTCGGCAGGGCCGCGGGCGGGCGCGGAGGATGCTCTCCGCCCGGGCATCAGCGTCGAGCAGGCGGCGACGCGGGTGGCGGAGATGGACCGCGCCCGGCTGGCGGCCCTCGAAAACTACATCGCCACCCGCCACTACGCGGTTCACAACAAGCGCTTCAACAAACACGCCGAGATGACCGTCCGCATGGTCTATCGCATCCCCGGGAAGAAAGAGTTCGAGGTGATTTCCGAAAGCGGGTCATCGTGGATCCGCAAGCACGTGCTGCGGAAAATGATCCAGGCCGAACTGGAGGCCGGCGACGGGGCCATGCGCGATCAGACGCGCATCACGGCCGACAACTATCAGTTCCGGCCGGCGGGCATGGTGCAGGAAGCGGGGCGCTCGTTCCACGTCTTTGAACTGACCCCGCGCGCCGCCAACAAGTACCTTTTCCGCGGCCGCGTGTGGCTGGATGCGGAAGACGCCGCCGTGGCCCGCATCGACGCAAGCCCGGCCGTGCTGCCCTCGTTCTGGACGCGCGACGTCCGTTTCGTGCATCGCTACGACAAGCACGGGGAGTTCTGGCTGCCCACCTCGAACCACTCCGAGACCCAGGTGCGCATTTTCGGCACCACCACGGTCCACATCGATTACTTCGGCTACCGCGTCAATCTCCCGCCGAACGAAATCCCCAAGCTGAATGAGCGCGCCCAGGTAGTGAGAGATTCGAATCCCGGAACGCCCACGCCATAGTCAAATCAAGCGGCAGGCTCCAGGCCCCGGGCTCCAGGCACGGGCCGCAAGCAGCTACAAGGTTCACCCCTGGCGTGCGACGATTGGAGATGTTTGCCGGGCACGGGGTGACACGACATTGATTTCGTTGATAAAGCGTTTTTCAGCGAATGCTGAAGATACCGAAGACCGGGCGCGACGGTATAACCGCGCGCACCGCTACCTGAGCCTTGCCGGCTTTTTGCTCAGCCTGGCCTGGCTGGCTGCGCTGCTGTTCCTGGGCTGGTCGGCGGGCCTGCGCGACGTCGCCTGGCAGGTTTCGGCGCGGTACAGCCCGGCGCTCGCCGTTTATTTGCTGCTGGTGTTCGCGGGCGGGAAACTGCTCGGCCTGCCGTTGGGTTTTTACGCCGGCTACGTGATCGAGCACCGCTATGGGTTGTCCAACCAGACCGTTGCCGGTTGGGTCAAGGACGAAGCTAAGAGCGTCGTGCTGGGCGGGGCGCTGTCGCTGGCGGCGGCCGAATTGCTTTATGCGCTGCTCCGTTGGCGGCCGGATTGGTGGTGGCTGGCGGCCTGGGCCGGCTTCCTGCTGTTCGTGGTGCTGATGGCCAACCTGGGTCCCGTGCTTCTGTTCCCGCTCTTCTACAAATTCCAGCCGCTGGCCGATGAGGATCTGAAACAGCGGCTGCTGCGCCTGTCGGAACGGGCGGGCGCGCGTGTGCGCGGCGTCTTCGAATGGAAACTGAGCGAAAAGAGCCGCAAGGCGAACGCGGCGCTGGCCGGCTGGGGAAACACGCGGCGTATCATCCTGGCCGACACTTTGCTCCAGCAATACACGCCCGACGAGGTGGAGGCGGTCCTGGCGCATGAGCTGGCCCACCATGTCCATCATCACATCGGCAAGTCTCTGGCGCTGCAGTCGGTCGCCGGCCTCGCCGGTTTCTGGCTGGCCGATCGTGCCCTGCGGACCTTCGGGAGCCTTCCGCGCTTCGGATTCCGCGGGATCGGCGACTTCGCCAACCTTCCGCTGCTGCTGTTGTTGGCGGCGGTCCTCTCGCTGCTGTTGCTGCCCGCGGTGAATGCGATTTCCCGGCATTTCGAGCGGCAGGCCGACGATTACGCCTTCCGCGCCATCCCGGATGTGGGGCCGTTCATTTCCAGCATGGAGAAACTGGCGGCGCAGAACCTGGCGGAGCGGCGGCCCAACCGGGCGATCGAGTTCATCTTCCACAGCCACCCGTCGATGGAGAAACGGATCCGGCGGGCCCTGGCGCACCGCGAAACAACGTAGGGGCGTCCAGCGTCGCGTCAGGCGCCCGCCGAAGCGGGCGAGGCCGGGCCGGCGGCCCGCGTGGTGAATGGCTCGATGGGGAGGTCCAGGGGCGGCTCCCGCAGGAACGCCAGGCCCTCCATTTGCCGCAGCGCGGCCTGAATACTGGCTTGGGGCGCCGGTTCCAGGGTGATGACGAACGGCAGGTGGTGTTTGTCCCAGCCGCGCTCCTGGATGACCGCGTCGATATTGATGTTGTGGCGGGCCAGGATGGCGGCCAGCGCGGCGATAATCCCGGACTGATCCTCGACGACAAATCGCAGATAGTGGGCCGCGGCCCCCTGCGGCGTTCCCAATCCGCAATCCGCAATCCGCAATCCGCAATCCTCGGCCTGGTAGCCCAGCGGCGGAACGCGCAGGCGGGCCCCGGAGCGCAGGTCGCGGGCCGCCCGGATCAGGTCGGCCACCACGGCGATGCCGGTGGCGTCGCCGCCGGCGCCGCGCCCGTAATACATGGTGTCGGCGCCGCGCCTCCCCTCCACCCACACCGCGTTGTATGCGCCGTCCACCTTGGCCAGCACGTGGTCGCACGGGATCAGCAGCGGCCGCACCGACAGATCGACCGCCTTCGAGCCCACGCGCCGGGCGCTGGCGATCAAGCGAATCGTCGAACCCAGGCGGTTGGCATACCGGAAGTCCAGCGAGCTAATGCGCGTGATTCCCGCGCAGGGGATGGCCGCCACTTCGATGCGCGCCCCGAAGGCCATGCGGGCCAGGATGGCCAGTTTGTAACGGGCGTCATACCCTTCGACATCGGCGCTGGGGTCGGCCTCCGCGTAGCCGCGCGCCTGTGCTTCGGCCAGCACGTCGGCCAGGTCCCGCCCGGTTTTTTCCATGGTGGTGAGAATGAAGTTGCAGGTGCCGTTGAGGATGCCGAAGACAGAGAGGATGCGGTCGCCGGCCAGGCCTTCCCGAATGGCCGCCAGCACGGGAATGCCGCCGGCCACCGCCGCCTCGAACTCCAGTCCCACGCCCTTGCGGCGGGCCAGCGCCTCTAGCTCGGCGCCCGCTTCGGCAATGAGGTTCTTGTTGGCGGTGACCACCGGCTTGCCGGCTTCCAGGGCCGCCGTGACGATCTCGCGCGCCACGCCGGTGCCGCCGACCAGTTCGGCGACGATCTCGACCTGCGGCGCCGCCACCACCTCCCGCCAATCCTCGGTGCGCGTGACGCCGGCCGGCAGCCAGCTCGTGTCCAGGCTGTGGATGTCCAGGCCGCAGACCGCCGCTATGCCCAGTTCAAAACCCGCCCGGGCGCGAATATCTTCGCGGTGTTCCACCAGCGCGCGCGCTGTCCCCTGACCAACGTTTCCAAACCCAACAATTCCAACTCTGATCATGGTTTACCTCAAACACAGGAAAGGGCCCATCCGCAGATTACGCAGATTGCGCAGATTAACTACCCGGAGAATCTGCGGAATCTGCGAAATCTGCGGATTGGTTTTCCTGCTCGCCGCCAGTGGCTTTCGCCCCCTCCAGAAGTGCGCGGTGTACCGAGCGGACGGCGGCAGCCAATGCCGCTTCCTCGACCGCCACCGAGATGTTGGTTTCCGTGGCCCCTTGGGCGATGGCGATCACGTTGACGCGCGCCGCCGAGAGCGCGCCGAACAGCTTGCCCGCGATGCCCACGGCGCCGCGCATGCCGCTGCCGATCAGCGCCAGGATGGCCACGCCGTCCTGCAGGCTGAGCGGCCGGATGTAGCCGTGCGCCAGCTCGACCGCAAACGATTCTTGCAGGCGGCGCAGGACCCGCTGCGCATCGCCGGCCTGCACCGCAAAACAGAAGCTTTCCTCGCAGGAGGCCTGCGACAGCATCAACAGATCGATGCCCTCATGATCCAGCGCCGAGAAGGCGCGGCTCATGATGCGCATGGCGCTCAACTGGCCGGTGCTTTCCACGGTGATCAGCACCGCCTTCTTCAGCGCCGTCACCGCGCGGGCCCCGCTGCCGCCTCCGTCCAACCCGTGGGTGCCGCGGGGAGCAATGACCGTGCCCGGCGCTTCCGGCCGGAAGCTGGATTTCGTCCAGACCGGGATTCCGCGCTCGGCCAGCGGGGCCAGCGTTTTGGGATGCAGCACCTTCGCGCCGTAATAGGACAGCTCGGCCGCTTCCTGGTAGGTCACCGCCGGCAGCACCCGGGCGTTTGGGATGAGGTTGGGGTCGCCGCTGTAGATGCCTTCCACGTCGGTCCAGATGATGACGTCGGCGGCATTCAGGCTGGCGGCCACCAGCGTGGCCGAGTAATCGGAGCCTCCGCGCCCCAGCGTGGTGGGTGTGCCGTCGGCCGTGCCTCCGATGAATCCGGTGATGATCGGCGCAATCCCCTGCGCCAGCAGGCCGGGCACCGCTTCTCTCAACCGTGCGGTGGTCGGCTCGATCAGGGGCTCGGCTTCGCCGAAGTTCGCGTCCGTGACCACCAGCCGGGTGGCATCCAAAGCGCGTGCGGGCGTCCCGGCCTGGTTGAGCGTGGCGGCCAGCAGCAGCGCGCTCAGCCTCTCGCCCACCCCAAGAACGGCGTCCATGGTGCGCGCCGGGCAGTGTCCGAGCCGCGCGATTCCCTCGCATGTCTTCTCCAGTTCGGCCAGGATGGCTGCCGTCGCGCCGGCGTATTCCTGGCGTTGTCCGGGGCCAAGCAGGGCCTCGGCGGCCTGAAAGTGCCTGGCGCGCAAGGCCACCAGCGTTTCTTCCAGTCCCGCGGCTTCGCCGTCCGCCGCCAGGCGGGCAATCTTGACCAGTTGGTCGGTCACCTTGGACATGGCCGACACGACCGTCACCGTCGGCTGCTGCCGCGTCTGCTCCGCCACAATGCCGGCCGTGGCCCGGATTCGCTCGGCGTCGCCCACCGACGTGCCGCCGAATTTCATCACGCGCAGGTTACGAAGAATTGCGGATTGGGGATTGCGGATTGCGGATTTCTCGCCCATCTCAGCGTCCTTACTGACCGGCGGATCGCGAACGATCAGTTGCGGGCAGTCCGCAATCCGAAATCCGCAATCCGCAATTAAAAAAGGCCATTGTCCATCTGCTGGACAATGGCCTGATTTGGAAACCCGTTGTCGAGCGCGCTCAGGCCACTATCCACACCCGCCTGTGCGGGTCGTGGTTGTTGTGGCTGTCGAGCGCATCAACATCGCCGTTATCCTACCATGAAACCCGAAATCCGCAATCCGCAATTAGACTCCCCAGGCGTAGTCTTGCGTGGGACCGGGTTTCGCCCGCGGTTGCTTGTCGGCCTGGCGAACCAGCCAGAGCTGATAGGCGTCGGCCAGGGCCTGCCAACTGGCCTCGATGATGTTCTCCGATACTCCGACGGTGACGAAGGTGTCCGCGCCGTCACTGGACTCGACCAGCACCCGCACCCGGGAAGCCGTGCCCTCGGCGGCGCCCAGCACCCGCACCTTGTAGTCGATCAGGTGCACGGCCTTGATGCCCGGGAACAAGGCCGACAGCGATTGGCACAGGCAGTCGTCCAAGGCATGCACCGGGCCGGAATGCTCGGCCACGGAGTGGTAGATTCGGCCGCCGGCTTCAATGGAGAGGAAGGCGTGGGAGGTGGGCGGCGCTCCCAAACGCTTCTCGATCATCACCCGGAATTCGCTGAGGCGGAAGAAATCGCTGGGGGCGCCGTTGGCCTGGCGGGCCAGCAACTCGAGGGTGCCCTCGGCCGCTTCCAGGTCGTAGCCCATCGACTCCAGCTCCTTCACCTGGCGGACCAGGTCGCGGGCGCCGCTCACGTCCAGCTTGTCGTCCAGGCCCAGGTCCTTCAGCCGGTAGAGCAGGTTGCCCTTCCCGGACAGCTCGCTGACCAGCACCCGGCGGCGGTTGCCGACCAGGGCCGGATCCATGTGTTCGTAGGTGGTGCTGTCCTTCATGAGCGCGCTGACGTGCACGCCGGCCTTGTGCGCGAAGGCGCTGCGGCCCACGAACGGCATCTCCTCGCGCAGCGGAAGGTTGGCCAGCTCAGCCACGTAGCGCGCCACGT
>Ga0315282_10010254_pt1 | contig 14735 bp, 14 predicted proteins | sample YL17G07_20_MG_FD_203693 | JGI IMG/M metagenome (GOLD analysis project Ga0315282, IMG submission 203693) | Sediment microbial communities from Yellowstone Lake, YNP, Wyoming, USA - YL17G07_20 | ecosystem: Environmental > Aquatic > Freshwater > Lake > Sediment | place: USA: Wyoming | collected...
GGAAAAATGGCAGAAAACCAAAGAAAAAGTAATAAAATCACTGAAGCCACCCGTAATTCACTGATCGGAAGTTGTCTCAGGCTTAATCCTCCCTATTTTAATCGGGATTTGCCCGAAAACAGGTTAATATGATGCCCCGTCTTCTTTTTTTCGACCGGGAGCTCAAGATTTATCCTCTTTAGTCTTAGCTTTTTGCTTTTCTTTAAAATAGGTTTTCGGGTCGACCAGAATTTCCCGGGGTTTGGCTCCTTCGGGCGGACCGATTATTCCTTCCTGTTCCATCTGGTCAATGATTCTGGAAGCCCGGGCATAACCGAGCTTTAATTTTCGCTGCAGAAAAGAAGCAGAAGCCTGACCGGTAGCTAAGACTAATTCCACCGCCTTGTCGAAAAGTTCGTCTTTTTCCCCGAGGTTATCAGGAACAAATTCTCCGCTACGTTTGATGATCTGCAGGATTCTATCATCATACTCGGGTGTGCCCTGTTCTCTGACGAATTTTACCAGACGCTGAACTTCAGGGATGGAGACATAGGCGCAATGCAATCGGATGAGCCGGGGATAATTGGGAGGCATGAAGAGCATATCTCCCAGGCCTAAAAGTTTTTCAGCGCCCACAGTATCGATGATGACCCGGGAGTCAACTTTGGAAGGCACGCGGAAAGCAATTCGGCTGTTGAAATTGTTCTTGATAGTACCAGTGATGACATCGATCGAAGGACGCTGGGTGGCCATTACCAGGTGGAGGCCAACAGCCCGAGCGAGCTGAGCTAATCTCCCGATGCAGTATTCTACATCCTGAGCGCTGGTCATCATCAGTTCGGACAGCTCGTCAATGATGATGACGATATAAGGCAGGGGCTTGAGCTTTTGTTTTTCTTCTTCACTGAATTTTCCCCTCTTCTGGCTCAGAAGAGATTTGACTTGCTGATTATACTGTTCTATGTTTCTTACCTTCATCTGGCTTAGCATCCTGAGCCTTTCTTCCATTTTTTTAACCGCATCCATCAGGATGATGCCGGCTTTTTTCGGGTCGTTGACTACTGGGGCCAGAAGGTGAGGGATACCGTCGTACAGGGTGAATTCCAGACGTTTCGGGTCGATCAGAATCAGCTTGACTTCTTCTGGAGTGGCTTTATAAAGGATGCTGGCAATAAGAGCATTCAGAGCCACGCTCTTACCTGTTCCAGTGGCTCCAGCGATCAGCAGATGGGGCATAATGGCCAGGTCAGTGAGGTAAACATCACCGTGGACCGTCTTGCCCAGAGCAAAGGTCAGTTTGGACGGGGAGTTCTGGAACTTTTCTGACTGGATAATGTCCCGGAGCTTGATAATTTCTCTCTTGTAGTTGGGGATTTCTATTCCTAAGGATGATTTTCCCGGTATTCGCTGAATGCGGACAGATTCAGCTTCAAGTGCCAACGACAGCTCTTCACTCAAGCCAGCTACTTGACTGACTTTAATCCCGGCGTCAGGGAAAAATTCATAGGTGGTGATGACCGGCCCCGGATGGTATTCCCGAACTTCTCCGGAGACCTTGAACTCCCGCAGTTTTTCTTCAATCCGGTGCTTTTTCTCAAAAAGTTCATTCCGGTCGATTTTTTCACCTGGCTTGCCCGGGTCAAGAAGGCTGAATGGAGGAAAACGATAGTCTCCCGATTTTCTTAAATCAGGGAGTAAAAGCCTCTCTTCTTTCTCCTTTTCTTTTTCTAACTCCTGAAAGGTGAAAGAAGGTTTCTCACCCTTTTGGGGAAACCTTTTTTCTGGTTTTTTCGATTTTTTCTCTTCTTCGGTCTCAATTTCGGCCGCCTCGGTCACAGCATTTTCTATCTTTTCTGTAGTTCCGGCTTTTTCTTCCTGGGTCTTCAGCCTGGCGTATTTTTCTTCAATTTTTTGTTTCATCTTTTCTTTTTTTCTACTCCGGCTGTACTCAGTTATTTTGATACGCACCTGCTTAACGGTGGACTGAAAAAGACGGGAAATGAAATGAACAGTCTTAGAAAGGGTCCAGTGAGTGGTAAAAAGGAGAAGAAGGGCCAGAAGAGAGATAAGCACAAAGAAAGATCCGGTATGATTAAGGTAACGGACAAAAAAGCTCAGTAACAAATCGCCCATGAGGCCACCGGCCAGAAATTCTTTTCCGTCCCAGGGTATCCTTTCCAGGATTAACACCAGAAGCGGGCAAAGAAGCAGAAGATAAAGCAGGCCGAATAAAAAGCGAGAGATTAGTTTTTTAGCCTGACCAGGGAGAAGAGTTTTAATTCCTAAATAGCCAAGGCCAAAAGGCAAGAAAAGGGCCATTAATCCCAGTCCCTGGAGCAGGCTTTCAGAAAAATAAGCTCCAATTCTCCCACCGAAATTATGAATTTTATGTCCGGGTGGTGGGGTGTTAGCCCAGGAAGGGTCAGCCGCATCATAGCTGAGGAGACTGAGAAGAGAAAATAGGGATAGAAAGATAAAAAGAAGAGCAATTATCTCGATGAACAGATTGTTGTTTTTATTCCCTTTCTTCTCTTTCTTTTCTTTTTTTTCTCTAACCATTTTCTTCGATTATATCACATTGATTTTCAGGTATTCATCTTCAGTTGCTACTTTTTCTTAATAAGCTATAAACCGCAACCAGCTTCTCGGGCTCAAGGTTTTCAGCCCGCACCTTTGAATCCAGGCCGAGTTCCTGAATAGCCATAACCACTTGTTCTTTTTTGAAACCTGAACCTTCAAGATTCCGCCAGAGTGTTTTTCGCCGCTGACTGAAACAGGCTTTAAGAAACTCAAAGAAGGCTTTTTCCTCGGTTTCAGGGAAAAAACGTGGTTGGGCTCTTTTTATGAAAGAAACGCAAGCGGAATCTACTTCTGGCGGCGGGGTGAAAGCTCCTGGTCTGATTAAAAATTGAATCTGACAATCAAAATAGTTCTGGGTAAGAATTGAGAGTGGGGCGTACTTTTTACTGCCAGGATTAGCCACTATCCTTTCAGCCATTTCTTTCTGAAAGAGAAAAACTGCCCGGTCAATGTAGTTTTTGGCCTGCAGAAGAACAAAAAGAACCTGGCTGGAGATATGATAAGGAAGATTTCCAACGAGTTTGACTGTTCTGGTCTGACCCTTCTTACTTTGAATCAAAGCGGGTAAGTCTATTTGCAGAATATCGCCAGCCACAATCTCCAGATTGTCCAGTTTTTCTTTTTCTAAGCACTGGACTAAAGACAAATCTTTTTCCACCGCCATCACCCGGCCGGCTCTGGCGACTAAGGGAAAAGTTAAGGCTCCTTTGCCTGGTCCGATTTCCACTACCAGCTCATCCTGTTGAAGTTCAAGTGTCTGGACTATTTTTTCCAGTATCTTTTTTTCATGCAAAAAATGCTGTCCGAGAAGCTGTCTTCGCGTTTTCTTAGCCATTTAAAGATTGTTCCCTTCGCTTCCTCCATTTTAAAGCATGGCAGGGGAATTGCCAACTGACGGCAAAATAATTTTAGCCTATCCTTTTTTCTTCCGAGCTGTGGATAAAAACTGAAGCGGCCATATTGCCAATCATATTGACCGTTGTCCGGCACATATCCAGGAAGCGGTCGACACCGAGGATGAGAGCTAGGCCTTCGAGTGGAACGCCTATCTGTTTCAAGACCATGGCTAGCATGATCATTCCCGCACCAGGGACTCCGGCTGTTCCGACTGAGGCTAAAATGGCCATGAGAACAATGGTTGCCTGGGCAGCCAGGGTTAAAGGAATACCGTAAATCTGGGCGATGAAGACTGCGGCCACCCCCTGATAAAGGGCGGTTCCATCCATATTAATGGTGGCTCCAAGAGGCACGACAAAGCTGGAATACTCTCTTTTAACCTTAAGGTTATCCAGACATTCGAGAGCCACAGGGATAGTGGCGTTAGAGCTGGAAGTGCTGAAAGCAATCAACATGGCATCGGTAGTGCCTCTGAAAAACTTTCCCGGACTCATCCGACCAAGGAATTTGACCAGCAGTCCGTCGATGACCAGAGCGTGAAAAGCCAGTCCAAAAACTGTTACCAGGGCATATTTGAGGAGAGTTACGAGTATTCCCAGACCGAACTGACCGACAATTGAAGCCAGAAGAGCTAAAACTCCGTATGGGGCAAATTTCATCACCAGATTTACCACCTGAAGCACAACATCATTGGCTCCATCAAGGAACTGGATAACAGGTCCGGATTTTTCGGGATTGATAAGAGTGAGACATAGGCCGAAAATCAATGCCAGAAAAATTACCTGAAGCATCTCGCCCTCAGCCATAGCTTTTATCGGGTTGATGGGGACAATGTTGACCAAGACCGAGATGAGCGAAGGCTTTTCCTCGACAGTAGAAATCTTAGTCTGGGCTGCCTGCTGGTAATTTTTAAACAATTCTTGCTTGACCTGCTCATTAAGATCTGTCCCGGGCTTGAGGAGGTTGGCCATAGTAAGTCCTATGATTATGGCAATAGCTGTGGTTACTGTAAAATAAAGGAAAGCCTTCAGCCCAACGCGGCCGAGTTTCTTTATATCACCCAGGCTGGCTGTGCCCAGGGTCAGGGAAAAGAAGACCAGGGGAACGACCACCATGGTGATCAGCCTGATGAAAATTGTCCCAATAAATTCTATGCTTCGAGCCTTTGGTCCGAAGATGAGCCCGACCACTATCCCCAGAAAGAGACCGATAAAGATTTTTGTATGTAATGGAATCTTTTTCATCTGAAAAATTTTCTCCTTTTTCTCAGCAGTTAAGGCAACAGAAAGATTTATATTCTAAAAGACGCCTGTCTGTAAAGCCTTAAATTGTTGACAACTGCTTTCCGGTTAAACTACAATTCTCTTGTAAAATGACTGAAAAAAAGATTCTCATTGTCGATTATGACCAGTCTTTCTTAGAAAGCTTGGGTCGCATTCTAAAAAGCTTAAAGACTCAGGTGATTCAGGCGACAGATGGAGCCCAGGCTTATGATTTATTCAAAGAAGAAAAGCCAGATCTGGTCATTCTGGAAGCTATTCTGCCAAAATTGCACGGTTTTGATCTGACCAAGAGAATCGTTCAAGAATCAAAAGGAACTGTGCCGGTGATTATCATTACTGGGCTGTATCGCGGGCCACAATACAAACACGAAGCCTTGACTAACTTAGGAGCATCCGAATACCTGGAAAAGCCGGTAAATCCAGAAACTCTTCTGGAGACTGTCAACCGATTGCTGAGCGCCGAAGAAGACATTGAAGACGTCCTTCCCGATGTGGACACAGTGGTGGCCCTTTTAAGCGCCAAAGAAAAATAGATTTAGTCAAAAAAGCTACCTTAAGTATCAAGGAGGATGGTCATAATGACTGAAGGCTTGTGGACACGCTGTAATAATTGCCAGAAAATTCTCTATAAGCAGGATATTATCGATAACCTTTATGTCTGTCCGCTCTGCAATTATCATTTCCGCCTCGGGGCCCTGGAGCGACTGAGGCAACTCTTGGACGAAGGGCAGTATGAACTCGTGGATCAGAACATCTATCCGGTTGATTTTCTTGGCTTTGAAGACCAGCAGAAATATTCCCGTCGGCTCGAAGAGAGCCAGAAAAAGACCGGGTTGCCAGAAGCTATTGTTACGGCAAAAGGTACTATGGACGGGATTCCAGTGATCGTCTTGGCCATGGAATTCGGTTTTATGGGTGGCAGTATGGGCTCAGTGGTTGGAGAAAAAGTTGCCAGGGCCTGTGAACGAGCCATCGCAGAGAAACTTCCGCTTATTATTGTTTCCTGTTCAGGTGGAGCCAGAATGCAGGAAGGCATGATGTCTCTGATGCAGATGATCAAGGCCGCAGCTGCTTTAGCTCGATTAGGTGAAGCTAAGCTTCCTTACATTTCTGTTCTGGCTGACCCCACCACCGGCGGGACGACAGCCAGCTTTGCCATGCTTGGCGATATCAATATCGCTGAGCCCAATGCTCTGATCGGATTTGCCGGTCCACGGGTCATTGAGCAGACGATCAAAGAAAAGCTACCCAAAGGCTTTCAGCGAGCTGAGTTTCTTCTGGCTCATGGCCTGCTGGATGATGTGGTGGAAAGAAAGTATCTGCGTAACTATCTGATCAAAGCTCTTCGCCTTTTCCTGAACAGACCTCAATGAGCCTTTCTTCCTGTCAGAAATATCTGGAACAAGCCCAGCTTTTTGGCATCAGGTTGGGTCTGGAAAATATTAAGACCGTCCTTGAGTCTTTTGGTTTGCCGCCAAGGAATTTTCCCTCAGTTCATGTGGCTGGAACTAATGGTAAAGGTTCGGTCTGTGCTATGCTGGACCAGATTTTTAGACTCCATGGCTATAAGACAGGTCTTTACACTTCACCCCACCTGGTTGAGGTGCGAGAGAGGATAAAAGTTAATGGCCGGATGATATCGGAGGAGGACTTTTGCCGTCTGCTCGGGGAGATTGAAAAAAGAGAAAAAAAATTAAAAAGAGCCGGTCTGATCGCGGGCTCTCTGACTTTCTTTGAAATTCTGACCATCGCTTCGCTGCTCTATTTCGGGGAAAAGAAAGTCGAGATGGCTGTGTTCGAAGTGGGTATGGGCGGACGTTTTGACGCTACCAATGTAGTCAGACCCCAGGTTGCGGCTATCACCACTATTTCCTACGACCATCAGCAATATCTTGGTCAAACCCTGGACAGGATTGCTTTTGAGAAAGCCGGCATTATAAAAGAAAATATCCCCTGTGTTTGCGGAGTAAAAAACAGAACAGCTCTCCGGGTTATAAAGAAAAAATGCCAGGAACTTCAGGCTCCATTCCTCGAAGTCTTTGGTCAGGGGAGAAAGTTTTCGTGGGAAAACAGCTCAAGTGGTTTCCTTTTCACGTTACAATCTGACAGTGGAACATATCGCTATCAACCTTCTCTTCCAGGGTTTCATCAGGGTGAAAATGCGGCTGTAGCCATAACAGTGGCTGAAGTCCTTAAAAAACAAGGCTGGCAGCTCGCCAAAAGTAAAATAATTGAAGCTATTGCTACTACCAGCTGGCCTGGGCGTTTAGAAATCTTCAGTGCCATCCCGCTCATCATACTCGATGGCTGCCACAATCCAGCAGGAGCTCAGGCGGTAAGAGATTATGTGAAAGGCAGAATTAATCAACCGCTTATTCTGGTTTTTGCGGTGATGAAGGATAAAGATGTAGAAAAAATTGCCCAACTTCTTTTTCCCTTAGCCAGCCGGATTATCCTGACCAGACCGCCTTTAGAAAGAGCGGCCAGTCCGCAGGAAATTGCTTCCAGAGTAAGAAAATACAGAGAGAATTATTTCCTGGAAGAAGATGTGGCTTCAGCCATAAGATTAGCTCTGGCTCTGTCCGAAGGTCGGATTCCAATCCTCATCGCTGGCTCGCTTTTCTTAGTGGGAGAAGCTAAGAAATTTTTTTCGTCTTTCGGTCGGACAGCCAGAGGGGGCAAGGTTTCTTCGGTTGCTTTTTAGCCCCTAAAATGCTAAATTTCTATTTTGCTATTTTATGAGGTTTAGACCTTGCTGCAGATTGATCTGACCTTGGCTGTTGTCTTTATTTTAGTCTGGATCCTGGTGCTGGTTTTAACTAGGGTTTTTTTCAAGCCTTATTTGAAGATAAGGGAAAAGAGGAAAAAAATTCTTGAAGAAAATGAACAGGCTTATAAACAGGCGATAAAAGATTATGAACAACATCTTAATCAGATCGAAGGCAGTCTTAAAGAAGCCAAACTGGAGTCTCAGGCAATCAGAGAGAAAATAGTCTCCGCAGCCCTTAAAGAAAAGACTAAACTGGTCAGTGAGATTCAGTCTGAAGGCCACAGCCAGGTGGATAAAGCCAGCAAAGAGCTCCAGGAGCAGGTAGAAAAACTGAAAGGTGAATTAGACCAGAAGGTTGAAGATTTAGCCAAAAAATTAGAGGAGAAACTGCTCCATTGATGAAATGCCCGTTGTTTTTTAAAACCGCCATTTTTGTTCTATTGATTTTCTTGCCCAGCAGTCTGGCCCTGGCTGATGAAGCCCACGGGCATTCAGGTCTGTCGACTTTTCTGGGTCAGGTGCTGAATTTTATAGTCCTTTTTGGTGGGCTGGCTTACGTCCTGAGAAAGCCGGTTAAAGATTACCTTCAGAGAAAAGCCGACGAAGTAGCTTTAGTTCTTCAAAAGTCAGAAGAACTGAAAACCGAATCAATCCAGAAGTTAGAGCAAACGAGAGAGCGTCTTGACCGGCTGGAAGAAGAAGTGCGGCGGATAAAAGAAGAAGCAGAAAAAGAAGCTCTGAAAGAAAAAGAGAGAATAACTATTGAGGCGCAACAGGAAGCCGAACGCCTGCGGAAGTTAGCCCGGGAAGAAATAGAGTCTCTCTCCAGGGCTAATATTCTGGAACTGAAAGCTTATGCCATTGACCTGAGCGTCCTTTTAGCTGAGGAAAAAATAAAACAAAAGCTCGGTCCCGAACTGCATCGAAAAATCATCCACAGCGCCATTGACAACTTGAGGACGGTCTATGAATCATCGGTCGATCATTAGAAAATACGGTCACGGCCTGGCCAGAGCCATCGAGACTGAACAGGAGTTTGAAGTCTGCCTCAAGCAGTTACAGGTTCTGGCTGGGCTTATGGCTTCTGAGGAAAAAATCAACTTTGCCCTGACCTCTGCTTTTATCCCTACCAGCCAGAAGATGAGAATAATGGCAGAACTCCTGGAAAGGCTAAAGTTTAATCCGAAAATTAGCGCTTTTCTCACTCTACTAACCGAGAATGAAAGGCTGGGTTTAATCCAGGAGTTTGTGGCTATTCTGCCTGACATCTGGGCAGAGGAAAAAGGCATTGAGACTTTTGAAGTAAGCTCAGCCGTGGAGCTGACTGAAGAAGAAAAAAACAGGCTAAAAGAGACTCTGGAGAAGCTGGAGAAAAAGCCAGCCAGATTGCTTTTCAGCTTGAAGCCGGAAATCATCGGCGGTCTTCTGATAAAGAAAGGCAACGTTTATTATGATGTTTCCATAAAAGGGAGTCTTTTAAAACTGAAAGAAATCATCAGTCAGGGGTAGAAGGATGCAAATTAAAGCAGATGAAATAACCCGGATCATCGAGCAACAGATTAAAGAATTTGCCGGCGGTGTTGATATCAAAGAAACAGGCACGGTCATCTCCGTGGGTGACGGTATTGCCAGGGTCTATGGTCTGGAAAATGTTATGTACAATGAACTGTTGCTTTTCCCGCATGGTGTCTATGGAGTGGCTCTGAACCTGGAAGAAGATTCGGTCGGAGTGATGCTTCTCGGTGAAACCAATCGGGTCAAAGAAGGAGATGTAGTCAAGCGGACGAAAGAAATCCTGCGAGTGCCAGCCGGTCCGGCACTTATTGGCCGGGTGGTGGATCCCTTAGGCAATCCGCTGGATGATGAAGGACAGGTCAAAACGGATAGATATATGTTTGTTGAGAGACTGGCCCCAGGTGTGGTCGATAGGCTTCCGGTGCGCGAGCCGCTACAGACAGGAATCAAAGCCATTGACGCTATGATACCCATCGGCCGAGGGCAGCGGGAATTGATCATCGGCGACCGTCAAACCGGAAAAACCACTATTGTCATCGATACCATCCTCAATCAGAAAAATTCTGGAGTCATTTGCATTTATGTGGCCATAGGTCAGAAGAAATCGACCATAGCTCAGATTATCAAGAGTCTGGAAGATTATGGAGCGAAGGCTTATTCGATTGTGGTGGCGGCATCTGCTTCTGAACCATCAGCGCTTCAATATCTGGCGCCTTACGCTGGCTGCGCTCTCGGTGAATATTTCCGGGATAATGGCCAGCATGCTCTGGTTATTTACGATGACCTCTCCAAACATGCCGCATCTTACCGCGAGATCTCTTTGCTTTTAAGGAGACCACCTGGAAGAGAAGCTTATCCCGGAGATGTCTTTTATCTGCATTCACGGCTTCTGGAAAGAGCAGCCAAGCTGAACGATGAACTGGGCGGTGGGTCGTTGACGGCCTTGCCGATCATCGAGACCCAAGCTGGAGATGTTTCGGGATATATTCCGACTAACGTCATTTCCATCACTGATGGCCAGATTTATCTTGAGCCAGAGCTGTTTAACGCTGGAACTCGACCGGCAATAAATGTGGGTATCTCCGTTTCGCGTGTCGGGGGCAGTGCTCAAATCAAGGCGATGAAGCAGGTGGCTGGAAAATTAAGACTGGACTTAGCCCAGTATCGAGAACTTCTGACTTTTGCTCAATTCGGCACTGAGCTGGACAAAGCCAGTCAGGCTCAGCTCGACCGGGGTCTAAGATTGACCGAAATCCTCAAACAAGAGCCTTTTGCTCCGCTTCCGGTAGAAAAACAAATTCTGATCATCTACGCTGGCAACCGCGGCTTTCTCGATGAATTTCCGGTCGAAGTTGTCAGACAATATGAAAAAAGGCTTTATCAATATTTTGATAGTAAATACTCTCATCTTCTTCAGGCTATTGCCAGCAAGAAGCAGATAGATATGGAGCTTGACCAGGAAATCAGTCAGGCTCTTCAGGAATTCAACCAGGTTTTCAAGGAGGAATTGAAGCTTGCCCACGCTGATTGATTTAAGACGGCGAATCCGCAGTGTCCGGAACAGCCAGCAGGTCACCCAGGCGATGAAGACCGTGGCCACGGCCAGGTACAAAAAAGCTTACCGCCTGGTGGTCGGAAGAAGACCCTTCTGGCATACTTTCCCGGAGCTGGCCATTTCTTTGACCAGGATGTTGAGCTTACCAGAGCATCCGTTCCTTCAGGTTCGCCGCGAAAAGAAAATTCTGACTCTGGTGGTTACTTCTGACAAGGGATTGTGCGGAGCCTTTAACTCCAATCTACTGAACACGGCTTCAAAATTTCTGGAAGAGAAAAAAGAAAGCGGCGAGATTATGGTCATTCCTATCGGGAAAAAAGCTGTTAACTATTTCCAGCGCTCTACCTATCAAGTAGAAAAATCTTATTTTGAGCGAGTGGATAAGAGAGTCCCAGAAATCAGTAATGACCTGAGCCATTATCTTGACTATCAGTTTATCTTTCAGAGAATAGACTCTGTCTATGTGCTTTACAATGAATTTCGCTCGATCATTGCCCCGAGGATAACTCTGACCAGAGTTCTGCCGATTGCCAATACAGTAAAAGAATGGCCAGCCAGTTATCATGAGCCAGATTGGGAGCCCGAAGCTAAAAGGATTATTGATTATCTTCTTAAATTTTACCTTAAGAGCCAACTGCTGCATTTCCTGTCTGAATCTCAGGCCGCAGAACAGGCTGCCCGGATGATGGCCATGGAAAACGCTACCAAGAATGCGGAAGAGCTGATTTCTGATTTAGTCCTTCTGCTCAATAAAATAAGGCAGGCTTCAATTACCACAGAACTTCTGGAAATTCAGACCGCGGTGGAAGCCTTACGCCAGCAAGGAGTGTGAACCAATGACGCCAGCAGTCAGCGAAAAAACTAACTTTTCGGGGAAACAAAAAATCGGCCAAGTTGTCCAGGTAATCGGTCCTGTGGTCGATGTAGCTTTCCCCGAAACAGAACTTCCTGAAATTTACACGGCCATTCGCCTCACCAGCGAAGGCTTTGAGGTCCGCGTCCCAGTGGACATCGTAGTTGAGGTGGAACAGCATATCGGTGATTTCAAAGTCCGCTGTGTCTCGATGCATCCAACGGATGGCCTGGCCCGGGGGATGAAAGCTATTAGCCTGGGTATGCCGATAGAAGTCCCGGTGGGTGAAGGCACCTTAGGCCGGTTGATGAACGTCATTGGCGAACCGGTTGACCATCTCGGCCCGATTCAGGCTACGAAAAAATATCCTATTCACCGGCAGCCACCATCACTCGAGCAGCAGAGTACCAAACTGGAAATGTTCGAGACGGGAATTAAAGTCATTGACCTGATTCAACCGTTCTTAAAAGGCGGGAAAATCGGACTCTTTGGCGGGGCCGGAGTTGGCAAAACCGTCATCATCATGGAGTTAATCCATAACGTGGCCAAAAAACACGGGGGCTACTCAGTTTTTGCCGGCGTCGGAGAAAGAACCAGAGAAGGTAACGACCTCTGGCTGGAAATGAAAGCTTCCGGTGTTTTGAACAAAACCGCTCTGATCTACGGCCAGATGACTGAGCCGCCCGGTGCCAGACTGAGAGTCGGCCTGACCGCCCTTTCAGTGGCCGAATACTTCAGAGATGAAATGGGTCAGGACATTCTCCTTTTCATTGACAACATTTTCCGCTTTGTTCAGGCTGGTTCTGAAGTCTCAGCTCTTTTGGGGCGTATGCCTTCGGCTGTCGGATATCAGCCCAACCTGGCGACTGAACTCGGTGAGCTTGAAGAAAGAATTACCTCAACCAAGAAAGGTTCGATTACTTCGGTTCAGGCGATCTATGTTCCGGCTGATGATTTCACCGACCCGGCCCCAGCCACGACCTTTTCTCATCTTGATGCTACCACCAACCTGTCTCGGGCGCTGACTGAAATGGGAATCTACCCGGCGGTTGATCCGCTGGCTTCTTTTTCGCGAATCCTCGACCCGCGGATTGTAGGTGAAGAGCATTATCTGGTAGCCAGAAGGGTCAAGGAAATTCTCCAGCGCTATAAAGAACTTCAGGATATCATCGCCATCCTGGGGATTGAAGAACTTTCTGAAGAAGACAAACTCACTGTGGCCAGAGCCAGAAAGATTCAACGCTTCCTGTCGCAGCCCTTCCATGTGGCTGAACAGTTCACCGGTCGATCGGGAAAATATGTCCCGGTGGAGGAAACGATTCGCGGGTTTAAAGAAATCTGCGAAGGCGGGCACGATGATAAACCAGAACAGGCTTTTTATATGGTCGGGACAATAGATGAAGTTGTCCAGAGAGCTGAGGAGATGAAAAAGCTATGAGCGGAGAACTGCCGGTCTTCTTTCATCTTAGAGTCATTTCTCCGGAAAGACTACTGGTCGAGGCTGACGTAACCGAAGTTCAGGTTCCTGGTCTTGATGGTTATCTTGGGATCTGGCCAGGGCATCGGCCGCTCAATGCCTGTCTGGGAACGGGCGAGATTATTTATCGAACTACAGATCACAGAGAAGAAAAGGTTCCGGTTAAAGGGGGTATACTTCAGGTAGAAAATGATAAAATATTGGTGCTAACAGGTATGGACAATGATGATTGAGGTTAATCCGGCTATAAGACCCGATGAAAGTTTAGGTTCCTTTTACCGGGGAAGGATTCTTGTCCTCCAGAGGAAAAATGGCTTTCGCTTCTCGGTCGATGCTCCGCTTCTGGCAGATTTTATGCAGACCAAGGAGAGCGATGAAATCCTGGAGCTGGGTACCGGTTGCGGGATAATCTCTCTGCTTCTGAGTATCAAACCATTCAGGCAGATTGTGGCCCTGGAGGTTCAACCCGGACTGGCTGAGTTAGCCAGAAGAAATGTGCTTTTGAACAATCTTGAGGGACGGGTGACAATTGTCCAGAAAGATTTTAGACAATACCAGCCCTACTGCAAGTTTGATATCATCTTTTCCAACCCACCCTACATCAGGAAAAACAGCGGTTTTCTGAGCCCTCATGAAGAAAAAAACATTGCCAAACATGAACTTCTCTGCAGCTTAGATGAAGTCCTGAGCTGGACCAGAGACTGGCTCAAAGAATCAGGCAGCGCCTATTTTATTTTTCCGGACAGCCGAAAGCAGGAATTTGAAAGCTCACTGGAAAAACTGGGATTGAAGCTTAAAAGCAGAAGGTCGGTTTATGCCAGAGAAAACGAGCAACCAAACTTTTTCTTAGCTGAATGTGCTTTTTCTGCTGAAAGCACCGAGGTTATTCCGCCCTTGATACTCTTTGGCCCTGATGGCCGGTACACAGCCGAGGCTGAAGAAATCTTTTCTGGAAGACAGAAGCCGCAGGAAAAAAATGAGGGTTGACTGGCAATATAAAGTTGACAGGAAATTCCCAAAAGGGTTAAATGGATTAAAATTTTTGAGGTGACAGATGGACAGGAGTTTGACTCTTAAAAGCGGCTGGCTCCGGTTCTGGAGCTTTGTGGCTGGTCTGGGAATGGCCGTAGCTTCATTTCTGACCATTGACCATTTTTTCAGGGCTAATTTCCCTGAGACTATTTTCACCGGTGCCTTCTGCGATATCAGCAGCTTTTTTAACTGCGACAGCTCGGCCTATTCCTCCATCGCTCATTTTCGGGGTGTGCCGCTGGGCTACTGGGGGCTGGTGCTTGGCATCCTGGTGATGCTGGGAGCAGTCCTGCCTTCAGCCAGGTTTGAGAAGGTCAATAAATTTTTGGCCCTGCCCAATGCCCTGGGAGTTATTACTCTTTTTCTGTACTCAGTTTTCTTCCTGAAGAGCCTGTGTCTCCTTTGCTCTGGCTATTATATTTTTTCGCTCCTGAATTTCTATCTTTTCTGGAAGTTTGGGCTGAAGAGCGAAAGTCCAGGACTGGCCGGATTTATCAAAGAGTTTGGCCTTGGTTCTTTGAAACCGTTGGTAGCCATCGGGCTTCTGACCATCATGGGAGCCTCTGGCTTCCGTCTTTTTTATCAGGCCAAAAAAGATGCTCAACTGGGAGGTGTAGCCACGAAAATCGTCAAAGAATTCTACAGTCTTCAACCGGTCAAGAGCCCAGGTATTATTTCTCCTTACTGGACAGCTAAAGCCACCGAAAAATTCGAAGATGCTCCGATCAGGATAATCGAGTACGCTGATTTTCTCTGTCCCGATTGTCTTTTCCTCTTTAAGCAGCTCGAGCGGA
>Ga0315282_10010255_pt1 | contig 14733 bp, 11 predicted proteins | sample YL17G07_20_MG_FD_203693 | JGI IMG/M metagenome (GOLD analysis project Ga0315282, IMG submission 203693) | Sediment microbial communities from Yellowstone Lake, YNP, Wyoming, USA - YL17G07_20 | ecosystem: Environmental > Aquatic > Freshwater > Lake > Sediment | place: USA: Wyoming | collected...
ATTCAGGACAGGCTGATGACGATTCCGACGGAGTAGGAAACAAGTGCGATAACTGCGTCAATGCCGCTAACTCAGACCAGCTTGACACTGACGTCGACACCGTAGGCGATGCCTGCGATAACTGCCCCAATGTGGTTAACACCGACCAGACCAACTCCGATACTGACCCGCTAGGCGACGCCTGCGATAACTGCCCATCGGTTCCTAATCTTGGGCAGGAGGACAGTGATTTGGATAAAGTAGGAAACACCTGCGATAACTGCCCATTGGTTAAAAATCCCGGACAGGCTGATGCCGATGGAGACGGAGTAGGAAACAAGTGCGATAACTGCCCATCGGTGGCTAATTCTGACCAGGTTGATGCTGATGGGGATAAAGTGGGAAGCGCCTGCGATAACTGCCCGGAGGTTGCTAATGTTGACCAGGCTGATATTGATTCTGATTTAGTAGGAAACGTCTGCGATAACTGCCCAGCAGCTGCTAATGCCGAGCAGGAGAATGCCGATGGAGATGTAGCAGGAGACGCCTGCGATACCTGCCCCAATGACGCGAATAATGACGCCGATGCCGATGGAGTCTGCGGTGATGTCGATAACTGCCCATCGATGGCTAATGCTGACCAGGTTAATACCGATGGGGATGGAGCCGGAGACGCCTGCGACCTATGTCCCACTGATGCCAACAAGACTGAAGCCGGCACCTGCGGCTGCGGTGTTGCCGATACCGATTCGGACAGCGACGGCACCCTAGTCTGTAACGACTGCGATGACAACGACCCCGATGTCCATCCAGGTGCCACCGAGGCCTGCGGCAACAACATAGACGACAACTGCAATGGCGAAACAGATGAGGACTGTGCGCCTCCTTCAGGCCCTGAAATAACAGTTGACTCCGCGGATGGTGGTGAAACCTGGGGGGCTGGGACTTTCCAGACGATTACCTGGAGTTCGGTGGACGTCACCGGTAACGTCAGTATTCAGTTGTCACGGGATGGCGGCGCCAGCTGGCAAACCATCATGGGCATGGGCTCCACGCCAAATGACGGCAGCCAGCCATGGATGGTGACCGGTCCGGCAACTACACAGGCATTGATAAGGATAAGCAGCATCTCCAACTCGGAAGTCTTTGATGTCAGCGATGCTGTCTTCATCATTACCGTGCCGCCATGTATTACAGTCACTTCCCCCGATGGTGGTGAAACCTGGATGGCTGGGACTTTCAAGATGATTACCTGGGAACGGTCAGGCCGCTTTTTCGATAATGTCAGGATTGAGTTGTCAAGGGATGGCGGCAATCACTGGCAAACCATCGTTGGCTTCACAGGAAACGATGGCAGCCAGCTATGGATGGTGACCGGCCCGGCAACTACCAACGCATTGGTAAGGGTAACCAGAATCTTCGGCCCGGCTTGTTCCGATATCAGTGATGCCGTCTTCAACATTACGGCACCGCCACCGCCACCCCCACCGCCACACAGGCCTGGGTGGTGGTGGAACTGGTGGAGGAGGTAATAACCGGACAGTTACCTGAGAATAGCAGATAACGGCAACAAAGAAGGAGGTGCTGGAGTGGAACCAGCACCTCCTTTTAGTTCTGTTTCCCCATCGTAAGAACGGTGATGTTACTACCAATTTGTAAAACCAATTGTGATAGCATGTAAGTTTGACATTCTATTCGTTAGGCTGTATTCTGTAGTAAGATAATTGGAAAATAAGACAGTAGGAGGTTATTATGGCAGAGCTTGTTCAGCTACGGAAGAAAGCGCAACTTACACTTCCACAGTCGGTAAGAGAGAAACTTGGCATAGAAGAGGGTGATTTCATGGATGTTCAAGTAAGGAATGGTGAGATTGTGCTCAAAGTAAAGAGGCTGGTTGACAAAGAACAGGCTTGGTTTTGGAGCCAGCGCTGGCAGCAGGGCGAAAGAGAAGCCGAAGATGATATCCGCGCAGGCCGTGTTCATAACTTCCCTGATGCCAAATCGGCAGTAGCTTTTCTTCATAGACGTGACGTTAAGAAAACAAAGCAGGACTAGCCAGAGCAAAAGCTTATGCCTATCGAACTCACCGAGCGGTTTGTGCAGCAGTATTGCCTACTCCCCAACATGATACAGAAGAAGGTAGATAAAGCATTGATTTCGCTTGATGCCGATTTTCGGCGGCCAGGACTAAGAAGCCATCCGTTGGAGAGTGCTCCCGGCATACTTGAAGCTTATGTTGATCGGAAATATCGCATGACGTTCGAACGCCGCGGTGATACCTTTGTGATGCGCAACGTTGATAATCACGATGAATGCCTGAAGAACCCGTAAGACGTTAGGTAAGTTACCGGTAACTTCTGCATAGCCGGAATTAGTCCTTTCTTCTCAAACACGAGTTCGGTATCCTTCCAATGCGGCCTACCAAACCGATAAAGAGCACCACCTCCGCGGCTTCTCAAGTAAGCCAGCGCCTGACTCCCCTCATTAAGGCATCCAAAATCCCGGCAATGGGATTTTGAGGTCTATCACCAACAGGTTGCAGATTATTTATAGAAGCAGCCCCAAGTCCGGTTACCTAGGCTTTGACATTGCCAGCACAACCATAACAATAATCAGGATAACACATACGACAATAAGCCACCAAACCCAGAGAGGAAGCGGCAATGGTTTTTCTTTTGCTGCAGGCTTTCCCACCGCCACCACCGTGAAGTTGCCTATCGAGCTCGGGTCACTGACCACAGGTTCGATTGCCCTCACCTGCCAGAAATAGCTGGTATTAAAATCGAGCTCGCCGTCATATTTGTAAGACGTCATTGGCACATAAGTTTTAACTATCACCTGTTGCAAAGCCGCATCTTTAGCCAGCACAAATTCATATTTGGTGGCTTTAGGTATTGGAGACCAGGAGAAACCGGGTGAGCGGGAGGCAACTCTAGCGCCATAAGGAGGATTAAATAAGGTAACGGGTGGATATTTAGCCATTACCGGCAAACCAGCCTCTACCGTAAAATACATTGTCGCCGACCACGGACTGCGTATAATCTCGCCGGTAGTAGCGGCTCTAGCTCTGACCCGCCAATAATAGGTATGACCAGCTTCGAGATTTCCCCAACTGGCAATAGCAGATGCAGATGCAGGTGCCGGTACCAGCCCACCAGCCGGAAAGTAGCAAGCGGGTGACAACTGGTCAGCCGGGGTAATATTCTCGCTAACCAGCACTCTTATGCTGAAATCGCTGTCTTTAGCCAGCTGCATTTCATACTCCGAGGCATAGCTCAGCTGACGCCACCCGAAGTTTATCTCCAGGGCACGACCGCTCACCGGGTCAACAGGAATATAGTCACCGCTCGCCGGCGAGGTTGTCCATGGACCAACTTTGGCTACCGTATCGGTATATGCCCACAAGCAACCTATCTTATTTGTCCAGTCGTATGGATTATTATCAATCGCCCACAGGTTGTTGTACTCGTTGCTTGAGATTTTGAGCGAACTGGGCTCACGGGTAAAAAGAACGCCACCTGGTGGAGCTGGCAACCCTTCAGTAAGGTAATCCCATTCCGGAGGCGGCGGTACCACGTCTCTCGGGAAAAGAGTACGGTCAACGCCGGCACTATAAGCAATAATTTCTGGAATCTCAGCAGTTCTCCACGCCCCGTACAGAACATCGTTCCGCATGGCCAGCCCGTAAAAAGCCGTGTTCGGCGGCTCCAACTCTTCCCATTCAGTGCTTTCGCCGATAACCCAGCGATAGATTTTGCCGCTGGTATCTGTGGGGTCATGGCTGGCAGCATATATTGTTTTATTCTTCTCAAACCTATCATCGGCAATAGCTTGCACATCACCCAATACAGGCACTTCAATCCATCTCCCAAGTGGCGGTTTAAAGCTGACCGGCACCTGGGAGAAATCAGCCCAGGCTACACTACCTGTTCCAGTAGGCGGGCCTTGCCCACCCACTATTACCCAGTCTTCAGTTTCCTCAGCTTCCTTCACGGGATTTTTCAGCGGCACGGCTATAGTATGCCCAAAACCAATCTGGGTGTCTTCTTTGTTTGTCTGTATCCAGCCAAAATCCTCCCTTATATACCGATATACAAGCGTACCGTTCAGAATATAAATAACCTCATCGCCGGACAGGGCTAAATCAGTTACAGTAGTTAACGAACGAACCTCCCATACTTGCCCTTCATGTTCAGAATAACCGACCACATCAGTACCACGGTCGGCGAAGACAATGACATCGCTTCTATCTGCTTCATCATAAGTCGTCTGCTTAACACGGAGGATTATGTCATCATTGGTGGAAGCAATGCACAATACCCTCTCCCAGGTCCTGCCCAGCGGGTCGCTGGTGCTCCGCCAGATACTGTCGAAGTTTACGGGGACAGTCGTATTGTCACTGATGGAAGCCAAATAGAGTATGGGGTAATCCTCGGGAGCTTCTTCTGCAGAAGCTTCTGGAGCTTCCAGGACAGCAACATCGGAGAGAAAAGAAATTTGTGTATCTATAAGGCTGAGCTGGTTCCAAACATTGCCGATGTCGGCATCCTGCACCTTGCTAAAGGAATCAAGGAGCTGCCCATAGTCCGGCGCATAGGGGCTGACCGAGAAGGCGGATTCATCCAGAGCTGCACTGCCACCACCCGCTGCCGTATAACCGTAAGGCCACTGACCTAGAGCTGGGCCAGTACCTCCTATTGTAGAGTTGTCTGAGCTGGTGCCGCAGTAAGCCCTTGTGCCCTCATAACTCCAGGCTACCTGAGCATTGGCAAAGCCGGAATTACCACCCCCGGTCGGCGACTTGTAATCATCGGATTTATGCCACGTAGGCGTATTCACGGTAGGGTCTGAAGCTCTCCAGATGTAAACCATGCCCGTTGCCGGGTCAGCAGTAACTTCGCCCGCCAGAAGCACTCCTTCGGCATAAGTGCCGAAATAGGCAATGCTGGAAATCCTGCCACTCGTCGGAACTGTTGTCGGAGGTTTTATATAATAAACCACAGTGCCATCAACCCGGTAAACACCGACTTGAACAACTGCAGTGGTAGCATCAGTGCTGACATAAAAACGGCGTAAACCAGGACTCGAGCCGGAGAAATCAGACGGCAGCTCCAGGTCGACAGTTATAATTTCATTGCTGCCTGGCGAGCTACCGGGCCCCGTAGTTGTAAGCTCTATCGGCGTGACATAGATTGCAGACCAGTTGGTAAAATTGCTATTCACATCGCGCTGACCGGCGTTAAGGAATGTATCAGCGGCATCGGAATAAACAACTACTAACGTATCGTCAGCACTATAAGTGGGCGAAAATTTTATCGCTACCACATCACCACCAGTCCAGCCCACCGATGGTGGCAAACCCTGGTTCGCCCAAGTAGGAGACGCCACTCCCGTCTTCAGTACCCAAATAGTGCCAGTGCCAGCGCCATTTCTAGTGCCGACGGCGATATCGCGATTAGCACCATAGGTCATTGAGATATCAAGACAACCAATGTATTCGCCAGGAGCCAGAACCGGGAATTGAGCATCTTCCCAGGTGCCACCACCATTTTTGGAGACAAATACTTTTTTCGGCCCATTGGGCGTACCATCTCCATCGGTCACAGCCACGAGAAAATTCACATCATCAGGAGCTACGGCTAAATTCCAGACAGGCAGATTAGCACCGGCTGCGGTTAGATTGCCAACTAAATCAACCGTCCAGGTAACACCGCCATCGGTTGACTTATAAACATTACTATTAGGTATATCCACGGCATAAAAGGTCCTATCGTCGTAGCCGATGGCGATGATGTTGACCTCTGAAGGACTAACTATAATGTTATTGTCCGGGCTCGGTGTATCCACAATAGACCACGTCAACTTGTCCGGATGAGCTGACGCCGGCTTAACGTTAATCGGAGATATTAAGCCTAAGAGTAACGCTGCAATCAGCAATAAGCTGACGCCAGAGAAATTCGCCGTTTTTCTCACAAGCTCCCAAATCTCGGTATATAATGCTAAAGAAGATGGATTCTCTTGCCGGTCCTAACGTCGTACGTGCCCGCGAACAAAGCCAACTGTTCTCTATCGATAAACCACTGCCCGCCAATCTTGACTCCGGGCGTACTGCCCTGCCTGAGAAGCCGCCGCAAGGATTCTTCGTGTATGCCTATCTGCCTGGCTGCTTCACGTACGCTTACATAATTCTGCAGGTCTATCATCATTGTTGTTTTATACAACTGCAACTTTACCATACTCCTCTGCCTTTGCCAACTAAATCGATAGTGTATCATTTATCCAGGCTTTTCTTTGGGGAAGAGAGCCGTCTTAAACACGTGTAGCCACGAGGCTTTAGCCTCGTGGTCACGACCCTAAAGGGTCGTGGCTACATATTAGGAAATTATAAATCCTAAACAAATTCAAAACTCCAAATACCAATGACCAAAAACCTCTGTATTGAATTTTGCATTTTTATCTGTCATTTTGATTTTTAACCTTTGATATTTGATTTCCACCCCATTCTGCCCTTTTAGTACCAACGTACTATTCCTCACACGACTAAAAGCCTATTAAAAATGAAGTAAATCTATTGCGGCTCAAATATATTTGTTTTAAACTGCTCTCAACTGGAATTATATGGGGAACGGTAATGGTTGAAGTTCTTGATTTAGTCAGAATAGTAAAACAATATCCTGAAGCCATGAAGCTGGTTAAGGAGATTCTGGCAGGAGAGGTCAAGGAGATTAAGCCAACCACCAACCTGACCACTGAGCTCGGTTTCGCCTACCCTGAGATAGAAGGCTTACTGGGGTTGACCACCCAGGAAGCTATGGCTACCCTGGAGTTTCTGGCTGACGAAGACATACTAGAGAAGTCTCCTTATACTAAGATTCTATTTTGTCCCCGCTGTCAGTCCCCAAATTTGAGACCTGGGCTCGGATGCTCTAAGTGTGGTTCAGGAAATATAGCCAAGGGACGAATCCTGGAGCATTTCGCCTGCCGCAACACTAGCCTTGAGGGTGAATACATAAACGATGGTAAATACACGTGCCCTAAATGCAACCAAGAGCTCAAATTCCTCGGTACCGACTATCAAAGTCTGGGTATTAATTACAAGTGTCACGAGTGCGGTGCAATATCGAGTGAGGCTGCATTTAACTGGCAATGTCTAAAATGTTCACTTTACTTTATCGAGAGTGAAGCTAAAGAGACGCTCCTGTATTCCTATCGATTTAATGAGGAAAAAAGACGCTGGCTGGAGTTTGAGCTTGGTGAGAAAAATCGATTCGTGGACTTTTTCAGAAATCAGGGTTATGAGGTGGTCGAGAATGCCAGGGTCAACGGCACAACCAAATCGGGAGCTAACCATATGCTAGACATCCTGGCACGACGAGACGATGGTTTAATAACTTACACAATCGGCATCGGCATACTGATTGACAGCCGGGGAGATGATATAGGTTTAGCTGAGGTTTTTGCCTTTGATAACAAGGTCTATGACCTGGGGATACATGACAAGGTTCTGCTGGCATTGCCCAAGCTCAGCCTTGAGGCTAGACAATTTGCCCGGCAGCAGAGAATTAAGGTCATTGAAGAAGAAGACCTGGAAACTCTCCTGACTTTGGAACCGCCTTCAGTTCCGAAACCGTCAAGTCATAAACATATCAAATTCGAAACCAAAGCCAAGCTTCTGAAACATTTAGGAGACTTCGGCTACAGGATAGAGGAAAAAGCCAAGATTTTGGGCAGGTCTGGAGTCGAGCATACCTTTGATATACTGGCCACTAACGATGACGGCATCATCACCCATACGGTAGGCATAAGTATCATGGTAACAAAAAATGAGATTGGCTTTGACGATGTGTCGTCATTCGATACCAGGGCTTATGATGCAGGCATACACGATAAACTGCTGCTCGCCTGCCCCAAGCTCAGCCATGAAGCCAGGCAGTTCGCCAAATACCAGAGAATCAAAGTTATCGAAGTCGATGACCCAGCCAAACTGACATAAGATATATTGCGAGGTTGAACATGAAAGAAGCATTAAAAGAACTATCACCAGAATCAAACCCTGAGGCCGCGGAATCGACACCAGGCATTGCCCGGCTTAACGTGCTGGTTCAAGCTCCCACGCCGGAGGCTTTGCAGCTTATCCCTGAAAACCTGGCTAGAAAGTACAATGTCGTCCCGCTGGCGGTCGAAGATACGACATTACGAGTGGCTATGGCTAATACCGACGATATCCTGACTATTGAAGCTCTGGCTGCTCGAACCAAAAAGAGAATTTCGCCGGTACCGGCATCAGCAGTTGACATCCGAGAGGCTATTGATTTCAATTACAAGGCTTTCGGAGAGATTGCCGAACAATTCGGCTCGGTGTTGACAGACACAGAGGCAATATCTCCGGAAAGAACCGCTGCCGAGGTAGCCGACGATTCTCCAGTAGCCAAGGCACTGAATCTACTAATTGAGGAGGCTGTGAAGTCACGGGCCTCTGACATACACATCGAGCCTGCGATAGACAGGCTCCGCGTCCGCTACCGTATCGACGGCATTCTACATGAGGTGACTTCTTTGCCCATCGGCGCCCACCTACCACTTATTTCCCGAATCAAAATCCTCAGCTGTATGAATATCGCTGACCCACGTCGCCCCCAGGATGGTCAATTCTCACTTGTCTCCACAGGAAGAGACATTGATATACGGGTAGCCACCATCAGTACCGTCCATGGCGAGATGGCGGTGCTTCGCCTTCTGGATAAATCGATGGCCGCCTTGTCTCTAGCTCAGCTTGGCTTCCTGCCCGAGAGCCAGGAAAAGTTCGAGCGCATGCTCATGTCGCCTTACGGCATGGCCTTGCTCAGCGGCCCTACCGGCGCCGGTAAAACTACCACCCTCTATGCCGCAGTCAACTCGCTGGATAGAGTGGGACGGAACATCATCACCATTGAAGACCCTGTGGAGTACCGTTTTGAAGGCATAAACCAAATACAAACAAATCCCAAGGCCGGTGTAACCTTCGCCAGCGGACTGCGGTCTATCGTCCGCCTCGACCCCGATGTTATCCTGGTGGGCGAAATCAGGGACAGCGAGACAGCCAATATAGCTATTCAGTCGGCTCTCACCGGGCACCTAGTTCTATCTTCAGTTCACGCCAACGACACCATAGGTGTTCTGTTTCGACTCATTGACCTTGGTGTAGAGCCTTTTCTGATATGTTCAGCAGTTATGGGCATCGTGGCCCAACGAATGGTCCGGCGTGTTTGTCCTAATTGTGCTCAGAAGACCACTGCACCTCTGGTTGAGCAAATCGGCTATTGCCGGGAGACGGGTGAGGAACGCAGCGAGTTCGATTATGGCGCCGGCTGCAAAACCTGTACCTACACCGGCTATCTGGGCAGGACAGGCATTTTCGAGATACTGTCGCTCAGCGATGACATAAAACGATTGCTGGTTGTCGGAGCTCCAGCTGCCGAAATTCGAAATAAAGCTATCGAAGAAGGTACCATAACATTGGCCAAAGACGGCATGCTTAAAGCCGGCGCCGGTATCACCACGCCTTACGAAGTCCTGCGCAATGCTTATTCGGTGGGTTAAAGAATGTTATCTCAAAAACTTTGTGAAGACAAAAGCCCTTAGGGTGTTTAAGAGGGGGCTTTGCCCCCTCTTGAGAAATCATATTCCCCCTCTCCTTAGTAAAGGGAGGTAGGGTGGGCAGGCATCCAGCAGAAGATTTACTCTTCGCTGGGATATGGGGAAGGAGAGAGGGATAAAAGGGAGTGAGGTTAAGGAGTTTTGAAAGACAAAAGCTCTTAGGGTGTTCAAGAGGGGGCTCCGCCCCCTCTTGAGAAACCATATTCCCCCTCTCCTTAGTAAAGGGAGATAGGGTGGGCAGGCATCCAGCAGAAGATTTACTCTTCGCTGGGATATGGGGAAGGAGATGGGGATAAAGGGGGTGAGATTAACATGAACTATAACTATCTCGGCTACACTGAAGAAAGGCAAATAGTCAAGGGAAGAGTCGCAGCCGCGGATGAGCAGGCAGCCACAGACATGCTGTCCAATATCGGCTATCGCGTGCTTAGTCTCAAGCCGATTACTACCTTCTTCCCTAATCTAGGAGGATTCCTCCGGGCAAAGGTCAAGCCGGCCGAAATGGTTACCTTCTCCCGACAGCTAGCGCTCCTGCTGCAATCAGGTGTCGGCGTTATCCAGGCTCTGGAGCTGCTCAGCTCCCAGGCAGGAGACAAAACCCTGAAGAGGGTGCTTATTGAAGTAATTAACGACCTTCGCGGTGGGAAGGGTTTATCGACAGCCTTGGCCCAACACCCAAATGTTTTCCCGACACTTTACTGTAAACTGATAAGTGTCGGCGAGCAAACCGGCTCGCTTGAAGCCGTGCTCAGGAGCCTGGCCGACTATACTGAGCGTCAGGCCGCAGCCATGTCTAAAATTAAGCAGGCATTGATGTATCCTGCCGTTGTCTTCTGCTTAGCTATCGGTGTCGCCGCCGTCATGCTCACCGTCCTACTGCCACCGCTGATTGACATGTTTAGCAAACTAGGCGGCACGCTGCCATTGCCCACCAGGATGCTGCTAGCCGGAATGGGCTTCCTCGAGAGCTATGGCATGTATTTGCTGGTGGTTATCATAGCCTTAGGCATAGTCGGCTTCTTATACAGCCGAACGCCAAACGGGCGTTATTTACGGGACAGGCTAATTCTGAGACTGCCGGTAATCGGGCGTCTCACCCTGGTGAATGAGCTGGCGCGGTGTTGCCGCAGTCTGTCACTGCTATTTCGGGCTGGCTTGCCACTGCCTGAAGTCATGGCTCTAACCACTCGAGCCACCGGCAATAGAGCAGTGGCTAGAGCCCTGGGCGAGGTGGAACAGGACATGCTCAGAGGCCAGGGCCTAGCTAAACCGATGAGCAAAAGAAAGGTTTTCCTGCCCTTGATGGTGGAAATGACCAAGGTCGGTGAGGAAACCGGCAACCTCGATGACTCATTGATTATAGTAGCTGAAAACTACGAAATCGAAGCCGAAAGACGGACACAGACCCTGCTTGGCATGATAGAGCCGGCAATGACCATAGCCATGGGGCTGGGCGTCGGCTTTCTCGCCCTGTCTGTATTCATGCCTATCTATGGCTCCCTCGGCCTGATAGGAGGAGCAGGAGGATGAAGAAAACGGGGCAATGGGTGACACTTGAAGTCCTTGGCTCTGCTCGGAACGCCGAGCGAGGCCTAACCCTGATTGAAATCCTCGTGGCCCTCGGTATTCTGGCTGCAGTCGCCGTTGTATTTCTGCTCGGCATGTCAACTTCATCCAAGGCAGTAATGGTCAGCCAGGAGGCAGTGGCTGTCGACAGCCTAGCCAAGTCTCAGATGGAATTCATCAAGAGCCAGGCCTACGTAAAGGTAGCAGAGTATAACCCCAATGACCCGGCTAAAAGATACGAATTGATCAATATCGATCCCGACCTAGTGGCGCAGGGCTACGCAATTGCAATTAGTTCTCCCCAAGACGTAATCAGTCCTCCCGTACCTGGCTCTGAAAACATCCAGAGTATAACAGTCAACGTCACCCGTAACGGAGAGACAGCATTCGAGCTGGTCGGCTACAAGGTGAATACAGGAGGGTGAAAACAACATGCCTGTCATTCCTCTCTCCCCTGGCGGGAGAGAGTCAGAGTGAGGGGGAAATGAGAATGTTTCACCCTCACCTTAATCCTCTCCCGTCAAGAGAGAGGAAACATGTGAAATCCTCTTACATCAAGGGGGAGGAAAAAGAGGTATGGAAAAAGGTATAAGACAATGAAGTTCAAAGTGGGTGAAAAAGGCTTTACCCTGATTGAGCTGCTGGTGGGCATAGCCATAGCCGCTTTCGTCGTCGGCGCCGCATCGATGACCGTAATCACCATGATGAGGCTCAGCCCGCAGACCAATAACTGGGCTATCGCCCTGCGCCAGGTACAAAACGCCGGCCACTGGATTTCCCGCGATGTCCAGATGGCACGGACCATAGAACCCGACACAGACCCTGAAACCCCCACTTTCCTAACATTGACCGTACCTGAATGGGATGACGACCTGGATGAAGTGGTTAATAAAACGCTTGTCTACGAGTTCAAGGATATAAATGGCGAGCAATGGCTCGTTCGGACCGAGAAGAATAGCGGGGGAAGCATCGTAGGACAAACCGCGATAGCCCAATATATTTCTGACACTGACGCTAATTACACCGACAACTGCACGCTGACCTTTACCATAACTGCCACTTCCGGCGATGTACCCGTCACCGTCACCAGAGATTATGAAGCCATGCAAAGAGTCCCATCTCCGTAGCCAGCATGAAGGAGGTAATGATAAATCAACATGTAGCCACGAGGTTTTAACCTCGTGACCCCGACCTTAAAAGGTCGGGGCTACATTGGCTGGTGGAATGCCGACCCTAAAGGGTCGCAACTACGTTGAAAACAGATTATTTACAAACACCCTCAGGAGGTGAAGTATGAAATTACTAAAGAGAATACTGAAAAAGGAAGCCGGACAGGCGCTGCCCATGGCGCTGATTCTGCTGGTGCTGGGAGGCTTGCTCGTCGTCCCTACCCTCGCCTTCATGACCACCAACCTCACCGCCAACCGCACGGTTGACCAGGCAAATTTGAGGACCTACGCCGCCGATGCCGGCATTCAGTACGCATACAATAAGTTCCTAAATGATGTAGACCCCGATCTACCGGCTTATCTGCCAGACCCTGTTAATGGATGTGAAGTTTCCCTGCTGAAGGAATCTGTACCTGGAGACGATTTGACGTACATGGTTACCTCGACTGCTGAAGACCAGGCTACCGGCAAAACCACCACCATCGTAGCCTATTTCCGAGCTAATGAATCACAGTATGAGGCCGGCGGCTCTTCACCGTTCGATTATGCTGTAGCTACACTGAACGGCGATTTGACTATGACCGGCAGTTCCTCAATAACCGGCGATTGCAATGGGACCACCTGCAACGAGGGCAATGTCTGGGTAAACGGCAATATAAACCTGGCCTGGACACCTACAATTGCAGGTGACGCTAACGTAACCGGAACTTGTAATCGACCGGGAAATATTGGGGGTACCTACACGCCGGGCAGCGACCCGATAGAGAGACCTACCTGGCTGGACGACCAGATAGATTGCTATATCTCCAGCACAGATGTGACTGCGCCGGCGTGCAGCGGTGGAACTTTGCACTCTGGGGACTGGAATTTAAACTGGGGAACAGAGGGCACTTATACCGGCACACATCGGGTTGAGAGAGATATGAAAATTAGTGGTACAGGCGGGACTGGCGAATATATTTTCACCGGTCCCGTCTGCGTCGGGCGCAATCTGGAAATAAGCAGCGGCGTTAATAAAATTACCTTCAAGGCACCGGTTACAGTAGGTGGCTATGCAGACTTCGGCGGAACTGGAACAGTAATTTTTGATAATCCTGACCCGGAGCAGACGATACCTTACGCGTCTCATGCTATCGCTCCCTCTTATAGTCTGCAAGGCTCGGCGATTAATGTTTCTGGCTATTCCGCTACTGTTATTTTGACCGCCGGCACTTGCGGCTCCGGCGGGTCCGTAGATGTGAAACTTCAGGACAGTTATGATGGCTCCACATGGACTGATGTCTCCCCCTGCGGAAGTTTCTTACGAGTCACTGAGGCGAATGACAACACCACCGATAGAAAAAACTATACCGGCGTGAAGCCTTATCTGCGGGCGGTGGCTACCGTTTCCGGAGCCACCTGCCAGTTTGGCGTAACCGTGGTCAGAAACACCACTTTACATGTGAGGGAATATTTAAAAATCGGCGGCAGCCGCTCGGCCTGGTTTGACGGTCCGGTTGTTGTCAGCGGTGCGGCACTGACAAGTGGCAAAATTGTAGACATCGGCGGCGCCAAATACAGCGGGGTTGCCTGGGACATGGTTTTCAAAAGCACACTCCGGGCGACGGAGCCGACTCCAAACTGCAACCACAAAATATATCTCGGAGGCAGCAAGGTATTTCAATTCTATGATGTCGTGTATACGAATGTATCGGCTGAATTAGCTGGCGCTACCGGAAGCAACATGACGTTTACCAAAGCCTTTATCGCCGATTGCAATATAACGGTCAGCGGCAGCTCGAACGTCGATGCTCCACCAACAACCAGCCCTATATTTTGCGCACGTACCGGTAATGTTGACTTAAGCGGCGCTACTCTGGTGGATGCTATCGTTTATGCTCCCGAAGGCAATGTGCATGTCAGCGGCAGCAGTCAGCTCGAAGGCGCTATCGTAGCAGAAAGCGCCCTGCTCGAAGGAGCCATAAAGCTAAAATATCCGGTAGTGCTCAGGGACAGAGACGACCTTGACCCCGAAGAGGGTGGAGGAGAAGGTGCCAGTTCTTTTTCAATGGTCAGCTATTCGATACAGTAGCTGCGGCGCTTCAGTACCGCCGTGTTTATATTAAACATGTAGCCCCGACCTTTTAAGGTCGGGGCTACGTCTCACAATATTTCTCCCTCCCCTGGCGTGAGGGAGTTAGAGGGAGGGGGAATGAGAATGTTTCACCCTCACCCTATCCCTCTCCCATCAAGGGAGAGGGAACTGAATCCTCCCTACTCTGAGCTCGTTCAGATAGATGAGTGACACTATAATAGTGTCATTATGAGGATAGTAAGTGGATTAGCACCGGGAACTATTAAGCTAGCAAAAACAAATGGGGATATATCGAAAGCGGCTATACAA
>Ga0315282_10010256_pt1 | contig 14733 bp, 14 predicted proteins | sample YL17G07_20_MG_FD_203693 | JGI IMG/M metagenome (GOLD analysis project Ga0315282, IMG submission 203693) | Sediment microbial communities from Yellowstone Lake, YNP, Wyoming, USA - YL17G07_20 | ecosystem: Environmental > Aquatic > Freshwater > Lake > Sediment | place: USA: Wyoming | collected...
GGATGGCTTCCCCGTCCGGGTAAGAGGCGCGGGCCGAAAAGTTCAGGTCGTTGTTCGCGCCGGCCAGACCGGTGGTCAGGCTGGCCAGGTTCGAGGTGAAGACCGCCGCGGAGGCGCCCCGGCCGAGGTTCTGCGGCCCCATGGCCGAAACCACGCCATCACCATCGCTGCCCGGCGCCAGGGAAACCTGCACGAGGGCCGAGGCCTGGGCGTCGGCGTTAATCGCGGCCATGACCTGGGCCGCGGTGCTGGTAACGGCGCCGGTCGCATCCGTGGCCAGGTTGACGGTGATGGCCTGGCCCGCCACCGAGACGCTTAAAGGCTGGCTGGCCGCGCCCGGGTCCACATATTCGACGGTCACGGCTTCCCCGTCGGCGCCCTCGGCCAAGGCGGTGAAAGCGAGATCGTCATCGGCCCGGTCCAGGTTCGTGGTCAGGGAGGCATAGGGAGCCTGGGCTCCGCCGGCCGTGGTCACCCGGACGAGATAGGTCTTGCTCTGGTCTCCGGTGTAGGTGCCCGAGGAGGTCGCCCGGCCGGTGTAAAGGGAGTCGGACGTGGGCTGCGCGGTCGGGGCGAGGATGTTCAGCGCCCGCGTGAAAGGCGGGCTGTCGGTCCGGCTCCCTCCGAAAAGATACCGGCCCGCGCTGTCCGTGTTGGCCAACTGTATGACCTCGTCGATCAGGTTGGACACGGTCAGGGCGGCCACGTCGAAATTGGAGGACCGGTAGGTGTCCGTGGACATCTGCTCGGCCTGGACGCGGGCATCGGTGATCACGTTCTTGATGTTCAGCAGGGCCGAATCGGAGAGGGTCAGCCAGTCCTTGGCTACGTTCAGGTTCCTTTGGTACTGGTCGATCTCGGCCAGCGACGTCCGCATTCTCAAGATGGTGGACCCTCCCAGGGCGTCGTCGGACAACTGGTTGACGCGTTTGCCCGAGGAGATAGACTCGTTGGTCTTGCTCATCTCGGTCGCGAGCCGGCCGAGCTCATAGTTGATCTTGGAATAAAACGTCTGCTGCGAAATCCGGTTCATCCCCAGGTCCCCTTATCCAACCGTGTTCACCAGGGCGGTCAGCATCTCGCCCGTGGTGGAGATGATTTTGGAGGCGGCCATGTAGGCATACTGAAACTTGATCATGGTGGTTAGTTCCTCGTCCACGGAAACCGCGGAGACGTTGTCCCGTTGTTGCTGAATCTGGTTGACCAGGCTTTCCGTGAAATTTAAATTCCGGTATATGGAATAGGCCGTGGACCCGATGTCCGCGGACAAGGTGTTGTAGGCCTCGGAGATGGTGGATGAGCCGTACTGAAAGGCGAAAGTCCGGTCCTTGATGTTGGCGATTTCGAGCGCGTTTTCGTTGTTGCCGCTCACGATTTGGCCCTGGTCGTTGACTTGGCCGGCCGCGATGAGAGACAGGTTTTCTTCCATGGCCGGGTTCAGGCCGATGTCGGTCGCGTCACGACCGGTAAAAAAGGTGTTGAGGCCCAGGGCCATGAGAACGTTGGACGTGTCTTTAGTCAGGGAGAAGGCGTATCCATTCTGGGTATCGGCCTCGATCTTGAGACGCTGCTGCCCGGACGAGTCGGTGCTGATGCTGGCCCGAACGCCCGCGACGCCGCTGTCGAACGTCTCTCCGATCTGGGCCAACAGGTCTTCCCGGGTGTCTCCCGGCTGGACTTGGACGGTGTGGGAAACGGCCTGCCCTGAGGCGTCATAGGTGATTAGGTCGAAGCCGCCTGAGGTGATTTCGTCGCCGAAGGGCAAGAGACGACTCAGCGAGCGGTTAAGGTTCGTGGCGGACTGCGTGCCGACCGTTCCCCGGCCGCTGTTTCCTTCGGCTATTTGCACCGAAACCAGGTCGCGGGCGGCCTGCGCGCCGGCCCCGGTATCGTGGCTCACGAAATCCGCGAGATCGGCGGCGGTCGTGGTCGGTTGGCCGAAGGCGTTCGTTTCCAGGGAAATGGTGACGGTCTGGCCCGCGACCGTTACGCCGAGCGGCTGGTCAGGAAGGCCGGGATTGACAATGGCGACCTGGACGGCATCGCCGTCCGCGTCCGGGGCCTTGGCCGTGAAGAGCAGATCGTTATTCTCCCCGGGAAACGCGGTCTCCAGCCGGGCGTAAGCCGGCACATTATAGGTGCTCACCGCCTCGGTCATGGGGGTCAGGCCCACGCCCTGGGCATGCTGACGGTTGATCTCACGGATCAAGGCCGCGGCAAAGTCGTTGAATTGATTCGTGAAGTCCCTAAAGACGGTGTGCTGCAGGTTGAGTAGCCCGCCGACCTTGCCCCGCTCGATGGTGGCCGAGATGTCGTCCTGGCCGCCGTTGGCGTTGATCCAGACCACCTGGACGTCGCCGGAGGAGTCCCGGCTGGTGCCCAGCTTCCAGGATTTAGCGCCATTAACCAAGGGGTTGCCCTTGGCGGTCATGACCTGGACGCTGCCCGTGTTCGGGTCTTCAAACAGGTTGATATCGATCAGCTCGGAGAGCTTTTTCAGCTGCAGTTCCCGCTGGTCCCGGGCGTCGTTGGCCTGGTTCCCGCTGGCCTCGATCTTGGTGATTTCCTTGTTCAGGTCGGCGATTTCCCCGGTGATCTGGTTGATCTCGGTGATCGTGTCTTCGAGCTGTTGGCTCAAAGCGGTCTGCTGCTGGTCCATATCGGTCTTAAGCTGATCGATGGACGAGACGAGGGCTTGGCTCTTTTCCACCAGGGCCAAACGTTCCGGGCTGCCCTCCGGTTGGTTGACCAGGTCCTCCCAGGCGTTCCAGAAGTCGGAGAGGACCTGGTTCAGTCCCTGCCCGCCGCTCTCGTTGAAGATGGTCTCCATCTGCTGGATGGCCGATTTTTCGGTCTCGTATTTTCCCAGCGTGGCCGTTTTGTCGATCAGATTGCGCGTCAGGGCGAGGTCCGTGATCCGGCGGATGGTCTGCCCCGTTACGCCGGTGCCCATCGGGCCGAACGGAGACTGGTAGGGCGGGGCCGGCACGAGGTCCAGCATCTGCCGCGAATACCCTTCGGTGTTCACGTTGGCCATGTTGTGGGAGGTCACGTCCATGGCGGTCTGTGCCACCAACAGGGCCTGGCTGGCAATGGAAAGCGAGGTGCTGACGGGCATGGTTAGACGTTCCGGTTGAGTTTGAGGGCCTGGGACGCACCGGCCGCGACCAGTCCGGTCGGCAGGTATCGGCCGGACGCGGGCTGTACCGCGTCCTTGACCACGGACAAGCAATCCTCAACGAGACCGAGAGCCTCCTGAACGTAGCCTTGATTGTCATGATTGTGCCGGAAAGTATCATTCTTCAGACGGGCCAGGCGCTGTCCGGCCCTGCGCAGGCGGCCGGAGGCGGGCTCTTCCAAGGCTTCGGCCAGCCGGGCCAGGGTCGGCAGCGGCTCGCCGGCCAGGCCCAGCCTCGCGGCCACGATCCCGATGTTTTCCGCGACCCGGAAGACCGACTGCCTGATGCGCTCCACGATCATCCCTTTGGACCGGGCCGTTTCTGCCAGGCGGTCCAGGTTGAAGTGAATCAGGTTTTCCTGTTCGCGGGCGAGCAATTCGGCCAGTTCCTGATACAGCCGAAAATGCCGCGCGAGCTGTTCGAGTAGTTCGGTCACGTCAGGGCGCATCATTTCCGCCTCCCACGGTCGATCGGTGGTCAGGCCGCGCCGGTTGCGTCGCATCGCCGGTGCGGGTCTGTTTTTTCAGGGGCAGGCCCTTGGGGTTTCGGCCGGTGAGGGGCATCATTTTCCCCATGGCCGGGGCGAGGTTCTGGATCTGGTCCGGGGTTTCGTCCAGGGCGCGTACCCGGTGGCCTGCCGCGGCGGGCACTCCCAGCCGCTCGCCGGTCATCTGAGCGTATATCATCCGGCCCAGCCCGAGACCGCCGGGCGGTCGGGACATGGACACGGCCACTTCCTGGTCGAACATGGACTCGTAGATGTCGTGGCCGGCCGCCTGGGGCAGGAGGCCGCTCTCTGAGATGGTCCGGCGCATGTTTTTCAGCAGGTGGCTCAGGAACAGGCTCTCCATGTCGGCACAGGCCTGCTTCAGCCGCGCGCGGTCCGACTCCTCGGGTCGAAATCCGCTGGCCGGCGGGCGGTGGCCGGACGTATCCACTGGGGAGAGCGTCATGTTTAAATGATCTCCAGTTCGGCGTGCAAGGCGCCGGCGGCCTTGATGGCCTGGAAGATGACGATCAGATCGCGCGGCGTGGCGCCGATGGCGTTGAGGGCCTTGACCAGGTCGCTGATGGTCGGCCCGCCTTCCAGCAGCAGGAGCCGCCGTTCCTCCTCCTGGACCTTGATTTGGGTTTCCGGCGTGACCACGGTCTGGGCGCCCTGCGGCGCCAGGACACCGGGCTGAGAGACGTTTTGGCTTTCCCGGACCTGGATGGTCAGGGAGCCGTGGGCCACGGCCACGGTGGCGATGCGCACATTCTCGCCGATGACGATTGTGCCGGTGCGTTCGTCAATGACCACCCGGGCCACGGCGTCCGGTGCGACCTCGGTGTTCTCCAGCTCGGCCACCAGCACGGCCAGCTTTTCCCGGAACTCCCCGGGCACCTCGAAATCGATTGTGGCCGCATCCACCGGGCGGGCCCCGGCCCCGGCCAACTTCTCGTTGATCTGGGTCGAGACGCGCAGGGCGGTGGTGAAGTCCGGCTGGTTCAACTTGACGGTCAGGCGCGCCTGGTTCGGCCAGTCCGGGTTGACCGCGCGTTCGATCGTAGCCCCGCGCGCGATCCGGCCCGCGGTGGGATGGTTCTTCTGCACGTTGGCCGCGGCGCCGGCCACGGCAAAGCCGCCGATGCTGATCGGACCTTGGGCCACGGCGTAAACGTTGCCGTCCATGCCGGCCAGCGGCGTGGCCATCAGGGTGCCGCCCTGAAGACTGGTGGCGTCCCCGAGGGAGGAGACCAGGACGTCGATCTTGATGCCGGGCTTGAGAAACGGCGGCAGGTCGGCCGTGACCATGACCGCGGCCACGTTTTTAACCCGGACCTGGTCCGCGGGAACCTGGATGCCCATGTGCCTGAGCATGTTGGTCAAGGATTGCGTGGTAAAGGTCGTGCCGGTCTTGTCGCCCGTGCCATTGAGCCCGGCGACCAAACCGTAGCCGACGAGCTGGTTGACCCGGGAACCCTCGAAACTGGCGATGTCCTTCAGGCGGACGGCCCCGGCCCCGCTTGGCGGAACCAGGAGAACCAGAGCCAGGAGGGCGAGAACGGCTCTTTTCACGGTGGACATGAACCTTCTCCTCATGCGGCCTCAGAAGGGCCAGACGTAATCCAGAACGCGGCTCATCCAACCCGGTCTCTGCTTGTCACTGACCACGCCCTTGCCGGTGTAGCTGATCCGCGCGTCCGCGATGTAGCTGGATAGGACGGTGTTGTCCGAAGCGATGTCGCTCGGCCGGATGACCCCTTCCAGGATCATCACCTGTTTCTCATGGTTCACCGTGATCTCCCGGGAGCCGCGGATGGCCATGTCCCCGTTGGTCAGAATCTGCACGACCCGGGCCGACATCTGAGCGGTCATGGACTCCTTCCGGGTGGTCGCACCGCTGCCCTTGAAGGAAGAGGCGGTCTTGGCGCCGATCATGGCCGAGGGGTCCAGGGTGACCTTGGGATTGTGCGGCACCGAATATTGATAACCGAGGAGGGAGGTGATGCCGGCGCTGACCGAGGCGTCCTTGCTCAGGTCCGTATCGGCCGCCTTGGAGGCGGTCGAGGATTCCACGATGCGGATGGTGACGATGTCTCCCACCCGGAAGGCCGTCAGGTCCCGGAAGAGGGAGGGGGACGAGGCCTGGTGGTAGAGCGAATCGCTGCTTTGGGCCGCGGCCGCGGCAGTCAGGACCGGCGAGGGGACGTACTGGCGTTCCGTCTCAGACACCCGGGCCGGACCGATCATGGAACACCCGGCCAAGAGCAGGGTCGGAAGCAGGATGACGAGGCGATGGAAGGGCATTCGTCTTCTCCCTTGGAATCAGAAGGTCACGCGCACCGAGTCCGGGCCGATGACCGTGCCCATGATGACCTTCTTGCTGCTGGGGTTAAGCACCGGGATGGTCTCGCCCCGGGCCCCGTCCTTCTGGGCGTTCCCGGATGCGCTCACCACCAGGACGTCGCTTTCGGCCACGATGGTGACCCGATCCCCGCGATGAACCACCAGCTGGGGCCGGAGGTCCTGGGCCAGAACCGGCTGCCCGGCAAAGAGACGGCGCCGGCTGACCAGGCCCTTCGCCTGTTCCATCTCGCTGAGCGCCGCGGACCGGAACCGGTCCGTGCTCACCCTCTCCAGTCTCAGGTCTTGCTCCTGGATCACCTGGCCCGGCTCGATCTGGCGGGTCGCGACCACGGCCGGCTGAAAAAGCCGGATCAGGGCCGTGGCCTGGACCTGGCCGGCTTCCTCCTTGTTCACGTAGAAGGTGACGGTGAGGCGCAGGTGGGCCGGGTTGAAGGTGGAAGCGGCCTGGACTTTGTGGGTGAGCGTTCCTTGGGGGAGCTGGGGCAGGCGGCTGGTGCGCAGCCCGGCCAGTTCCCAGTCGCTGGTTCGGTACGGGTCCTGGCTCTTCAGATAGCCGATGACGATCTTCTGCACGGTCTCGGCCTCGATCTTCTGGGCCTCTCGGGTGACGGTCACCAGGGGCGGGGGGTTCCAGGGCAGGAGGTCCAGGGGCAGGCCGGCGTTTCGGACGCGATAGGTGAGGTAGTCGCCCTGGATTTTCAGGATTTGGCCGGGTGCCGGCGCCTGGGTGATGTAGACCTCGGCCAGGTCCCGTTTGAGGGCGCCGTCCTCCCCGCGGATGTCCACCAGGTCCTTCAGCAGGACCCGGTCGCCGTGAACGCTGGCCTCTGATTTGAACTCCAGGATCAACCGGGCGTCCTGGCCGCGCGCCGCCATCGGGAGAAGCAGGCCGAGGATCGGCAGAAGCAAAACCAGGGTCAGGGCCCGCATCCGCGCCTCGAGGCGTCTATTTTCCTTAGCGCTTGACATTGGTGGCCATACCCAGCATCTCGTCCGCGACCTGGATCGCCTTGGAATTGACTTCATAGGCCCGCTGGGCCACGATCATGTTCACCATCTCGGTCACGACCTGCACGTTGGACATTTCCAAAAAGCCTTGAGCGATCGTGCCGAAGCCCGCCTCGCCCGGATTGCCCTCGATGGCTGCGCCCGAGGCGTTGGTGGCCTGGTATAGGTTCTTGCCCAGGGCGGCCAGGCCGCCCGGGTTTTGGAATCGAACCAGGGTCAACCGCGTGGTGGCCAGCTGTGCCCCGTTGGAGTCCGACGCGGTAATGTTGCCGCCGGTGTCGATGCTGAGCTGGACAGTGTCGGCCGGGACGGTGAACTCGGGCTGGAGCGCGTTGCCTTCGGAATCGACGATGGTGCCGGTGCTGTTCAGTTTGAACGATCCGGCCCGGGTGTATAGTTCCAAGCCGTTGCGCAGGATGCGGAAGAAGCCTTCGCCTTCGATGGCCAGGTCCAGGGGTCGGGACGTTTCCGCGTAATCTCCCTGGCTGAACATCTTGTCCACGGCGATGGGCTTGACGCCCATGCCGATCTGGATGCCGGTCGGGATCTGCGTTCCGGCTTCGGTCTCGGTGCCGGCCGCGCGCAGGGTCTGGTAGAGCAGGTCTTGAAACTCGGGCCGGCTCCTCTTGAAACCGGTGGTATTCACGTTGGCCAGGTTGTTGGCGATGACGTCCAGGTTGAGCTGCTGGGCCAACATGCCCGTGGCGGCCGTGTATAGTCCTCTGATCATGGCTGCGCTCCTCGGTCCCTAGTAAAGCCGACCCACGTCGTTGACGATGCGCGTGTCGGTCTCTTCAAAGGATTGGATGATTTTCTGATAGGCCTCATAACACCGGTTCAGGTCGATCAGGTTGATCATGCTCTCGGTCACGTTGACGTTGGACGTTTCCAAATAGCCCTGTTCGAGACGGGTGTCGGCCGCGGGCTGCGGAGCGAGGTTCGGGTCCCGGGAGCGGAACAGGTTGTAGCCTTCCTTTTCCAACAGTTTCGGGTCCGCGAATTCCACGAGATCGATGGCGCCGGCTCGCTCTCCATCCGCCATGACCTCGCCCTCGGGTGTGACCGTGATCTCCTTGGCCTCGGCCGGAATGGTAACGTTGCCGGCCACCGGCCAGCCTTCCTGGGTCACCAGCAGACCTTCGCCGGTGAGGGTCAGAGCCCCGTTTCGCGTGTAGCGGGGCCCGTTCGGCGTATCCACCTGGAAAAATCCGGGCCCGCTCAGGGCCAGGTCCAAGGGCCGGTCGGTCCGCTCGAGCTGGCCTTGGCTCAGGTCCGGCTGGGTGCGGAAGACCATGAAATCCTTGAAAACCGGGATATCCTTTTTAAAGCCCGGCGTGGCCGCGTTGGCCAGGTTGTTGGCCGTGACGCTCAGGCGGTATTCCTGCGCCAGGGCGCCGGAGATGTTGCGGTAAACGTAGGCCAAACGCATGGGGGATGTCCCTTTCTTGGTATTTCTGCGCGGGAAAGGGAGCAATTCGCGTGCCAGGGGGTTTTTATAAGTCAACATATTAAATTTATTTAATTTTTATGAATGCCTCCGGGCCTTCAATTTGACCTCAAGCAGATTGTGAGAAAAATTTGCCTAGCCGCGCTTGTCCGGGTCCCGGACAGAAGGCTGCTCCTCTCCGCGTTATCGGCAAAGCTCAAGTTGTTCTTTAAAGATACGCAACTGGCGCTTGAGGAAAAGCTCGCGTCCTAGGGCGAATCGAGAGGGGCCGGGCTTGCAATCGGGCGGGCTTTAAGCATAATAAGCCCTGGCTGATAATCCCTTTGGGGTTTGGGCGGCTCGGCCCAGGGCTGGGCCGGGAGAGGGCAAGAGGGGAAAGAGATGGCCGGACGATCACCGACAGACTACTCGATGCTGGACGTACCCGAGGTGCTGGGGATTCTTTTCTATCCGCGACCGGACTACGGCTCGGCCGAGGAGTCTGGTCAAGCCGTGGACCTGATGATCCCGGTGGGGGAGGGGGTGCAAATCGGGGCCCGCTTTCATCCGGTTGGGCTTCAAGGCGCGAACCTGCTGTTTTTTCATGGAAACGGCGAGATCGTGGCCGACTATGACGAGATGGCGCCGCTGTACAACGGTCTGGGCATCAATTTTCTGCCGGTGGACTATCGGGGGTACGGTCGTTCCAGCGGCCGGCCGACGGTGACATCCATGATGCGCGACGCCCACGCCATTTACGAGTACGTGAGGACCTGGCTGCCTGCCCAAGGGTATGCCGGACCGTTCGTGGTCATGGGCCGCTCCCTGGGGAGCGCCTCGGCCCTGGAACTGGCCGGGAGCTATGCGGACGAGATCGACGGGCTCATCATCGAGAGCGGCTTTGCCTCGTTCGCGCCGCTCCTGGAGCTGATCGGCGCCTCCTTTCGGGCCGCGAGCGCTGGCTCTGGAGGACCGGTGCAGAACGTGGACAAGATCGCGGCCTATAGCGGGCCGACCCTGGTCATTCACGCCGAGTTTGACCACATCATTCCGTTTGAAAGCGGGCAGGCCCTGTACGAAGCCGCGGGCTCGGCGGACAAGACTTTTCTCACGATTCCCGGGGCCAACCACAACGATCTGTTTTTTCGAGGCATGAGGCCGTACCTGGCGGCGGTTCAGGATTTGGTGCGGCGGGCCGGCCGGGCAAGGGACAAGGCATGATCCAGGAACCGTACATCAAGGTCGCGGTGCTCGAGGACGAGATCGAGGCCGGTTTGTTGGCGGCCATTCTCGAGGAGCGCGGCGTTCCCCATATGATCCGGTCTTATTACGACACGGCCTATGACGGCCTTTATCAGTCGCAGAAGGGCTGGGGGCTGATCAGCGCGCCGGCGGCCTTCCACCAGGAGATCCTGCAGGTGCTGGACGACGTTCGGCAGCCGGTTCCCGAGCAGGACCGGGAGGAATGAAAAAAGCAACCTGACGGACATCCGCTCCGTCAGATTGCTTGGTTTTCGGGCTGGTTCAGCCCGGGGTTTTACTCTTTGCCGTCTTTAAACCACAATGGATGCGACCAGGAAAAGATTTCCTTGTGCCTGACCGACATCTCGTAGTCCAGGCCTCGCACGTTCTTGCTGTAGGCGCTAATGGACATTTCCCACCAGAGCCAGGCGTCCTCGTAATTGTCATAGAGGACCTTTTCCAGGTCCCAGTAGATTTTCTGCCGTTTGACCAGGTCCACTTCCACGCGGCCGGCCTCGATCAATTTGATGGCTTCCGGGTTGTTGGTCCGGCCGTAGTTGAAACCGCCATCCGGATGGTACAGACCGGTGGCCATGAGGTCCGGGTCGTAGATCCATGACCAGCCGCCGCCGGCGAAGTCGTACTCCAGGTTTTTCATCTTGTCCGAGATGGCCACGGGGTCGAGGGTCTCAACCTCCCAGGTGACTCCCACCTTGGCCAGCATGGCCTTCATGGCCTCGGCCACGGTGACGACGGTCGGGACATTGACCATGTATCCCTTGACGGTCAGGCCGTTGGGGAAGCCGGCTTCCGACAGAAGTTTTTTGGCCATTTCGGGATCATACTTGACGGGCTTCAGGTTCGGATTGTGGGCCCAGTGGTCGTCCGGATACATACAACTGGCGATGCGGCCGAGGCCGAACTGCGTGCCGGTTATCAAGGCCTTGCGGTCGATGGCCATGGAAATGGCCTTGCGCACGCGGATGTCCTGGCAAGGTCCCTTGGCCAGGTTGAAGCGCTGAGCGGTCAACCAGTTGAGCGGCCCGATTACCAACTGAAGGTTGTGGTCGTCTTTCACTTGCGAGTACGAGGCCTTGGCCACGGACATGCTGTGGATCTTTCCAGACCTCAAGTTGGCCAGTTGAACCGATGGGTCGGGGATGATGTACTGGATGCGGCCGTCAAAATAAGGCATGTCCGGATAGCCGATGCTCTTGCCGTACCACCAGTTCGGATTCCGCTTCACCTTGATGTAGTTTCCCGGATTGCGCTCTTCCAGAATCCACTGTCCGGTGCCCACCGGCGTGGTGTCCGAGATGAAATTCCCACGCGTATCCTGCTTGAGAATGTTGGGCGAGATCATGTATCCGGGAACGTTGTTGATGATGCCGAGAAAGGCGGCCCAGGGTTTTTTGGTCTTCCATTTAAGGGTCAAGTCGTCCACGGCCTCCACGGACTCGAGGTCCGCTATCCAGGCCCGAGACCAGCATCCGTTCTTTTTGTCGTTGATGTAATCGATAACGTATTTCACCGCCGCGGCGTCCAGAGGCGAGCCGTCGGTGAAGGTGATCCCTTTGTGCAGCTTGGTGATGCAGGTCAGCGGGTCGGGATAGGTCCAGGACTCGATCATCCAGGCCACCGGCCGGTAATTGCCGTCCGTGACGAGCAGCTTTTCGAAGAACATGTTGATGACCAGCCAGTCGTTCACCGGCCAATGGTTGGGGTTGAGCAGCCCGACGTCCAGGGTCCCGGCCGTGCGGAAGTACCCGCCGCGGACCGGTTTTTCCTTGGCGTAATTCCAGACCGCCCAAGGCAGTTTGGCCTTCGTCGGAGCGGCTTGAGGTTTGGCCTTCGTTGTTGCGGCTGGAGATTTGGCCTTTTCCGTGGCGCTTAGGACCGGTCCGGCCGCCAGACACACGGCCAGGGCCGCGATGACGACCAGGATGAGGATGGGTGCGGTGCGGTTTTTTCTCATCGTCATAGAGGACCTCCTTTGTTTGTTTTTTTTGTGGGTGACGCTTAGGGGCTCCGCGTGCCGCTGTCTTTCTCCCTCTGGAAACCGCGCAGCCCGATACCCTAGGTCAACCAGGCGAGAATCCGGCTCTTCGTTGATACTTTAAGGGTAGCAGACCTTGAAGCCTCCTGCAAGAAAGTTTTTCTGAAGTTCGGGCTGAAAAAATCTGACATTCCTTTCGTTTTTAAGGAATAATGGTAGAAGCAAACCCAAGGCAAAAGGAGGAAGACGATGAAGATCTCCCTGGGCGCCAAAACCCTGGCCGTGCCGACCCCGGTCTGGGTCATCGGCTCGTATGACGGTAAGGGGCGGCCGAACGTCATGACCGCCGCCTGGGCCGGCATCTGCTGTTCAAGGCCGCCGTGCGTGGGCGTATCCCTGCGCCAGGCCACCTACACCTATGGCAACATCGTGGGCCAAAAGGCCTTCACGGTGAGTATTCCAGGCCGGGCCCAGGCCGCGGCGGCCGATTTCTTCGGCATGGTCAGCGGCCGGGACGTGGACAAGTTCGCCGCCACCGGCTTGACCGCGATGAAGAGCGACCTCGTGAACGCGCCCTATGTGAAAGAGTTCCCGCTGATCCTGGAGTGTGAGGTAATCCGCCAGGTCGAGATCGGCCTGCACACCTACTTCGTCGGCCAGATTCATGACGTCAAGGCCGAGGAAAACGTGCTGGCCGAGGACAGGGCCCTGGACGCCTCCAAGGTGGACCCCATTATTTTCTCCCCCGAAGTTCGACGCTACTACGGCCTCGGCGATTTCATCGGACAGGCCTTTTCCCTGGGCCGGGCCTTCATGGCCTGAACCGGACAGAGCAGGGCTAGACCATGCGCCGCAGCCAATGCGAAATCACGGACCCCGGGCAGATGGAACGAATCTTGAGCCTGGCCCTGGTCGGCCGCCTGGCCACCAAGGACGTGCAGGGCTACCCTTATATCACGCCCGTGAACTTCGTTTTTCTGGAAGGCGCCGTTTTTTTCCACGGTGCGCCCGAGGGGGAGAAACTGAACAACCTAAGGCGGGACGACCGCGTCTGTTTCGAAGTGGACGTGCCGTTGGCCTATGTGGGCGTGGATTTCAACCGGGAGCGTTTGCCGTGCCTGGTGCATCAGCTCTATCACTCGGTTATCATCCGCGGCCGGGCCCGGGTGCTGCCCGAGGGGGAGATGAAGACCCGGGTCCTGAACGCCTTGGTGGCCCGCCACGAATCCGGGGCGGATTTCCCGCCGGTCACGCCGGATTCGCCCGGCTACAACGGCTGTCTGGTGGTGGAGGTCCGGCCGGAGCGGATGACCGGAAAGTCGGACCTGGCCCAATCCCGGACCGCGCCGGGACGCCAGCGCGTTGTGGCCGAGGGCCTGCTCAAACGCGGGCTGCCCGGCGATCTCCTGGCGGTCGAGGCCATGGGCTTTGAAACGGCCGGCGACGACGATGGCGGGCGGCGGTTCAAGGATTGAAGATGAAGGGGAAATTGGGGTGGGTGGAGGGTCTCGAACCCACGGCCTCCAGGGCCACAACCTGGCGCTCTGACCAACTGAGCTACACCCACCACGGCGAAAAACCGTAGAGGAGTTTATACACCAGGATCGGGCCGGAAGCAACAGGATTTTCAGGAAGCATGGAAGCGGCGATGAGCCGGCTGGGGCGTTTGGCCCATAAGACGGCGGCAGGGAGAACGGTCTGAAGGTCGGGGTGCCTCATTCCCTCATGTCTTCCCCCCTCCTCTATGACCCCGAGAACGGTCGATTTCCCATAGAGGGTTTCAAAGGTAAACGAGAAAGGGAACCTTTATTAAAAGCGCGTCGGATCGGGTATAATGTGCGGCATCGGATTATCTTAAGGGTTGTTCTTGCTCTCCGTGCGTGTCGCGTTCGTCCGCGCCGCGAATTTTTTGAAAGGGGGAGGGGACCATGAGCATTCGGCGACGATTTCTTCCGCAAGGTTGGTATCCGGGTTCGGCCGCGGCCTGCCGTCAGGAGATCGAGGAGATGAGAGGCCGCATCCGGGATCCGCAGCCGGTCCCGGCAGGGCTATTTGGCGGGGTGGTGCCGCACGCGGGCTGGTATTTTTCCGGGGCGGTGGCGGCCAAGGTGGTCGAGCTGGTGGCGCGGGGCGGTGCGCCGGACGTGATCGCCGTGATCGGCGGCCATCTGGGCGGGTACGGTGCCGGCCTTGTCTATCTGGAAGAAGGTTGGGAGACGCCGCTGGGGGACATAGCCATGGATGTGGACCTGGCCCGGGCGCTTGAAAAAAAGATGGGGCTGGAAGTGGAAAGGGACAGCACCGGGGACAACACGGTGGAGGTCCAGCTTCCGTTGATCAAATATTTTTTTCCCGAGAGCCGCATGGTGGCCTTGCGCGGTCCGCACTCCCAGGCGGCCGTCGCGCTGGGGCGCGAGCTGGTCGGTCTGGCCCAGGCCCAGGGCAAATCGCTCAAGGTCATCGGCTCGACCGACCTGACCCACTACGGTCCGAACTATGGTTTCATGCCCCAGGGCGAAGGACAAAAAGCCGTGGACTGGGTCCGCAACGTGAACGACAAAGGATTTATCGATCTGGCGTTGGGCATGGACGTCTCCGGCCTGCTCCAACACGCGGCCCGTTATCACAGCGCCTGCAGCGCCGGCGCGGCCGCCGCGGCCATTGCCGCCTGCCAGGTCCTGGGCTCCCGGCAGGGCGTCCTGGTGGCCTACTACACCAGCAACGAGGTCATGGCCGGCGACTCCTTTGTGGGTTATGCCGGGATCGTCTATTAGAGACCGATGCAAAACGTCGGCTGCCGGCCGAACTCACCACGGGCTTCGGCTCGAAGTCCTCGATTCCGGCTTCCTTGGAAAATCTGGCCAAGCTTTGACGGTCGAGCGAATCGCGGCCTCAGTGGCAGGGGCGACCGGCCGGTCGCCCCTGCTCGGCTCGTTTTCATATCTTCGCGGGTGCCACGCCCAAAGGGCGGGTCCTGTGGTTGTAAGGGCACGGCATGCCGTGCCCCTACGCTACGCCCCCAAGGGCGGGG
>Ga0315282_10010257_pt1 | contig 14731 bp, 17 predicted proteins | sample YL17G07_20_MG_FD_203693 | JGI IMG/M metagenome (GOLD analysis project Ga0315282, IMG submission 203693) | Sediment microbial communities from Yellowstone Lake, YNP, Wyoming, USA - YL17G07_20 | ecosystem: Environmental > Aquatic > Freshwater > Lake > Sediment | place: USA: Wyoming | collected...
TCTGTAATCTGTACTCTGTAATCTAGTTTCTCCGAGCGACGAAGGAGCGAGGGATATGGATAAGATAGCGGTATTCAGCGGTAATGCGCATCCGGGGTTAGCAAAAGATATCTGCAATTATCTCAAAGTAGGATTATCAAATGCCTTTGTGGCTAAGTTCAGCGAGGGAGAAATACGGGTCAAGATTAACGAGAACGTGCGCGGTAAAGACGTCTTTATTGTACAACCGACCTGCCCTCCGCCGAATGATACCCTGATGGAGCTTCTGATTATGGTAGATGCTTTAAAGCGGGCTTCCAGCCAGCGTATCACCGCGGTCATACCTTATTTCGGTTATGCCCGCCAGGACAGGAAGGACCAGCCGCGCGTGCCTATTACCGCAAAATTAGTGGCCAACCTCCTGACTGTTGCCGGGGTAAACAGGATCCTGACTATGGATTTGCATGCCGGGCAAATTCAGGGTTTTTTTGATATACCGGTGGACCACCTCTTTGCCATCGGCGTCTTTACGGATTATTTTAAGAAATCAAAAATTAAGGACGGGACAGTGGTTTGCCCTGATGTGGGCGGCATAAAAATGGCCAGGGCCTATGCCAAGAGGATGTCCGCCGGCCTGGCTATTATAGACAAGAGGCGCGATTCTCCGGATAAAACCGAAGTGATGCATATCTTAGGAGAAGTAAAAGGTAAAAACGTAATACTGGTCGATGACCTGATTGCTACGGGCAGTTCCCTGGTTGAGGCAATCCATACTTTAAAGAAGGCAGGGGCAAAGAGCATTATTGCCGCTATCACGCACGGAGTATTATCCGGGCCGGCAATAGAGCGCATAGATAAGTGCAAAGAACTGGAGTATCTGTTGATTACCGACAGCATACCCCTGGGCCCTAGGAGGCATCCGCGCATCAAAGTGCTTTCAGTGGCAGGGCTCTTGGCTGAAGCGATAAAGAGGATACACAACGAGGAATCGGTAAGTTCCCTGTTTGATTAAGCGCAAAGAAACGGAGTGAGTTGAAATGGAAGAGATATTTTTAGAGGCAGAGCCGAGGGAGGAAACAGGCAGGGGCAAGGTAAGCGGTTTAAGGCGCCAGGGGTTTATCCCGGCGGTAATATACGCGCAGGGAAAACCTGCTCTTAGCCTTAAGGTGTCCCATCGCGATTTATTAAGGCTGGTGCACCAGCACAGGATAGAGAGTGTGGTGATTAACCTTAAAATCAAAGATGAGAAAAAGCATAAGGAGAGGGCCTGCCTTATCAAGGAGGTCCAGTATGAGCCGGTGCACGGTGAGATAATGCACGTGGATTTTAACGAAATCTCCCTCACCCAGGCCATTAAGGTGAATGTGCCGGTAGTGGCAAAGGGCGAACCCGCGGGGGTAAAGCAGGAAGGCGGCTCATTAGAGCATATACTCTGGGAGGTAGAGGTAGAGTGTTTGCCCACGGATATTCCCAAGGAGATAGAAGTGGATGTAAGTAATTTAAAGATAGGGGATGCCATACATATAAAAGATATTACTTTCCCTCCTAAGATAAAAGTTTTAAATGACCCCGCAGCGATTGTATTGTCGGTAGCCAGCCCGATGAAGGAAGAAGCGGCGGAGGCGCCGGTCGAGGGGCTAGAGGCACAGGAGCCGGAAGTAATTAAGGAAAAGAAGGAAGTGCCTGCTGGAGAACCTGAGGCAGAAGAAGGCAAGAAAGAGAAATGATAAGGTAGGGTTAAGTTAAAGACGAGTATCAGATTACCAGAGTATTAGAGCCAGAGTATCAGAATACCAGAATATCAGAAGGGGGCACTGAAATTTTGTCTGATAATCTGTTCTTCTGATAATCTTGTTCTGATAATCCGATATTCTGATATTCTGAATTTAATATGCTATGAAGTTAATTGTGGGCTTAGGCAACCCGGGAATTCTTTATGCCGCCAGCCGGCATAATATCGGATTTTGCGCCTTAGATAAATTAGCTAAAGAACAAGGCGTAGCGTTTAAAAGAAACAAGGATGCCTTTTCATTCGCAGGTAAGGGAAGAATCGGCTTGCGGGATGTAATACTGGCTAAGCCTTTTACTTTTATGAACCTCTCCGGTATTGCCGTGGCCGGGCTGGTGAAGCATTACGGGATAAAGCCGCAGGACCTCCTGGTAGTTTGCGACGATTTGGATTTGGATTTAGGCTGTATAAGAATCCGCGCCCGCGGTTCATCGGCGGGGCAGCGCGGTTTAAGTTCTGTAATAGAGGCGCTTGGTACAGTCGAGTTTTCGCGCTTACGCATCGGCATAGGCAGGCCCCCGCACCAATTAGTACATAAAAAGATTGAAGAGGCTAATTGGTGCGGGGGCAGGCCTTTCAGTAACACAGATACAGCAGAGTACGTATTATCCCATTTTAACAAAAAAGAAAAAGAACAAATTAACAGGATATTAGAGAAAGTGGTTGCCTGCTGTCAGGCATGGGTAACAGAAGGTATTGCAAAAAGCATGAATATGTTTAATAGAAAGGAAAAGTTGGAATGAACAATTACGAAGCGATGTTTATCTTGAGGCCGGATTTGGCGGAGGAGGAAAAGAAAGCGCTCTTTAACCAATTAGCCGAGGCAATTTCCAAAAATAACGGCAGCGTTTCCAATGTTTCCGTCTGGGCGGAGAGGAGAAAATTGATTTTTCCCATCAGGAAACATCATGAAGGCCTGTATTACCTGATGAATTTCGCGGCACCCCCGGCGGCGATACAAGAAGCCCGCCAGGCATATAAACTTAACGAGAATATTTTGAGAGTACTAATTACTAGGATGTAATAGAGAACAGATAACAGAGCACAGAGAACAGAAAAATCTGTTTTCTCCTAAACTGTAATCTGTACTCTCCGAGCGACGGAAGGAGCGAGGCAATGGCTAATTTCAATAGAGTATTGCTCATGGGCAATTTGACCAAGGACCCGGAACTGCGCTATACGCCGCAGGGGGTGGCTGTAGCCAACTTAAGGCTTGCGGTCAATCGCAAGTACAAGAATAAAAATCAGGAATTAAAAGAAGAGGTCTGTTTTATCACGGTGGTAGTCTGGAACAAACAGGCAGAGAACTGCAACCAGTATCTGCATAAGGGCAGCAGCGTTTTCATCGAAGGCCTGCTGCAGTCCCGTTCCTGGGAGGATAATGCGGGGCAGAAGCGCAACGTAATAGAAGTGCGGGCTGACCGCGTGCAGTTTTTGGGCGCCCCTTCGGCTAAGGGCCCGGTTGCCGCAGCACAGGTTTCCGAAGAGATACCGGCCCAGGAGCCCTCTACCGAAACAGCATGGTTAGAAGAAAGCGGGGGAGAAGCAAATGAAAGTTAAAACAAGGGCTTTTACCAAGACCAAGACAGGCGCCAGGGCCAAGAGGAAAGACAGCGGCCTCTTGCTGAGAAAAAGGTTCTGCCGTTTTTGCGTGGATAAAGTAAAAGATATAGATTACAAAGATTTGAAGCGGCTGGAGAATTTTATTACGGAGAGGGGCAAGATAGTTTCTACCCGTTACTCGGGCAATTGCGCCAAGCACCAGCGCCGCATTACAGAGGCGATTAAAAAAGCGCGTTTTCTTTCGCTTATTCCCTATACGCGTTAAGAGAAGACAGCATTGGATTTTACTATAGACTATAGTCTATAGTCTATCGACTACAAAAGAGGTATTTGTGGAAGTCATACTGAACAAAGACGTGGATAAAATAGGCAAGGCAGGCAGTGTAGTCAAGGTCAAAGACGGCTTTGCCCGCAATTTCCTTATCCCCAACAAATTGGCCCTGCCATTGACTGCCTCCAATTTGAAAAAGCTGGAGGAACAGAAACAGCAGAAACTCTTACAGCTGGAAAAAGTCAGGAAGGAGTGCGAGGAGTTAAAAAGCAGACTCGCCGAGCTCTCCCTGACCATGCCCAGCCTCACGCAGGATCAGGATAAGGATAAGTTATACGGCAGTATCAGCGCTTCCGATATAGCGCAGGCCTTAAAAGAGGAAGGCCTCCAGATAGATAAAAATATAATTATACTGGAGGAGCCGATTAAGTCACTGGGTATTTACGAGATACCGATAAAGCTGCACCCTGAGGTTACCGCCGCGATAAAAGTCTGGGTGGTGAAGAAATAATATGGCAGATATATCATTAGACAAAGTCCCTCCGCAGAACCTGGAAGCCGAGATGGCTGTTTTAGGCTCAATGCTGCTGGATGCAGATGCCATTTCCGTGGCCTGCGAGCACCTTAAAAGCGGCTCCTTTTACAAAGACACGCATAAGAAAATATTTGAGGCGATCTCCGGCTTGTATGCGCAGAATAAGGCAGTAGACCTGATTACCCTTACCGATGAACTCAAGAAAAACGGCATCCTCGAAGAAGTCGGCGGGGAAAGTTTCCTGACCGCGTTGGTAAACTCGGTTCCTACCGCAGCCAATATCAGCCATTACGTCACTATCGTCAAAGAAAAGGGCACCTTAAGGACGCTGATTAACAATGCCACAAAGATAGTGAGTTTATGCTATGAGTCTGACGGCAATGTCGACGCAGTGGTGGATGATGCCGAGAGGTTTATCTTTGAGGTAAGCGACAGCAAGGGCCGGGGGTCGTATCTGCACCTCAAAGAGATAGTCAAGGGCACTATCGAGACCATAGACAAGCTTTATCAAAAAAAGGCGCACGTTACGGGGATAGCTACCGGCTACATTGATTTTGATATTAAGACAGCAGGGCTTCAGGCCTCTGACCTGATTATTATCGCCGGCAGGCCTTCAATGGGTAAAAGCGCTCTTGCCATCGGCATTGCGGAATATGCGGGAGTGGTGGAGAAGGTGCCTTTGGCGATTTTTAGCCTGGAGATGTCCAAGGAGCAGTTGGTGCAGAGGATGCTTTGCTCTCACGCAAAAGTAGATGCGCATAAAGTAAGGACAGGTTACCTGGCCACATCAGACTGGCCGCGCCTGACTGCCGCGGCGGGAAAACTTTCAGAGGCGCCCATCTTTATAGACGATTCTCCTGCTATTTCAGTAATGGAATTACGCGCCAAGGCGCGCCGGCTCAAAGCCCACCACGATATAAAATTGATTATACTGGATTACATGCAGCTGATGCGCGGTTCAGCCAACATAGAAAACAGGCAGCAGGAGATTTCCGAGATTTCCCGTTCCTTAAAGGCCCTGGCGCGCGAATTGAGTGTCCCTGTCGTGGCCATAAGCCAGTTATCCCGCGCAGTGGAAGCGCGCACAGACCACCGTCCGCAATTATCAGACTTAAGGGAGTCAGGCGCGATAGAACAGGATGCGGATGTAGTGGTCCTGTTATTAAGGGAGGAATATTATAATCCCACTCAGGATAACCAGGGCATAACCGAAGTGATTATCGCAAAACAGCGCAACGGGCCGGTAGGTTCGCTTAATCTGTCCTTTATCAAGGAATACACCAGATTTGAAAATATCGCGCGGATAGAATAAGCGTTTTTATGAAAAAACATTGAATTCAGGCCTTAATTTAGTTATAATAACCCCAATGCGCAGAACAATTCTCTATCTTTTACTCTCTTTGTTGATTACGGGTTTTGTTTTGCCTTCCTTTGCCCAGGAACAATCCCAGCCGCAGCAATCTTCTTCTGTCGAGGGACAATCCGATGCAGCCCAAGCGCCGCAGGAGAAGAAACCGGTTACTGCCATAGAGGTAAAAGGCAATAAGTCTATCAGCACCAACACCATTGTTTCTAAAATGAAAACCCGCATAGGCAACCCTTATCAGGAGACTGTCGTAAGCGACGACCTGAAGCGGCTTTATCTTCTGGGATTTTTTAGCGACATAAAGATTGATACCGAAGATTATAAGTCAGGGGTAAAAATAATAATTTCCGTTAGCGAAAGGCCGATAATTGAAAAAATCACCTTCAACGGGTTATTCCACGTAACCTTGAAGGACGAAAAACTCAAAGAGATGCTCAAATCCAAAGAGGCGCAGTACCTGGATTATCCGAAACTGGCTGAGGACGTGCGCACTTTCCAGAAGATGTACGAGAAGATGGGCTTTAATCAGGCGCAGATAGATTACAAATTAGACATAAATAACCAGACCAATAAAGTAAAAATACAATTCAACATCGCGGAAGGCAAAAAGGTGCGCATTAAGGATATCTATATAGAAGGCAACAGGGCATTTAGCGACAAGCGGATTCTACGCCTCTTAAAAACCAAGCGCACCTGGTTCTTTAACGCGGGCGTATTAAAAGAAGAGGTATTAAAGGAAGATATCGAACGCCTGAAATCCTTCTATCGCAGGGAAGGCTTTACCGACGCAGCCGTGGAGTATGGAATAGAACCAGACAAGGCCAGGCCCTATTTATTGTACGTGACTGTAAAAATCAGCGAAGGCAAAAAATACCTGGTAGGCAGCGTCACTATACAGGGCAATAAAGATATTACGGAAAAAGAGATTCTCTCCCGCCTTAAAGAATGCACCACCGGAAAAGTCTTCAGCCAGGAGGCACTGAGAGAGGATGCGGCTGGCATACAGAGCCTGTATTTTGACCGCGGTTATATCTCCTGTCAGGTGCAGGATACCAGCTCCGTAAACTCAAATACCGGGCGCGTGGATATTGCCTACGCAATAACTGAAAACGAAATCACCTATGTGGATAAAATCAAGATAAGGGGCAATGTCAAGACCAAAGACGTGGTTATACGCAGGGAATTAAGGATATACCCCTCAGACAGGTTTGACGGAGATAAACTTAAGCGCAGCAAAGAGAGGCTGCAAAACCTGGGATTTTTTGAGGAAATAGGCTATGATACCGAGGAGACTCAGGCACCCGATAAGAAGAACCTGGTGGTGGAGGTGAAGGAATCCAAAACCGGCACTTTTAGTTTCGGCGGCGGTTACAGCACGGTAGACCAGCTGGTGGGGTTTGTAGAGATAGAGCAGAAGAATTTTGACTGGCGCAACTTTCCCTATTTTACCGGCGCAGGCCAGAACTTGAGATTCCGCGCTTCCCTGGGCAGCGTGACTAACAGTTTTGATTTAAGTTTTACCGAGCCCTGGCTTTTTGATTACCCGGTTTCCTTCGGCTTTGACGCCTACAGGCGCGAGCACAAGAGGGACACCGACGTAGGTTACGGTTATGACGAGGATGTTATCGGAGGAGACCTGCGCTTGGGCAGGGAGTTATCCGAGTACCTGCGCGGGGACCTGATGTACCGCTGCGAGAGCATAGATATTACCAATATTTCGGATGACGCGAGCAATGACCTGAAAAAAGAACAAGGCAAGAATACTATCAGCAGTTTTACCGCCAGCCTTGCTTACGACAGCCGCGATAACGTTTTTGACACCCTCAAAGGAGACCTGCTCACCGGTTCCTTAGAGTGCGCCGGAGGCCCGCTGTTCGGAGCGGATAAGGATTACTGGAAAGTTTTTGGCCGCGCCTCGCATTATTTCCCCTTCCCGCGGCAATCCAGCCTTGAACTACGGGGTAGGATTGGCCTGGTTAAGGCTTACGGCGATTCCGACAGCGTGCCCATATACGAGCGTTTCTTTGCCGGCGGCGCTTACACCATAAGAGGCTACGACGAAAGAAAGGCCGGCCCGATTGACCCTGTATCCAAGGACCCCTTAGGCGGAGAAGCCATGCTGGTAGGCAATATCGAATACACCTACCCCCTGTTCAGTTTTATTAAAGTAGCCGCTTTTTATGATGTAGGCAATGTCTGGGGCAAGCTGAATAAAATAGGCACTAGCGGCTTTAAGTCAGGCTTTGGTTTGGGCGTAAGGGTCAAGACGCCTATAGGGCCCATAATGCTTGATTACGGCATACCTTTGAATAAAGAGCCAGGAGAGGACTCAAGGAAGAGCGGGAGGCTGCACTTTAGCGCAAGCCACGGGTTCTAAATTTGAGTTTTAGGGTTTAACTGTCGACTGTCGACTGTCGACTAAAAAGGAGGGAAGATGAAAAGGTTAGGGGTGGTATTATTGGCGGTGGTTTTTGTTTTAAGTATCGCGAGTATTGCTTTGGCTGCGGAGAAATTTGCTTTTGCGGATATCCGGAGGATTTTCAGCGAGTACGAAAAAACCAAGAAATACGATAAGGACTTGGAAGAAAAAGGAAATGCCTACACCGCCGAGAGAGATAAGAAGGTAAACGACATTAAACAGTTTCAGGATAAGATGAATGTATTAAGCGATAAGGCAAAAGAAGAAAAGAAGCCGGAACTGGAAACCAAGGTCAAGGCCCTTCAGGAGTTTGACCGGCAGAGACAGACAGACTTGCGTAAAGAGCAGGATGAGAAGATGAAGGAAATAGTAAAAGATATAGATGACGTAGTGAAACAATATTCCGAGAAAGAAAAATTTACCTTTGTCTTCAGCGACACTGCCCTGGTCTATAAGGATAAAACGCTCGATATTACGGATAAAATCATCGGGCAGTTGAATAAAACTAAGAAATAACCGTTTTGATGCAAAAGACAATAAAGGAAATCGCCCGGCTTATTGACGGAGAAATAGTCGGCGATAGCAATATTGTCATTACGGGTGTTTCCGGCATAAAAGAGGCTGCTGCCGGAGAGATCACCTTTTTAGCCAACCCCAAATATTCCCCGCTCCTGAAAAAGACGCGGGCCTGCGCGGTAATTACCTCGCGAGATATCCAGAAGGCGCCAAAGACCATTGTGCGCGTAGAGAATCCGTCTTTGGCCTTTGCCAAAATCATCTCTATCTTTGCTCCGGATGAGGTAAAAAGGCCTCAAGGCATACATCCCACCGCGATACTGGGGGAGGGGGTGTCTTTAGGCAAAGACGCGGCAGTCGGCCCTTATGCCGTGCTTGAAGATGGCGTCTGGATAGGCGAAAAAAGCGTAATTTATTCCGGCTGTTTTATCGGTCACCACACCAGGATAGGAAACAACTGCCTGATATATCCGCATGTTTCTATACGCGAGCGCGTCAATATCGGAGAGCGCGTAATCATACACAGCGGCACAGTGATAGGCTCCGACGGCTTCGGTTTTGCCACGATAGAAGGCCTGCACCATAAGATACCGCAGATAGGCACGGTAGAAATAGGCGATGATGTAGAAATAGGCGCTAATGTTACTATTGACCGGGCGCGTTTTGACAAGACCGTCATCAGAAGCGGGACAAAGATCGATAACCTCGTGCATATCGCCCATAATGTGCTCATCGGGGAGAACTCTATTATCGTAGCGCAGGCAGGGATTTCCGGCAGCACCATAATCGGCAAAGGCGCAACACTTGCGGGCCAGGCCGGGTTAGTCGGCCATATCACTATCGGGGAAGGGGCAGTGGTGGCAGCGCAGGCAGGAGTGACCAAGTCTGTGCCGGCAAATACCACGGTCTCGGGTTATCCTGCCAGAAGGCATGACCTGGCCAAACGCGTCAATGCCTGCGTGCAGAACCTGCCGAAGATGTACGAAGAAGTGAAGAGCCTCAAGAAGAAAATAGAGGAGTTGGAGGCGAAATTAAAAGATAAATGATGGAAAAGCAGAAAACAATCCAGAGAGAATTCAGCTTAAGCGGCGTGGGCCTGCATACCGCCAGTAAAGTAAATGTCAAATTCAGGCCCGCAGAGCCAGATACGGGGATAAATTTTATCCGCGTGGACCTAGCGGATAAACCCATGCTCAAGGCATCGGTTGAGCATGTGCTTTCTTTGTCTCCTTCTCCGCGGCGCACTTCCATCAGCAGGGATAATATCCAGATACAGACCATTGAACACCTTATGGCAGTGCTTTCCGGCCTTAGGATAGATAACCTCTATATTGAAATTGACAATGAGGAGGTCCCGGGATTAGACGGCAGCGGTTTGAATTTCCTGGAGGCGCTGGTTAAGGCAGGCATAAAAGAACAGGATAGCCAGCGGCGTTATTATACGATAAGAGAGCCGATTTTCGTGGAAGAAGAGGATTCTTCCCTGATACTTCTTCCCTGTGCGGAATTTAAAATTTCCTACACCCTGAATTATGACCACCCGCACCTGGGCACGGAATTTCTGGAAGTAACACCTATGCCGGAGGTCTTCAAAAAAGAAATTGCTTCAGCCCGCACCTTCTGCCTTGAAGATGAGGCAGGCCAACTGCAGAGGCAGGGCTTAGGCCGCGGGGCAAATTACGCTAACACGCTGGTCGTAGGCAAGGCAGGGGTGATTAAAAATAAATTGCGTTATCCCGACGAGTTTATCCGGCATAAGATACTGGATTTGCTGGGAGACCTCTATCTTCTTGGCTGCCCGCTGAAAGGGCACATCATCGCCTTAAGGAGCGGCCATTCCTTAAATTTGAAATTAGTCAGAAAAATAGCGCAGCAGAAAGAAAGGCAGTCTTTAGGCGGCATCAGCGCCAGTTACCACCCTGCGGCGGGCGAAGAGCTGGATGTCTCCATGATTATGAGGATACTGCCGCACAGGGAGCCGTTCCTTTTTGTGGATAAAATCCTTTCTCTGGAGAAGGGCAGACGCGCCGTGGGCCTCAAGAACGTAACCATAAACGACTATTTTTTTAAGGGACACTTTCCCGGCAGGCCCATTATGCCCGGGGTTATCATCGTCGAGGCAATGGCGCAGGTGGGCGGAGTGATGATGCTCTCTCCCGAAGAGAACCGCGGGAAACTGGCTTATTTTCTGGCTGCCAACAATATAAAATTCAGAAAAACGGTTGTGCCCGGCGACCAGCTTGTCTTGGAGGTAGAGGCAGGCAGGATAAAGTCAAAGACAGGCCAGGTCCTGGCAAAGGCGCTGGTTGAGGGCAATGTAGTCGCAGAGGCAGAGTTAATCTTTGCCCTTGTTGACGGGTAAACGAAAGATGATACATCCAACGGCAATAGTTGCAAAAGAAGCAAAGTTGGCTAAGAATGTTTCAGTCGGGCCTTACACTTTGATCGGCGCTTCCGTAACTATAGGTGAGGGGACTATAATCGGCAGCCACTGCGTCATCGAGGGCAATACTGCCATAGGAAGCGGCTGCGAAATTTTTACCGGCGCCGTCCTCGGCAGCCGGCCGCAGGATTTAAAATATAAAGGAGAAAAAGTCTTTTTAGAGATAGGAGACAATAACATTATCCGCGAATACTGCACCTTTAACCCCGGCACAGAAGATGGCGGCAGGACAATAGCAGGGAACCACAATCTTTTTATGGCTTATGCGCATATTGCGCATGATTGCATAGTGGGTAATAATTGCGTGATTGCCAATAACGGCACCCTTGCCGGTCACGTAACCATTGAAGACAGGGCGATAGTGGGGGGATTGGTGGCCATACATCAGTTTGTTAAGATAGGCACCTTATCGATTATCGGCGGCTGCTCCAAAGTGGTTAAAGACATACCGCCGTATTCTACCTGCGACGGCCACCCTGCCAAAGTATACGGTTTGAACCTGGTGGGCTTAAGGCGCCACAATATCAGAGGTGATACCCTCTTGGAGTTAAAATCCGCATTCAGGATACTTTTTAATAGCGGCCTTTCCGCAAAGCATGCCCTGGAAAAAATTGAGAGAGAAGTTAAGCAAACCGCAGAGGTCGCGTATCTGGTGAATTTTGCGAGGAACTCCCAGCGCGGCGTATCCGGTTCCTGCCATAAGTGAGGCCATAATTTATGGAGCGCGGAACGCGGCATAAGTTATTTGGCCGAACTTATCCCGCCCTTCCTAAGAGAAATCACAACTTTATAGGAAGGGCGGGATTAATTCGCGCAATAACTTACTCGCACTCTCGTGTTCGTAAGTTATGCGCTCATTAAAAATGCAAAAAATAGGCCTAATCGCAGGCAACAGGAATTTTCCCCTTATCTGTGCCCGGGCAGCCAGGAAAAAAGGCTGTTATATCGTGGCAGTGGCCATAAAAAGGGATACCAGCCGTAGATTAAAGAGGCTGGTGGATAAAATATATTGGCTGGGCCTTGATGAGTTCAGCAGGATGTTTGAGATATTTAAGCAGGAGGGGTTGGAAAGAGTGGTTATGGCCGGCCAGATCAGCCCGGGGAGGCTTTTTAGCAGGGAGATAGGAAAAGATGCGTTGTTAAAAGAGCTGCTGGAGGGCATAAAAAATAAAAAGGCAGATACGATTTTTAGCGCCATAGCCGCCAAATTACAAGAGGCAGGGATTGAATTAATGGATTCCACTGCCTTTATCAAAGAAGAACTGCCTGTCAAGGGCACGCTTACCAGGGGCGAGCCAGATTTTGGCGGATGGGAAGATGTGTATTTCGGTTTTGACTTGGCAAAGGCAGTAGCCTGCCTTGATATCGGCCAGACTGTGGCGGTGAAGCAAAAGGCAATAGTGGCAGTAGAGGCGCTGGAGGGGACGGATAATCTTATCCGGCGCGCAGGCTCGATTGCCCGGGGCGGTATAACGGTAGTTAAAGTAAGCAAGCCCGGGCAGGATATGCGCTTTGACATACCGGTAGTGGGGTTAAATACGGTAAAAAACCTGATTAAGGCAGGCGCTAAATGCCTTGCCATTGAAGCGGATAAGACACTTTTTATAGACAGGCAAAAGAGTATAAGTTTAGCGGATAGGAACGGCATTGCCATTGTGGCGGTATAAGGGATATAACTTATCCCGCCCTTTAATCAAGTATAATATAGCATCGGATAAAGGGCGGGATTAATTCGCAGACGCCCCGCCTTTGGCGGGGCTACACTTTACGTTCAATTCGTTCCGTAAAGTGTCTGCTCATTAAATCCCTTGACAGGGGCTTAGTTGTTGTGTATAAATAAAGGTAATAGGCTGTCACGAAACCCGTTCCAGCCTATGATTACACAGATTTTAAAAATCAGATTACACAGATTGCTTTCCTAGCCCTGTTTTAATCTGTGTAATCTACGCACTTTAATCCGTACAATCATTTTTTAAAAGGAGGTAGATATGGCAAGAATTGTTCAGACAAAGACAGCGGAGTTTAAGCTTTTTGCGCCTGTGGCAAAACGGGTCACTCTCGCAGGCAGTTTCAATAACTGGAACACAAAAGCCCTTGCCGCTAGAAAAGATTCTCAGGGTAACTGGCAGGCCAAAGTCAGTTTAAAACCCGGCAGGTATGAATATAAGTTTTTCGTTGACGGCTCCTGGGTCAATGACCCGAGCTGCCGAGCCTGCGTGAGTAATGCCTTCGGGTCCCAGAACTGCGTACTAGAGATAAAGTAGCTGCCTTAAGCAGATTAAAAACCCCCACCTTTTCCATAAAATGGATAGAGAAATAAATTCTTTAGGAGAGGTGGGGGATTTTTTTAAGTGAGTGCATAAGTTATGGAGCACGCTATTAAAGGTAAGCGACATAACTTATATGCACGAACTTATCCCGCCCTTTCTAAGAAAGATAACAAATATTTCAAGAAAGGGCGGGATTAATTCGCACATAAACTTACTCACACTATTGTGTTCGTAAGTTTAGTGCTCATTTATGAAATACATATACGGACCGGTAAAATCGCGCAGGCTGGGGTTCTCTTTAGGCTTAAGCCCCATACCTCATAAAACCTGCAATTTCAACTGCCTTTACTGCCAGTTAGGCAGGACTGCCGTTTTTTCAAGCGCAAGAAAAGAATATACCCCGATAGAAGAAGTGTTTGCGGAATTAAATTCCTGGCTGCAGAACAACCCGCAGGAGGCAAAGACTCTTAACTACATAACCATCTCCGGCTCGGGAGAGCCCCTTTTGAATATCAGAATCGGGGATTTAATTGCTTGTATAAAACAGATAACCGCTATTCCCGTGGCAATAATTACCAACGCTTCCCTCTTAAACGATATCTCTGTACGCAAGGATATTCTATCCGCGGATTTAATCGTCCCGTCTCTGGATGCGGTGGTAGAGGAGGTGTTTAAGGAGATCAACCGGCCCGTGGCAGATTTGCATGTGCAGGAGATAATTGAAGGGTTGGTTGCCCTAAGGAAGGAATTCCGGGGGAAAATCTGGCTGGAGGTAATGCTGTTAAAGGGCATAAATGACGACTTAAGGTATATTAAGAAACTAAAAGACGTTATTGAAAGGATTAATCCGGATAAGGTTCAGCTGAATTCTCCTGTGCGTGCCACTAGCGAGCGCGGCGTTTTGCCGGTAGATAAAAAAAAGTTGGAAAAAATTAAGGCGATATTGGGAGAGAAGTGCGAAATTGCTTAACCGCGCCTGTAGCTCAATGGATAGAGCGCTAGCCTTCGGAGCTAGGCGTTGCTGGTCCGACTCCAGCCAGGCGCATTAATTATTTTAAGAGGGGGATAACCATGAAAAGATTTAGTATAATCTGGCTTTTGTGTACGGTTCTATTGCTGGAGGGCTGCGGGGTTATGCTTCTGGCACAGGCAGGTTATTATGAAGCAAAATCAAAGTATACGCGGCTATACAATGATTATAGGTCAGAGATGGAAAAAACAAATGCCGCAAGAGCCAAAGAGGGCCTGGCGCCTGAAGCGGTTAAAGAATTCAAGGAATGGCTAAAAGACCAGCCGTTGACTTCCAGCGAGATCAAGGTATTTAAACTGCGCCTGGTCCTTTCTACGCAGGAGGCCAGAGAAATAAAGGAAAGGGAGGCGCTGGAAAAAAAATACCCATAAATACCCATGACCGTTTCTTTCTAATTCTAAGCCACACGTCAAGTTATGATAGAAGTAGTGCGGTAATATGTCAAGGCAAAAAATAGCAATATTTCTTAGGCTATCAAGAGACAAAAAGCCTAAGCACAAAATCAGGTAATGATTTTATGCGTCTTGACTCAGGATCGTTTAACGTAGGA
>Ga0315282_10010258_pt1 | contig 14727 bp, 11 predicted proteins | sample YL17G07_20_MG_FD_203693 | JGI IMG/M metagenome (GOLD analysis project Ga0315282, IMG submission 203693) | Sediment microbial communities from Yellowstone Lake, YNP, Wyoming, USA - YL17G07_20 | ecosystem: Environmental > Aquatic > Freshwater > Lake > Sediment | place: USA: Wyoming | collected...
CTTCGATCCAGACCTGAACTTGACTCGCCTCGACGCCGCGCGAGGCGGCCGCCGGGCGAAGCCACCTTTTCCTCCGGCTCAGATGACTCAGACAAGGAGAGTTTCCATGGCTTTCACGCTCCCGCCCCTTCCGTATGGGTCCGACGCGCTCGAGCCCTACATCGACCGGCAGACGATGGAGATCCATCACGACAAGCATCACGGCACGTACGTCAAGAACCTGAACACGGCGCTCGAGAAATATCCGGATCTGCAATCGAAGAGCATCGAGGATCTCCTGCGCGGCATCAACACCGTCCCGGCCGACATCCGCACGGCCGTGCGTAACAACGGCGGCGGACACGCCAATCACTCGATGTTCTGGCTGATCATGGCCCCCAACCCGGGCGGCCAGCCGACCGGCGCCATCGCGGACGCGCTCAAGTCGTCGTTTGGCAGCTTCGACACCTTCAAGAACGAATTCACGAAGGCCGCGCTCGGCAGGTTCGGCAGCGGCTGGGCCTGGGTGCTCGACCAGGGCGGCCGCCTGGTCATCGAGAGCACCGCGAACCAGGACAGTCCGCTGATGGAAGGCAAGAAGCCGGTGTTCGGACTCGACGTGTGGGAGCACGCCTACTACCTGAAGTACCAGAACCGGCGTGCGGACTACATCGAGGCGTGGTGGAACGTCGTCAACTGGGCGGAGATCAACAAGCGGCTGAGCCGCGAGATGGCGGGGGCGACGCGGGGCTGAAGTCACGCGCTACGGCGGGGCTGAAGCCACGCCCAACGCCGCCCTCTAGCGCCGGGCGCGGAAGAACTCCTGCACGAGGTCGCGGCAGTCGGATTCCAGCACGCCCGAGACGACTTCGACGCGGTGATTGTGGTGCGGCAGCGCGAGCGCCTGCAGGTTGGAGACGACCGCGCCCGTTCGTGGTTCCAGCGCGCCGAACACCAGCGTGCCGATGCGGGCGTGCACCATCGCGCCGGCGCACATCAGGCACGGCTCCAGCGTCACGTACAGCGTCGCTCCCGTGAGCCGGTAGTTGCCGATGGCCCGTGCCGCCTCGCGCATCGCGAGGATCTCGGCGTGGGCCGTCGGGTCGTGCCGGCCGATCGGCTGATTGAAGGCGCGGCCGACAACCTCGTCGCCAAGAACGACTATCGCGCCGATCGGCACTTCGCCGGCGTCCCGGGCAAGGCGCGCCTGGTCGAGGGCAAGGCGCATCCAGCGGTCGTCAAGCTGCGGATCGGGCGCGGGCATCGCGGACAGTTTAGATCGGCAAGGCTGGAGCGGAGTGTTCCATAACCGCCTCGGCGACGAGAAAAATCTGGCGGATCTCACGTGGCGATGGCGACATCGTAAGGCGACGCCGTTCTGTGGTTGAATAGGCAGCCATGGACGCGGCCGTCGAAACGCAGGACCTCGCGAAACACTACACGATGGGCCGCGCGCTGGTGCGCGCGCTCGACGGCGTCACCCTGCGCGTCGACCGCGGCGAATTCGTCGGCCTGCTGGGCACCTCCGGCTCCGGCAAGTCGACCCTCCTGAACCTCGTCGCCGGCCTCGACCGCCCCACCGCCGGCAGCGTGGCCGTCTTCGGCCGCGATCTCAATGGCCTGTCGCGCACCGACCTCAGCCTCCATCGCCGCAAGATGGTGGGCATGATCTTCCAGTCGTTCAACCTGATCCCGACGATGACGGCGGCCGAGAACGTGGCGCTGGCCATGATGTTCGCCGGCGTGCCCCGCGGCGCGCGCGACAAGCGGGCGCGCGAGCTGCTCGAGCAGGTGGGGCTGGGCGGCCGCCAGCGCCACCGGCCGAAAGAGCTGTCGGGCGGCGAACAGCAGCGGGTGTCGATCGCGCGGGCGCTGGCCAACGACCCGGAAATCCTGCTCGCCGACGAGCCGACGGGAAACCTGGACAGCAAGACGGCGCACGAAATTCTCTCGCTGCTCCAGGCGTTGAACGACGGCGGGAAGCGGACCGTCGTGCTCGTCACGCACGACGCCTCGATCGCCTCGCGCTGCGCGCAGCGCACCGTCACGCTGCTCGACGGCCGCATCGTCGCGGAGAAGCGGTCATGATGCTCTCCGACACGACGCAGCTCGCCCTGCGCAACCTGCGCGAAGCGGTCCTGCGCACCGCCCTCACCGCGCTGGGCGTCTCGATTGGCATCGCGTCGCTGGTCGGCATGGTCTCGTTTGGCGTCGCCATCCAGGACCAGGTGGTCGGCAGCTTCATGCGATCCGGCCTGTTCGATTCGGTCACCGTCACCGAGCCGTTTCGGGCCGGGCCCCGCGCGGGTGGACGCGGGCGTGGCGGTGCAAACGCGTTTCGCCAGCAGGTGGGACCATCGAAGCAGGCGCCGGCCGACACCCGGCTCGACGAGGACGCGCTGAAGAAGTTTGCGGCGCTCGAGCGGGTGGTCGAGGTGTTCCCGAACATCCGCGTGCCGGTGCAGGTGGCCTACGGTGACGCGCACGAGTTCACAGCCGCGATCGGCGTCCCGATGTCCGCGCGCGGGCGCGGCGTCTTTCAGAGCTTCGCGGCCGGACGCTTCTTCGCCAACGAGTCCGAGGACGCGTGCCTGATCAGCCAGGATTTCGCCAGCCGGCTGACCGATCGCAAGCCGGCGCAAATCGTGGGCACCACCCTGACGCTTGCCTATGCCTCGCAGGGCAACAGCGCCGACGCTGCGGCGGCGATGTTCCCGGGCATGCCTCCAATGCTCCCAGGCGGCCTCAACATCCAGCGCAACGAGAAGACGTTTCGGATCGCGGGCATCGTCGAGCGCCAGGGGGGACCCGATCCGGTCGCCGCGGTGTTCGGCGCGATCATGATCCCGCTGGCGAAGGCGCGCGCGATGGGCAGCTACGACGTCCTCAGCCCGCAGGCGCTGCTGCGCCCGGCATCCGACAAGCCCTCGTACTCGACTGTGACCGTTCGAGTGGCGCGGGCCCAGGACACCGAAGAAGTGGAGAAGAAAATCCGCGACATGGGATACACCGCGTTTTCCATCGCGGACGTCCTCAAGAACGACAGGCGGGCGTTCATCCTGCTGGACCTGTTCCTCGGCCTCGTCGGATCGATCGCGCTGACGGTCGCCTCGCTGGGCATCGTCAACACGATGGTGATGTCGATCCTGGAGCGCACGCGCGAGATCGGCATCATGAAGGCCATCGGCGGCAGCGACGAGGACGTGCGGCGCATCTTCCTCATCGAGGCGGCGCTCATCGGCGTGATGGGCGGTGTCTTCGGCCTGATTCTCGGCTGGGCGGTCGGCCGCGGAATCAACTACGGCGCGAACTATTACCTGCGCACCCAGGGAGTACCGGCGACGAACCTGTTCCTCATCCCGTGGTGGCTCGTCGCGGGCGGCGTCACGTTCGCGCTGCTCGTCAGCCTGATCGCCGGCAGCGTTCCCGCCATGCGCGCCTCGCGGCTCGATCCGATCCAGGCGCTGAGGCACGACTAAAAAGTGCGAAGTGCGAGGTGCGGGGTGCGACGTGCGACGTGCCGTGCGAGGTGCGGGGTGCGAAGTGCGGTGCGACGTGCGACGTGCCGTGCGGGGTGCGAGGTGCGGCAGTGCGCGGAGCGGCTGAGTTCCGTTTCAGTTCTCGTCCGCCCTTCGCAAGCGCTACCGGTCGCGGCCGCGGTAAAAGGCGATGAGGTCGGTGCCGGCCGGCTCGGCGCCGAGCTGCCGCAGAAGCGTGACGATCTGGCCGCGGTGGTACGACGAATGATTGACGAGGTGCTGGAGCTGCTGCCAGAGCGGCTCGGAAAAGGGCTGGCCGCGCGTCGTCGAGTAGGCGATCGTCTCCTCCAGACCGCCGGCCGTGAGTGAGTCGACGAACCTTTGCATCTCGAGCTCGATCGGCTGCCATCTCGAGTCGAGATTGTCCACTGTCAGGTCATCGTCGCGAAAAGGCGGCGCGGTCGGCGACGTCCCCTTCCATCGGCGCAGCCACACCCACTCGCTGGAGATCAGGTGCGCGACGGTGTTGCGCAATGAGCCGTAGCTGCCACCGATCCCGCGTGTGAACTGCTCCGGTGAGACGCGTGCGACGGTCTCGCGCGTGCGCCTGTTCGCCCACCGGTTGTACTCGAACAGCTGCTGGAATGGTTTGAGATCCATCGTCTTCCTGCCCGCCTCGTATGCGGGCGTGCGCATCGCGCCGGCCCGGCGCGATGCGCACGGCGCACGAGCGGAATGAGATTCGCGTCGCCTACTTCACGCGGTTGTAAACGACCTCCATCGTCTTCGCTTCCTTGCCGTCGCGCGTTTCGTACCACTCCATGACGTGCGAGTCGGAAGACACGATGCGGATCACTTCGCGCACGTTCACCTTCGTGCCCGGCTTGACGATGTCGTCCTCCTGGCCGGTGTAGGTGATCGTCTTCGCGACCGGATCGTACTGGCCGGTCATGTACATGATGGACGTGCCCATGTTGTCGGCCCACGACGCCTCGAAGCGCCCGCTCGTGTTGTCGTAGCCCATCAGGCCGAGTCCCTCGAAGGGCATTCCCATCATGTCGCCGCGATACTGACCCTGCACATAACGGCCGCCGAAGAGGCTCGTGTAGTTGACCGTCCCGGTTGATTCGGACGGCTGCGCAGTCGGGTTCATCCACATGCGGGCCCTGAAGGTCCAGTCGCCGGCAATCGAGGTGAGCATCTGCTGATTGGGGCCTGGTGTCCCCGCTTTCACCATCGCGTCCATCATCGCCTTCTCCTCGGCTGACATGCTGCCCGTGGTACCCACGGGTGGCTTGTCCTGCGCGGTGGCGGCGGCGGATACGATCAGGCACATGACCAGAGAGCCGAGACCGCGCGCGAAGAGGCGTCGGGCAAAACGTGGTGCGAGAGACATGGGGGCTCCTTCGGACAAGTTGCCGGCGCGTCACCGGCAGAAGCCGGCGGCCGCCGCCAGCGGTTGACCATCGCGGCAGCGCACGCTGCTGTTGCGCCATTGCGTGCGGATTTCCCATCCTAACACTAGCCGGCCGAGCGCGCAGATGAGGTGGGAGGCGGCTTCTGCCGGTTGGCCAGGATCCCCGCACCGACAGATCTGCGGCCAGCGTGTCAGGTACGGCGGTTCCGGCGGCGCCGCGTGTCCCTGGTGCTACAATCGCCTCCTGTCCATCCGCTCGAGATATCCGGGCCCTGGTTCCCTGTTTGTTTCGCCGGCCATCGGCCAAGTGATGCGAAGGAGGCGATATGTGGAACAGGCGTGATTTCCTGCGGGGCTGTGCCACCGGCGTCGGCGTGCTGGCCGCGGGGGGCGGCGGCGTCATGGAACGGATTCTGGCGGCGGGGCGCGAGACCGCCGGCCTGAGTCCCGAACAGGTGGCCGCCGACGAGGACTTCTGGTTCGCCGTCCAGCAGGCGTTCACCGAGGACCGCAACTTCATCAACCTGAACAACGGCACCATCCAGAACGGCCTGCGGATCGTGCAGGACGCGGTCCGCCGGCACAACGAGTTCTCGGCCAACGTCGCGAACTACTCGATCGGCGTGCTCGCGCCCGAACTCGAGAGCTGCCGGCGCCGGCTCGCTGCGCACTTCGGCTGCGATCCCGAGGAGCTGTGCCTCTCGCGTGGCGGCACGGAGGCCGGCCAGATCCCGATCCTGGGGAGGGACCTGCAGCGCGGAGACGAAGTGGTGCTCACCAACCAGGACTACCCGCGACTGCTCGCCACCTGGCGCCAGCGCGCGAAGCGCGAAGGGATCGTGCTCAAGGAAGCGAAGCTGCCCGCGCCCCCGGTGCCGCTCGACAAGTACTACGACCTGGTGGCCGAGCAGGTGACGCCCCGGACGAAGATCATCCATTGCACGCACTACACGCACTGGACCGGCCAGATGGCGCCGGTGCGGCGGCTGGTCGAGATGGCGCACGCCAGGGGGATCGAGGTGCTGGTGGACGGCGCACACGGGTTCATGCACGTGCCGTTCAAGCTGGCCGATCTCGGGTGCGACTACTACACCGCCAGCCTGCACAAGTGGCTGATGGCGCCGCCCGGAAACGGCTTCGTGCGGATTCCCAGGGACCGGATCCCCAGGGTGTGGCCGCTGACGCCGCCGTGGACCGACGACCCCACGAACATCCGCCGCTACGAAGACGTCGGCACGCGCACGCAGGCGAACCGCATCGCGATGGCCGAGGCGATCACGTTCAACGACGGCATCGGGCTCGAGCGCAAATCGGCGCGCATTCGGTACCTCAGGGACCGCTGGGCGAACCGGCTCAAGCCGCTGCCGCGCGTGAAGTTCTACTCGAGCCTCGATCCGAAGGAGTCGTGCGGCATCGCGACCATCGGCATCGAGGGAATGGATATGGCGAAGCTGACGGCTCACCTCCTCGACAAGTGGCGGATCATCGTGTCGACGATGAAGCATCCCGAAGGAATCGTCGACGGGATCCGGATCGTCACCAACGTGTCGCTGTCGGCCGGGGAAATCGACTATTTCGCGGATGTGATGGAGGACATCATCAAGAAGGGCGCGCTCACGTAGGAATCGGGAATCAGGAATCAGGCGCCAGGCGGGCGAGCCGCTGCCCCAGCACACCGGCCTTGCGCAGCCGCGTTGCCTGGTCGCGAATCAGGCACTCGCTCAAGAGCTCGGCGAGCGAAGCAGGACAGTCGGGACGGTGGGTTCGTGCGTCGGGCACGTCGGTCTCGCGGATTGCCCGCAGGATCGCAGCCACGTTGTCGGCCGGGAACGGCTGCACGCCTGTCAGCGCCTGGTAGAGGGTGAGCGCCAGCGCCCACACGTCGAGTGCCGGCCGCGCCGCACCGCCGAGCGTCGCCTCGGGCGACAGGTAGGCGGCGGTCCCGACGACCTCGGTGAGCGGATCGACGTCGACGCCCCACGCGGACGACCGGTCGCCCGGCACGGGCAGCTTCGTGGTGGTGTCCGGCTGGCCGGCCGAGGAGACCTGCGGTTCGAGCAGGCGCGCGAGGCCGAAGTCGAACAGTTTCGGCACGCCCTGCGACGTGAAGCCGATGTTGCTTGGCTTGATATCGCGGTGCAGCAGCCCGGACCGATGCAGGTGGTTCAGGGCCCCGGCGAGCAGGCTTCCCACGCGGCACAATTCCCCGACCGCAAGCGGTCCGACACGCAGGCGGTCGGCCAGCGTGCCGCCGGCGAAGAACTCGCAGACGAGGATGGGCATGCCGAGCCACGTCTCGACGCCGTGAATGACGGCCAGGTTCGGATGCTCCACGGCCGCCATCGCCCGGGCCTCCTGTCTCAGCCGGGTGACGCTGTCGTGTGACAGCCGGGTCAGCGTCTTGAGCGCGACCGGGCGATTGAGGGCGAGGTCGTTCGCCAGGTAGACGACCCCCATGCCGCCCGCTCCGACCTTGCGCTGCACCGCGAACTTGCCGCCGACTTCCGGCGGGATGGGCGCGGGCGCGACGCGGCCCCCGCACCTGCCGCAGCTCGGCTCGCCAGACGGCTGGACGGCGCCGCACGCCGTGCATTCATCGGCTCGCGCCAGCCTGTCGTCGCCAGCATGCGCCGCTGGAGCCGGGGTGAGTCCGTGCGCAGCTGGCTGGACGAGAACTCCGGGAGTGGTCCGCAGCATCCAGTTCTCGATCGCAAGCGACGCGGCGGCGGCAACCGCGGAGAGCAGCGACCGATCCTCGCCGCTGAACGGCTGCTCGCTCTTCTTCTCGCCCAGCACGATCATCCCGAGCAACCGGTCGCCACTTGCCGTCACCGGTACGATCAGCCTGGCGGCGGCGCCGGCCAGCCAGGCCTGCTCGTCGGCCGGCAGGCGCCGCAGCGCCGACCGCTCGCGCTCGAGGTCGACGTCGAGCGGCTCGTGGCTGCCGCCGACGAGCGAAACGAGCATCGACGGCGACGCCGGCGCCGGCAGCGTTCCGTCCGGCGACATCAAGCCGCCGGTCGTGTCCTTGACGAGGATCGCGACGGAATCCGGATGCAGCGCGAGTTCGATCTCGGCCCGCAGCAGGCGCGCCAGATCCCGCAGATGGGTGACCTCGCGGATCTTCAGCGGCAGGTCGGCCAGAATGCGCCGCGCGTCGTATTGCTCGCGGAAGAAGTGTCGATCGATCGCGTCGAAGATCGGCCGCCTCGCCTTGAAGACCCCGAGCAGGGCCAGGGTTCCCGCCACCAGCCAGACGACGTCTCCCGACACGAGCTCGCTGACGGTGCGGTCGCGTTGGCGATAGACCAGCCAGGCGAAGCCGCAGGCCGGCAGGACGAGCGCGGCCGCCGCGCTGAGTCTGACGATGCCGTACCGGACGGCCTTGCGGATGACCAGGCGCACGTCGAGCACGCGCTCGACGATGACGGCGTAGCCGGTGGTGAACGGCACCGAGAGCAGCGCGGAGTAGGCGACCAGTCCGCTGATCAGCCGCGGAGTGGGCTGGCTCATGAAAGCGGCAAGCCCTGGGACGAGCGCCTCGGCGATGACGTCGATCATCATGGGCGCCGTGCCGCCCGCCAGGCTCGCAACGAAGAGGCGGACGCGGCGCTGCTCGCGCGCGCCGGCGGCCGGCACGCGGAGGAACATGAAGGCAAAGGCCGAGAGGATCAGCAGGATCTGCACCGGCCAGAAGAGGGAGAAATCGCTGCCGCGATCGAGGGGCGAGAGCAGCGCGAGCAGGAACGGGTCTCGCGGCGGCGCGAGGCTGACCAGGCAATTGGCGAGGAACAGCACGGCCCCGCACACCAGTGCAAGACCGACGAAGAAGCGCGTGGCGCGTTCGGTCCGCGGCGGCGCGGCCGCGGAGGGAAACCGCCCCACGAACTTCCACAGGAACCACGGCGCGAACGCTTCCGGCTGCACCGCGAACAGCAGCAGTGCCGACTGCGAGACGATCGGCGTCGTGCCCGGTTGCGTCGCCGCGGCGCCGAACAGGCGGAACGTGAAGGTGCCGGACAGGATCAGGTACAGAGACCCGAGCAGCCGGGCGCGCTCATCCCGCCGGCCGCCGACGATGATGAGCGTGCCCGCGGTGGCGAACGTGCTGACCAGCAGGGCGTGGATCCAGGGCGGAAAGGCGCCGGGGTAGGAGTCGCCGGAAACGATTCCCGTCGCGAATCCCACCAGCCCGGCCAGGCTCCTGAGAACGGCGATCAGCACCAGGGACAAGAGGCCGCTCCGTTTTCATGCGAGGGGGGCGTGCCCTGGTCCGTGCTTGAAGGGACAGGGTCCATAGGTCTGCCTGGTCCCGCGCACTATACTCAATCCCTTCACGAAGTCGTCCTCGGAGATCGCGTCACTCCCTCGTTGTGCGGCCAGCAGAGCCGCTGTGCGGCCCACGGTCCGCGCATACTCGAGAGTCTGAAGCGCAACCGCGCTCCATCGGCTCACGAAGTCAGGAACCGCCGGCATGAAATGCGCCAGCGCAGCACCGGCGGCAGCTTCGGAAACGAACACTGTCCCGGCGCCTTGTCCGAACGCGGCACTGAGCTGTGCGAGGACGATCTGATCTTGCGTGATAGCAGCCATGGCTACTCTCCTCGCCGGCGGTCCGCAAAGGGGAACCGGCCAGCCGTTAAGCGAGCGGACGCGATGAACGCCGAGAGGCCGACACGGGGTGTGTCGCGCATTCTGTCATGGCTGGAGGCCAAAACGAAGCAGTTCCTCGCGCGGCTTCCGGGGCCTGCGACGACCTGGATTCACCCGCACGTTCGCTATCGGCGGCCAGTGGCGGCAACCGAGATGGCTGACGGCAGCAACCCGGGCGACGATGCTCTCAACGTGATCGTCCCAGGAGCATTTGTCGCCTGCAAGATCGCCAGGCCTCGGCCCCGATACGCGTGGTGCACGAGATCCCTGCAATCTTCGATGCTGTTCAGATCCGCGTTGCCGATTCCCAGCACCCGGGCCGGCCCTTCCACCTCGAACGTCACCGGCGAATCAGCCGCCGGCACGCGAATGCCTTCCGCGTCGACGATGCGAAACTCCACGTGGCACACGCTCTCGCCGTCGGAGGTCACCTGCGTCACGTCCGGCACCAACTCGACGCGCGCCGGCGGTCCCGCGGTCCTCAGCGCGAAAGCAGCCACCTGCTTTCCTTTCACTCTGCCGGCGGCTTCGAGCGTGCCCGGCGAGTAGGGCACTTCCCAGGTCAGGGCGCCGTCGGCTGCCTCGACAGACCGCTTCGTACCGATCGGCCGGCCGTTCAGGGTGAGAACAACCTCCCCGCAGTTCGTGTAGCAGGTGATCGTGAGCGTCGAGCCCGGTGACCAGTTCCAGTGATCCTCGATCCGGGCGGGGCTTCCAGGCGCCGACGGGGCCGACGCGGCCAGGTACACCATGGGCGCGTCGCTCCACAAGCTTGCGCGGAACCAGGCAGCTGGTTTCCTGAAGCCACAGAGGTCGAGGAGGCCGGCGCCGTTGGCGCGGTTCGGAAAGCGGCGCGCTTCGCCGAGATAGTCGATTCCCGTCCAGAGGAACTGCCCGGCGACGTACGGATGGTCGCGGACGATCGTCCAGTTCCCGTACTGATGGTTGTTCTCGCTGCCGAAGATCACCCGGGCGGGATAGCGCCGGTGGTCGTCCTCGTACCGCGGTTCCTGGTAGTTGTACCCGACCACGTCGAGGAGTGCGGGAAGGCCGACTGCATCGGACATCGGCAGACTGGCCAGCGCGGCGGTCACTGGCCTCGTTGAGTCGAGCGCTCTCACCCGCTCCACGAGCGGCCGCGCGCAGGCGACAAGACCGCTCGCGGGCGGATTGCCCGGTCGATAGCTCTTGCCGAGCACCGGGTGCGAGAACGGGTCGTTCGGGTAGTCCACCTCGTTGCCGATGCTCCACATGACGATGGACGGATGGTTGCGGTCGCGACGCACCATGTCCTCGATGTCGGTGACGGCCCACTGCGCAAAGATCTCGCCGTAGCCGAACCGGCTCGGCACGCCGACGTTCCAGCCGCTCACCCACTTGTTCTTGGGCGGCGTGAACTCGTCGAACGCCTCGTCTTTCACGAGCAGCCCGAGCCTGTCGCACAGATCGAGGAACTCGGGTGCCGGCGGGTTGTGGCTGGTACGAACCGCGTTGACGCCCAGGTCCTTGAGCGTCCGCAGGCGTCGCTCCCACACGCCCTGCGGCACGGCAGCTCCGAGGCTGCCCGCGTCATGGTGGACGCACACCCCCTTTATCTTCACCGGGATGTCGTTCAGGAAGAACCCCTGCGCGGGATCGAACCTGATTGTGCGGATGCCGAAGGTTGTCGTCGTCTCGTCCACGACGTCCCCGCCGTCGCGCAGCCGTTGCCTGAGCAGGTACAGGACGGGGGACTCGGTCGACCAGCGACGCGGCCTGGCCACCTTGATGTCCTGCACGATCGCCCGACCGCCGCCCCCCTGCAGCGTCGCCGTCGCGCGCGAGCTCGCGACGAGGTTCGTGCCATCCAGGATGTCCTCTTCGAGTACGACCGTCCGGTTGCGGTCCGATTCGTTCTCGATTGCGGTTTCGACTCTCACGGTGGCCGACTCCGCGCGCACCTCCGGTGTGGTGACCGCCGTGCCCCACCGCGCGATGTGCAGCGTGTCCGTGAAGCGCAATCGCACGTGCCTGTAGATGCCGGACCCGGTGTACCACCGCGAGTCGGCGAACCTCGAATGATCGACGCGAACCGCAACCACGTTGTCGCCGGTGCCGAACCTGACGTATGGCGTCAACGGACACTCGAAGCTCGAGTACCCGTACGGCCGCCCGCCCGCGAACTGGCCGTTGACCCACACCTCCGCGTGGTCGTACACGCCGTCGAACTCGATCGCTCCGACCTCACCCTCGAGTTCGGCGGGAAGGGTGAAGTGCCTGCGGTACCACGCGACGCCAGCCGGCGCGTAACCGTTGCCGCTGCCGTACTCGGCGCCGAACGGCCCTTCGGCGCTCCAGTCGTGCGGCAGGTCGACCTGGCGCCAGGCGGAATCGTCGAACGCCGGCAGCGCGGCGGTGGCGAAGTCACCGCGGCTGAAACGCCATCCAGCGTCAAACGCGACGACACTCCTCGCCGCCGGGCGTGCCTGGCCGTGGACGCGTGCCGGCGCCCGCCAACCCACCCCTGCCGCCCCACACGCGAGCAGCAAGACGATGAACCGCGTCGTCGCGCGGGAAATGGGAATGATCATTCGAGTTGCACGTCGCGCCGATTATAGCGCTGCCGATTCCTGCCGCCTCACGGCGGGTCCCGTCGCCGCACCAGGCACGAAAGGTCTCGCGGTTACAGGGGTGTGAGTGCGGCTGCCGGTTGCCCCGGGCGCGAGTATGATTTCGGCATGTCTTCCATCACACGGCGAGATCTCCTCGCGGCGTTTGCGAGTTCCTGTGCCAGTCTGTCACCCCGGACCGCGTCCGCCAGGCAGAACGGCGCCCGCCGATCGCCGAGTTCTCGACGCGCCACTCCTGTCGACGTCGTGCGTCAGCCGGATTCCGCTGCGGTCTTTCTCGGTCTCAACCAGCAGGTGCGACTCGAGCGCGCTGGCGCGCGATGGGCGGCAAACGGGATCGTCGTGCGGACGGACGTCGACGCCGACGGCCTCCGGATCCACCTGGCCGCGCCCGGCAGCCGCCCGACGCATGTCCGCCTGCGATGGAACGCCAGCGTCCCCGCCCATCTCCTCGTCCTCGGCGATCACTGGGAACGCAGCTACGGCGATCTGCAGTGGAATTGCCTCGTGCCCGAGCGTGTCATGCCCTGGTACTTCCTGACCAGCGATGCCGGAACGCTGCACGGCTACGGTGTGAAGACCGGCGGCGGGGCGCTGTGCTTCTGGCAGGTCGATCCGGATGGCGTTTCGCTCTGGCTCAACGTCTCTAACGGCGGGGCGGGAGTCGACCTCGGCGAGCGCGAGCTTCTCACTGCAACCGTCGTCTCACGGCGCGGGCAGCCGGGCGAGGAGCCCCTCGCTGCCGCAAAGGCGTTCTGCGCGAAGATGTGCGACCGCGCCCGTCCGGCGCCGGCCGTCATCTACGGAAGCAACGACTGGTATTACGCGTACGGGAAGAACTCGGCGGAACAGATCGTGCGGGATGCCGACTTGATGTCGTCGCTGGCGCCGGCGAAGGGAGTTCGCCCGGTGACGATCATCGACGACGGCTGGCAGAACAGGAGCGCGTACCCCGACATGGCGGCCCTGGCGGCGCGCATCCGGCAACGGGGTGTGCGCCCCGGGCTGTGGATACGGCCACTGCAGGCCCTTGCCGACGCGCCACCTGCTCTCCTCCTGCCAAGGGAGCGGTTCCGCGCCAACCGGCGCCCGGCGCTCGCGTACGACCCGACCATCCCCGAGGCGCTCGAGTTCGTCCTCGGAAAAATGAGCGAGGCGACCGCCTGGGGCTACGAGTTGGTGAAACACGACTATACGACGTACGAGCTCCTCGGGCAGTGGGGCTTCGAGATGAAAGGGCAGCCCACGCTGCCGGGTTGGAATTTCCACGATCGGACGAGGACGAATGCCGAAATCGTGAGACAGCTGTACGTCGATCTTCGACGCTCGGCCGGCGATCGAACGATCCTGATTGGGTGCAACACGATCGGCCATCTGGCGGCGGGACTGTTCGAGGTTCAGAGGACCGGGGACGACACGAGCGGCAGGAGCTGGGAGCGCACCAGGCGCATGGGGGTCAACACCCTCGCGTGTCGCCTGCCGCAGCATCGCACGTTCTTCCTGCTGGACGCCGACTGCGTTCCGATCACGACCGCGACACCGTGGTCCTGCAACAAACAGTGGCTCGACCTGGTGGCCCGAAGCGGAACCGTGCTGTTCGTGTCGCCGGAGCCTGGCGCCATCGGCGACGAGCAGCGCCGGGCGCTTCGAGGGGCGTTTCAGCTGGTGCAGTCGGTCGGAGAACACGCCCGCCCGCTCGACTGGCAAACGACGACACCGAACCGGTGGGAGTTCGAGGATCGTCGCGGACGGGTCGTCAGCAGGAAATACGACTGGTATCAGCAGGCGGGCGCCTGGCCGTACGACGTCTGATCTCGCACGTGCATGCGAGCGCTCAGCACGCCTTCGACGGTGGCGCGCGGCGGCGCAACAGGACGAGGGAGGTGTCAGAACGCGAAAGGCTGTGTATCATGCCGCTCATGCGTCGCGCAGCCGTGAAGAAGCCGGAACCGGCGATCTTGAAATATGAGCCGTTGCCCTCGGTTTGGCCCGGGGAGGACAGCGAGCTCTTGGAGCGACTGCTGCGCTTCTACCCAAGGAGCCGCCCGAAGCGCATTCTGGACGCGACCATGAATGGGGGCCGGTTCTGGCAGGGCAGCGCGCGGAAAGTGGTCGGCCTGGACATCGAACGGTCGCACCGGCCGACGATCGTAGCCGACAACTCCCTGATGCCCTTCCCGGACGGAACGTTCGATGTAGTAGTGGTTTACGATCCTCCCCACATCCCCAACCAAGGCCGGGACAAGCAGAAAGACTTCCAGACACGCTTCGGCCTCGGCCAGCGGTCGGCAAAGGACCACTCTTACACGTTCTCCTACCAGTTCCCGCCGTTTGCGCGAGAGGCGCATCGCATTCTCATCGAAGAGGGCATCCTACTCTGCAAGATTGCCGACTACGTCCACAATCACCGCTACCAGTGGGCACACGTCGAATTGCTCCAGGCGGCCATTGCCCAGGGCTTCCGAGCTTGTGACTGCATCATCAAAGTCCGGAAGGGACCGATAATGGACCCGAAGTGGAAAGTCGCTCACCACACCCGACGGCAACACTCGTACTGGCTGGTTTTTCGGAAGTCGGACAAGTGCGAGTA